>JAESFN010000421.1_pt1 | contig 41398 bp, 34 predicted proteins | sample 9269411 | NCBI WGS metagenome assembly JAESFN01 (sample SAMN14505399, study PRJNA617100) | algae metagenome | isolation source: Iphinoe sp. HA4291-MV1 and co-occurring heterotrophs from trail next to... | place: USA: Maunawili Falls, Hawaii | collected 2009-07-25
TCCGAACCCTAAACACAAACAAGTAAATTATCTGTTTTTCACGCCTCTGGTAAATAGCGATCGCTAGTTTTTTTCTGAATTCTCCTTACGCACTTTTTGTCTTGATTGTCAATGCGTAAGTTCTAATCTTGTTTCTCACGAATGATTTAGGATTGCTATAGAGCGAATTTAATTGAAAATTTTCTTGATAATTTGTATAAAAAATTAATCAGTTTTTACTTATCTTCTGACGGCTTGACAGCTGATCGCCCAATAAATTGCATAATTTTGATTCTACATAATCTAATAAGAATTATGGAAAGAAAGCTCTTTCATCTGAACTTCTGTATTACAAATCAAGTAGGGAGAATTGACGAGTTTTACTTAACGTTAATTAAAGATACAAGTTCAGTGCGTGACAGTTTAATAAAAAGGAGAAAAATATGTCAACTTTGGTTCAAGAAGCAATTGGAATTCCTGTCAGCAGTCAAGTGTCGAAGTTTTTAACCCAACCTTTGAAACTACTGATTGGGGGAAAATGGGTTGAGTCTGCGAGTGGTCAAACCTTTCCTGTATATAATCCGGCTACAGGTCATGTCATCCAAAATGCTGCTTCTGGTGAGAGCGAAGATATTAACCGAGCAGTACAAGCTGCACGTCAAGCCTTTGAAAATGGTCCTTGGTCGTTAATGTATTGACTTGTAGCTAGTCAATAAGGTAATGAATATTTATCAAGGCAATTGCGATAGTTTTCAAACTAAAAATAAATAAAAATAAACATGAAAGCAATCCCATTCATGCAACTTCGATTAATTCTGCTCGGATTGATCCCGTTAGTTCTGATAGGTCCAGCTTGGAGCTACACTAAAGCTAAGCAGGAAGTCAGTGACTTGAAGACTCGCAATTTTTTGACACAGCTTCGTACTGATACTCCAAAAAGTGATTTATCTAAAAAAGATATACCGACTCCAGAGAAATTCCAACAAGTCCTTAAGGAAGCCTACGAAACTTTCAAAGGAGCGAAAGAGGGAAAGAATGCCGACTACATTCCATTTCTGGCAAAGACAAATCCAAACTTATTTGGAATTGCGATCGCAACCGTTGATGGAAAGGTTTACGAGATTGGCGATTCAAAGTATCCGTTTAGTATCCAATCGGTGAGCAAGGTCTTTACCTTTGCCCATGTACTACAGAGTCTGGGTAGCAATGCGGCTGAAGAGAAAATAGGAGTTAATGCAACAGGCTTGCCTTTCAACTCGTTTATGGCAATTGAACTAAATGATAAGCGTAGTGTCAATCCGTTTGTCAACGCGGGTGCTATTACTACTGTCAGTTTCGTTCCAGGTAAGACTCCTAAAGAGCGATGGAATAAGATAATCGGAACAATGAGCGATTTTGCAGGTCGTCCGCTTTCAGTCCAACAGGAAGTCTATCGTTCTGAATCCGAAACCAACTTGCGTAATCGAGGAATTGTCCTACTGCTGGATAGCTATAAGAAGCTTGGCAGCAATCCCTTGGAGTCGCTCGATTTGTATACTCGGCAATGTTCTGTAGAAGTAACAGCACGCGATCTGGCGCTCATGAGTGCGACGCTAGCAAATAGTGGAGTTAATCCAATCACTTCAAAGCGAGTCCTTGATCAAAAGTACGTCCCTAAAGTGCTGGCTGTGATGTTAACCAACGGACTTTATGAAGATTCAGGCACCTGGGCTTACCAGGTTGGATTACCAGCTAAAAGTGGTGTCGCTGGCGGAATTATAGCAGTTGTTCCAGGTAAGTTTGCGATCGCGACTTACTCACCTCCATTGGATAAAGCTGGCAACAGCTTCCGTGGCCAGAAAGCAATAGAGTACATTACTAACAAGCTGGGTGTTAATATATTTTCGGACGCTACACCAATAACCCTAAAGCGAGGGTAGCTCAATTATCTTAACTGAACCGTATTGTTTTATATTCAAAAAAGTGACTCTGAAAAACTCAGAGTCACTCAAAATTCTCAACTGAAGTTCTTGAGACTACCGTAGAACTTGAAGGTGTCGTTGGTTGTCCAGTTACACAGACGTTTCAGTAATTGGTACCCATTCTGTGTGGAAGGCACCAGGTTTATCCACACGTGCATAGGTGTGTGCGCCGAAGTAGTCGCGTTGAGCTTGTGTGAGGTTTTGAGGTAAGCGATCGCGCCGATAACTATCAAAGTAATCTAGAGATGCACTAAATGCTGGTACTGGAATTCCCAATGTGGCAGCGGTTGCTAACACTTCACGCCAAGCGGCTTGTCTGTCGAGAATTGTCTGCTTGAATTCAGGAGCTAAGAGGAGGTTAGGAAGTGCTGGATTTTCGTTAAACGCGTTCTTAATCTTGTTCAAAAAGCCAGCGCGAATAATACAGCCACCCTTCCAAATCCGCGCCAATTCACTCAGTTTCAAATCCCAGTTATAGGTTTGGGAAGCTTTAGAAAGCAACGCCATTCCCTGAGCGTATGAACAGATTTTCGAGCAATAAAGGGCATCCCGCACCTTGTTGACAAACTCTTTGGTATTTCCCTCATACTTGCCTGTAGGACCTGTGAGGACTTTGGATGCTGCGACACGCTCTTGTTTGTAGGAAGAGATGATGCGACCATTGACTGCTGCGATAATTGTTGGTATGGAAACACCCAATTCTAAAGCAGTCTGTACTGTCCAACGTCCAGTTCCCTTTTGACCTGCAGAGTCAACAATCAAATCTACCAGAGGTAAATTTGTTTCTGGATCAATGTAAGGGAAAATATTTGACGTAATTTCAATCAAAAACGAATTGAGCTCGTCCGTGGTGTTCCATTGGGTAAAAACCTCATGGAGTTGATTATGGTCAAGTCCACCGGCATTTTTCAGTAAATCGTATGCCTCTGCAATTAGCTGCATATCGCCGTACTCAATGCCGTTGTGTACCATTTTGACATAGTGACCAGAACCACCAGGACCAATGTAGGTTACACAGGGACCATCATCGACTTGGGCGGCAATTTTTGTAAAAATTGGCTCCAGATACTGGTAAGAGCTATCGGTACCTCCTGGCATCAAGGAAGGACCATTGAGTGCTCCTTCTTCACCACCGCTGACGCCCATACCAATAAATCGAAACCCAGCGGGTTCTAATTCTTGGGTGCGTCGATCTGTATCTTCAAACCAAGAGTTGCCACCATCGATAATAATGTCGCCTTCGTCCAGCAAGGGTTTGAGCTGACCAATCACTGCATCTACAGGTTTACCAGCTTGCACCATGATTAAAATTCTTCTGGGACGTTCCAAGGAGCCAACGAACTCTTCTAGAGTAAAAGCGGCTTTAGCGTTTCTTCCTTGGGCGCGCTCAGCTATGAATCTATCAGTTTTGTCGCGCGAGCGGTTGTAAACTGCAATTGGAAAGCCGTTACGCTCAACATTTAGAGCGATGTTTTCACCCATAACGGCTAGACCAATCACACCAAAGCTTTGCTGTGTCATAAAATTTTGGCTAACTCTTGCAGATTCTCTTTATCTTTAAGGGTAGTCCGAGATTTCTGCTTCTCTCCTAAAGAAGACATTAAGACTTCTTAAACACAGCAAGAATACTCAATTTACACAGAGAAAAAATTTTAATTTGTATCTGATTCAACAACTTTCTGGCAAAACTTGCAAAATTGAGATATCTAGTTAAGCAATTGGGGACTGAATACTTCGTGGGTTCCTTCAGCTCCCGCTGCCCTCAGCTCCCACTTTATCATAGCATATTGACGGTACTTAAAAGTACCCATCCCATGCCTCCTAGATGCATGAATCAGCCTCAGGCTGAATCATACTCAAGGGCTTTCAGACTTACCGCAAAATTTTGTAAGGAGTAACTATAAAATGCTGGCATATATCCTGGCGTTGACTGTCGGTCTTGGAAGTATCGCGCTTTATATAGCGGCTTTCTTTTTCCCTGAAATCCACCGTAAGAATGATTTTATCTGGAGTGGTGTAGGACTATTCTACGCCTTGGTCTTATGGATATTTGCCCGACGCATTACTGGAGGTCTTTTGCTGGGTCATGTGGCTAGTGTTACTCTTTTGAGTTGGTTTGGCTGGCAAACACTGTCATTACGTCGTCAACTCACGCCAAAGATACAACAAACCCAGATACCCAGTACTGAGACAGTAAAAACAAACATTCAGCAGCAGGTTTCTCGATTGTCACTTCCCCAAAGACTTGCTCAGTTGCAAAAGAGTATCGGTAGCACTTTTTCAGGCGTAAAAAACCGAGTGCAAACTGTGGGTCAAAAGACACCCGAAAAATCTAAAACGGTACAGACTCCTGCACCCACAGAGAAACCTGCGGTTGAGATTGTCGATAAAAGTACTCCCGTAACAGAGCAACCAGCAGTGACCTCTCCTGCCACAATTGATACAGAGGCAGTTCCACCAAATCCCCCATCTCCGGAATTGGTAGAAGCCGCCCAAGCACACACGGAGACTGAAGAAAAAACACTTCCTGTTACGGAAGTTGCTCCTGACGCTGAACTGGCTCCCCCAGCAGAAGCACCACCAAAGAACCAGGCTGAAGGTTCATAATTGTTAATGGCGATCGCTATCGCACTACCACAGGTAAAGTGAGCGATTGCGCTTTGCGCACTGCCAAAGGCAATCGCCAATAAGTTTTGTGGCTGGATTTATTAGCAGCAATAGACTGGGAGTAGACAATCTTGTAACATTTATTTTCAATGACTGGAGAAGAATATGGTTGTCGATATTCGCCGCTGGACGGTTGCAGAATATCATCGTATGGGCGAACTAGGATTTTTTGCCCCAGATGAACAGGTTGAATTAATCGAAGGACAAATTTTTAACAAACCAGTGAAAGGAACATCCCATAGTGCAGCTGTTAGCCGCATAGATAGACTACTAAGAAATCATTTAAGGGATACAGTTTTGATTCGCCTGCAAGACCCAGTTCAATTAGATGATTATTCAGAACCAGAACCAGATGTTGCCGTAGTTCAACAAGATCCACTGTACTACGAAGACCATCATCCTACATCCTCAGAAATTTATCTAATTATTGAAGTGGCTGATAGCACTCTAACTCGCGATACGGAATTTAAAGCCTTAGCGTATGCCAAGGCGAACATTGCCGATTATTGGGTATTAGACGTGAATAAGCGTCAACTATACGTTTTTCGTCAACCGAGTGAAGAAGGTTATCAGGTGAAGGTTATTCTTTCGGACACAGAAGCGATCACACCCTTAGCGTTTGCTGATGTCAGGCTTGCTGTTAGTGAAATGCTGCGACCTTTGTAACTTCTAAACTTCTAGACTGTGGTAGAGGCAGCCCTTTCAACGCGAACAAATGAACTACTAAATCAAAGGCTGAAACCCGCTCCCAGACTAGAGCCAAAAATCATAGCTCTAACTCATCCATAAAACCTGAAGCGATCGCAATATCAAAGACGGTCAAAATATTGACCCTTTAGTTGAGTATTTTATTGAAGAAAATCCCGTAAGGATGATAACACAAGGATTAATAGAGGAGCGAAAAATATAGTACAAATGAACGCGTTGAAAGGGCTGCTGTGGTAGAGGCTACTGCTCCCAAAAAGCACAAAGACGAGATTTATAGTCTGAACGCGAGTGCGTGCGCTGTCTTCGCAGGGGCAATTTACACATTTGGGATGCTCCCCGTAAGCAGGAATGGTCAGAGCACTTTGTTTGGTCAACAGACGGTTTAAGAATTATTGGCGTCACCTCTACTGGACGCGCTACTTGTCATCGTCTAGACCTAAATGATGAACGTCACAATGAAGGTTCTATCGTTAAAGCACGTCGTTTATGGATACGGGGTGGTTGGCATCCGCCCCAAAAAGACCCCCGACAACAAAGATAGAGTACCATAAATTTAATATTCAAGTCTTTCAGCAGGCATACCTTGCGTCGCTTGCCTAAAGGATGCTTTGCATCCCAGTTGAAAACTTTCTCACGCATAATGGTGAGAAGAAGACATTACTATTCCTTGGCATGAAATCGTGACAGAAACTGGAAAATACAAAGATACTGTAAATTTGCCCAAAACAAACTTTGATATGCGAGCGAACGCTGTGAAGCGGGAGCCAGAAATCCAAAGGTTTTGGGAAGAAAATAAAATTTATGAACGCCTGTCTCAAAATAATCCAGGCGAGTTATATATATTGCACGATGGACCACCATACGCAAATGGTTCTCTCCATCTTGGTCACGCTTTAGATAAAATTCTTAAAGATATTATTAACCGCTATCAACTGCTACGCGGACTTAAAGTTCGTTATGTACCTGGTTGGGATTGTCACGGTTTGCCGATTGAACTGAAAGTTTTGCAGAATATGAAGTCAGCAGAACGGCAAAACTTGACGCCTTTGCAACTACGTCACAAAGCAAAAGAATTTGCCCTTTCAGCGGTAAATGAACAGCGTAAAAGTTTCAAACGCTACGGTGTATGGGGTGATTGGGAACATCCGTATCTGACTCTGAACCCGGAATATGAAGCAGCTCAAATCGGTGTTTTCGGTCAGATGGTATTAAAAGGTTACATCTATCGTGGACTAAAGCCAGTACACTGGAGTCCCAGTTCTAAAACCGCGCTGGCAGAAGCTGAGTTAGAGTATCCTGAAGGTCACACTTCACGTAGTATCTATGTGGCTTTTCCAATGACGGGTTTATCGGAGGCGGTGAAACCTGTATTGGGAGAGTTTTTGCCTGAGTTGGGTGTGGCTATTTGGACGACGACACCTTGGACAATTCCGGGTAACTTGGCTGTTGCGGTAAACCCAGATCTTAAGTACGCGGTGGTGGAAGTTTCGCGCAGAGTCGCCCAGACGCAGAGTAATCTTAGCGCCTTTGCGCCTACTCTGCGAGAACGGCTCCGCCGAATGCGTGAGACAAATTCAAAATATCTCATCGTTGCTGCTGATTTGGTGGAACGTTTATCTGAGGTTCTAGGAACTCAACTCACAGTAAAAACCACAGTTAAAGGGAAAGATTTAGAACATTCTATCTACCGTCATCCTTTATTTGAGCGGGAAAGTCCGATTGTCATCGGCGGTGATTATGTGACGACTGAGTCGGGTACTGGTTTGGTACATACTGCTCCCGGACATGGTCAAGAAGACTACATGGTCGGTCAACGGTACGGTTTACCTATCCTTGCGCCTGTAGATGACAATGGGAATTTTACCTCAGAGGCGGGACCGTTTGCTGGGTTGAATGTCCTGGGTGATGGAAATCAGGCGGTTATTGATGCTTTAGCGGCGGCGGGTTCTTTGCTGAAGGAGGAACCTTATGTTCATAAGTATCCTTATGATTGGCGGACGAAGAAACCGACGATTTTCCGTGCGACTGAACAGTGGTTTGCGAGCGTTGAAGGATTTCGGGATGAAGCGCTTAAGGCGATCGCTACTGTAAAATGGATTCCCGCACAAGGTGAAAACCGCATCACACCAATGGTTGCAGAACGTTCTGACTGGTGTATCTCCCGTCAGCGCAGTTGGGGTGTCCCAATTCCTGTTTTCTACGATGAGGAAACCAGCGAACCTCTGCTGAATGAAGAAACTATCTCCCATGTTCAAGCAATCTTTGCCCAAAAGGGTTCTGATGCTTGGTGGGAACTTTCGGTTGAGGAGTTATTGCCAGAAAAATACCGCAACAATGGTCGGTCTTACCGTAAGGGGACTGATACGATGGATGTGTGGTTTGATTCTGGTTCATCCTGGGCAGCTGTAGCCCAACAACGATCAGAATTGCGTTATCCTGCTGATTTGTATCTGGAAGGTTCAGATCAGCATCGTGGTTGGTTCCAGTCGAGTTTGCTCACCAGTGTTGCGGTTAACGATTGTGCGCCGTACAAAATGGTGTTGACTCACGGCTTTATCTTGGATGAACAAGGGCGCAAGCAAAGTAAGTCATTGGGAAACACGGTTGATCCTAAAGTCGTGATTGAGGGTGGAAAAAATCAAAAAGAAGAACCCGCTTATGGTGTAGATGTGTTGCGTTTATGGGTGTCGTCGGTAGATTATACCTCAGATGTGCCTCTTGGTAAAAATATCCTCAAGCAACTGACGGATATCAGAAACAAGATTCGCAATACGGCGCGATTCTTGTTGGGTAACTTGCACGATTTCGATCCTGAAAAGGACGCGGTACCATTCGAGGAATTACCGCAGCTTGATAAATATATGCTGCACCGGATGACGGAGGTTTTCAAGGAAGTTACAGAAGCGTTTGACAGTTTCCAATTCTTCCGCTTTTTCCAAACAATTCAAAATTTCTGTGTGGTGGATTTATCCAACTTCTATCTGGATGCTGTTAAGGATAGATTGTACATCAGTGCACCGAATGCTTTCAGGCGTCGTAGCTGTCAGACAGTTCTAAGGATTGCTTTGGAGAATTTAGCACGAGCGATCGCTCCTGTATTATGCCACATGGCAGAGGATATCTGGCAATTTCTCCCTTACAAAACGCCTTACAAGTCAGTGTTTGAAGCTGGTTGGGTACAGTTGGATCAGAAGTGGCAAAATCCAGAGTTAGCAGTGTTATGGCAACAATTACGACAAATTCGTACAGAGGTGAACAAAGTCCTGGAAGAAGCCAGAGTTAAGAAAATGATTGGTTCTTCCTTGGAAGCTAAGGTGTTGCTGTATGTAGCGGATGAGCAGTTACGCTCCACAGTAAAATCGCTGAATGCTAGTCATAATGGAGTAGACGAACTACGTTACCTGTTTATCACCTCACAGGTGGACTTATTGGATTCTCCGGAAGCAGTGCAAGGGTTGGAGTACAGTTTGCACTCCGATACATGGGAAATTGGAGTCGTAAACGCAGAGGGACAGAAATGCGATAGGTGCTGGAACTACTCAACTCACGTAGGAGAGTCAGCCGAACATCCCTTGATTTGCGAACGTTGTGTTGCAGCTCTTACTGGGGAGTTTTAAGAGGAGCAGAGGAGCCAGTGCTGCACCGACGTCTCCCACCGGGCTGCATCTGGCAACTGAAGCAGCCTCTGTTGGAGGAGACACCCGGAGGGGGGTTCCCCCCGTTGTAGCACCTGGCGTCAGCAGAGGAGATGTTGGCGCAGCCTCCCCGACAGGGGAAGAGTCAACGTCCACTGGCTCTTTCCCCCTATCCCCCTATCCCCCCATCCCCCCCTCCTCTTCTACGATGTAGCAAATTCTAAATTTTTTCTTTGTTGCTGCTTTTCAAGCTCAGCATACTCTAGCTTTTGCAATAACTCTTGAGTTAATTGATAGAATGCTTTTGACCCTGCTGTGTTGGAATTGTTTAAAACAACAGGCATAAAACTGTCAACTGCCTTAGCGACATTCACATCCACTGGTATTTGTGTTTGACAAATTTTTGCATCACCAAAATCTTGATGAACACGCTGCATGACTTGTTTGTAATATCTTCCACTGAGAAAGCTCGTGTTAGACATTGTGAAGACAATTCCCAGCATTTGTATATCTATATTTGCTTCATGTTCATGACTTTCCTTTAGCTGAGCAATGCGTCTTTCTAGCAATTGAATACCTACCACAGATAGCGGTTCTGGTTTAGCAGGAAGTATGTAGAATTGACTAGCCGCCAAAGCACTACGAGTTAAAAGATTATATCCAGGAGCGCAGTCTAAGATGATAAAATCATATTCTTGCCGAATGGGTTCTAAAATTTTCCCTAACAAGACTCTTTCAAAACGATTCCAAATCGTTTCAAATTCATTCTCACCTAAATTGACTGCTTGTTGATGCAGCATTTCTGAGACAACAAATTCATCGTACAAGTCGATATCTCCTGGTAATAAATCCAGTCCGGGGAGATTGCAAACCTGAGACTGAATGATATCCCGAATTGTCAATTTTGCCCTTGACGAGGGGCTGATAATGTCATCTATCAGATACCTCAATGTCTGTCTTTGTTTGCGAAGTTTGGCAAAGTCCACAGGAGACATAAGACTGAGTGTGGCACTAATTTGGCTATCTAAGTCAAGAACAAGCACCCGCTTGCTATGATTTTTGACTAAACAAGTCGCCATATTGACGGTGAGAGTGGTTTTCCCAACTCCGCCCTTCATATTTGCAGTAGCAATGACATATCCCATTGGTTAATTCCTCTAATAAAGCATTCTCATCTACTTAACGCAAATATTTCGTTATAGATAGAAAATTTTTGCGAAGTTTAATATTTTTGGATACTCATAAAGTGATGCTTTAGTGACGGTTCCTCAATGAAAACAGTCAAAATTATAGCAGTGAGAGGTGTATTCGTGGAGAGATTAAGGGTGCAATTTTGGGTCTTTCTAATTCACCTAGGTGTTAAGTTGTAGTAAATAGGCTTCACAGTGATACAGATATAAAAACTGCAATCTAAACCGGCTTGGAATGGCTCTACTATAGCTCTTGCATTCTCTTGGGATATTTCTCTCATTCTGAATCGGCGTGTTCCGTCACGCCTTTTGTCTTTTCTGCTTTACTTTATGACTTGTTTTTATTTTCAAAATTTTTGTATTCTATTTTACTATTGGTAGAGCAGAAAATTGGAATATACTGAGGTCATAATTGATAAAGTGTATAGCTCAATGCTCACGGTGGTAAGTATGACTGTTGACTCCGGTTCGAGCCTACAAGACATATTCAAAGCAATCACTCTAAATAGTAGTGAATCCGATGTAGAAAAAAAAATTGTTATTCCCCTCCTGCTTACCTTAGGTTACAACAATGCAGATTGGCAATCTCAAGTAGTCATTCTAAAATCCAAGCTTGACTTTCTGGTGGGTCAATCTGACTCAGCTTTAATCACAACGCCCTATTTAATTATTGAGGTTAAGGCACCAAATAAAAATATTGCTCATAGTGTTTGGCAAATTAACAACTATATGCGCCGCACTGGCGCTGTTCTTGGTCTGTTAAGCAATGGCTATGATTTTCGTGTACTTTATAACTACGAAGAAAAAATTACACAGATAGTAGAGTATTCTCAAGTAACATTGGTAAATTACTATAAAACATTTCACAAAATTCTATCTAAAAAAACTTATCTGCACTATACCGCGACTCTATATAAAAACCAACAGCAAATTCGTTTACATTTCTTAAAGCTAATTTCTCAAACAGTACAACAAGAGAATATGTTGGGTTTATTTAACAAAACTAAGACTTCTTCCACCCAAAGACAGCAACCTAGCGAAGAAGAAATTTTATTCTCAGAAGCTCAAGAGGAACTGAAATCCATGATAATTACTGTATTTAATAACAAAGGTGGGGTAGGTAAAACCACAACGACTATTAACCTTGCTGCTGCTCTCAACAAACTGGGGAAGCGGGTATTACTAATTGATATTGATGCTCAGGCTAATTTGACAACAGGATTAGGAATAGATCCATTAGAAGATATTGAACAGAAAAGCAAGAAAGATATTAGCCATTTATTAACTGAACCGAGAACTAGTGTAGAAGATACTATTATTCGTAAACAGTGGGATGATATTGAACTAGATATCATTCCATCTCACATTCGTTTAAGTGATATGGAAGCAACACTCATTATGACACCGGATATTGATAGGGTGTTAGCAAAGAAGCTTAAAAAATATCGCAATCAATACGATTATGTATTAATTGATCCACCGCCATCATTTGGTAAGGCTAATACTATTTCACTCATGGCGTCTTCTGCAGTTTTGATTCCTACGCATTTATCTCCTTATCCTATCAGAGCATTAGAGTATGTTATCAACAGAACTATTGCTGTAGATCAATCTAGAGATGAGTCTTTACATATTTTAGGTATTGCAGTCAGTATGTATGATAGGTCTGCTAGTAGACTTACTGCTAATATGACTCAAAAAATTTTTGAAATTCTTGCTAAAAGTCCAGAAAGTAAAGATGTTGATTTATTTCCACAAAATACATGGATTCCACGTCTAAATATTGTTTCTAATGTTGCTGATAAAGACAAGGGTTATCCACTCTGTTATGCTGAGTTTGATGAGAATTTAAGCACCAGAGATAAAGAGGCTGCACAGGATGCCTTTGGCTGCTATATAGAACTAGCTAAGCACTTAGCTTCTATTGCAAAGACACAGGATTAGGAAAATGAATTCCGTAGAAAGTCAAAATCGTATTATTGAATATTTACGCATCAAACCAATCAGTCATGGTCAAGTTTACACTTTCCAGATTGCCGTACCAGAGTCTGAAGTTGTAGCAATTCCTTCTGAAAGACGAGAACAATTAAAGGAGAGCTTTACTCAGCAAGGTACTAACTTAATTCCTCTCATTGTGCGCCGTACAGAAGCATACAGCGAGGAAGAAGAGTACGAAGTCGTCTATGGTGTTGATTGGTGTCTTGTTGCTAAGGAACTTGACATTGAGAAGCTATGGGTTTGGGTTTTTGACATGACTGATGAACAAGTAGTTACTGCTAAAGAAGAAATGCAGCAGTTGCTTGGTTCTTCAGATTCCACCCCGGTAGAAATACAACACGCTTCTGAAAAAATAGAATCAATAAAACCTATACTTCAACATCTTGATAAATTATTTCAGCAATTAGCAACGCTAAACCAAAAGATTGAGCAAGTTACTGCATCTGTCAAAAAACTTGAGCGTGAGACAAATGAAGTCAAGCAGACAAATAATGATGACAAATTTGTTCAGCAAATTGCTGAATCTATCAAAAGAATTGAAGAAAAGCTGAACAAACCACCAGAACCAACACCTTCACCATTACAAGATTATGACAGGATGACACTTTCACAACTTCAAATGATTGCTTCAGAACGAAGTATAAAGGGACGTTCAAAGATGAAAAGAACTGACCTTATTGCGGCGCTAAAAAAAGCTGACGCAAGCAACTAGTAAAGTGTATTAGGTAGTGAACCCCACATTGCTTCCTCCACGCCTTTGCGTCTTTGCGCGAAACACTACCCCAGTCGAAGATCTGTCGCTAATAAACTCTGTAACCGATCCAATTGAGCGCCAATTTGATAGAGTAAATCGCCTTTCCCTAATAAGCGAGCAGCGGCTGTTTGTTTACCTCCCAAGATAATTGCTGAGTCTGCTTCGCTAGCGGTTCTAAGTGCAACTCGTCCTAGTAAATTTGAGCGAATAATTGGGGTGACGATACCAGCTTCCGGGCGTTGAGTGGCGATAATCAAATGAATTCCAGCGGCTCTTGCCATTGCACCTAATCGTTTTATACTTTGTTCTAGAGCTGTGCGAGACTCTTTTTCTGCCATGAAGTCTGCGTATTCATCAAAGATACAGACAATTCTGGGCAAAGGCTGAGGAGAACGTTGATTATAAGTACTTAAGTCAGCACATTTCGCTTTTTCAAATTGTTGATAGCGGGATTCCATTTCTGTTACTAGTTTCTCCATCAGTTCAATAGCGCGATCGCTCTCTTTAACAACGGGTGAATACAACCACTGCATCTGCTCAAATTCAGGAAATGTCACTCGTTTGGGATCAACCAGAGCGATTTGTAAATGTGCTGGGGGATGACGAAAGATTAAACTAAGAAGGAGCGATCGCAAAAACTCACTCTTCCCACTCCCAGTTGTCCCCCCAACCAAAAAGTGACACGTATTTGGATCAGACAAATCAGCTTCTATCAGCTGTCCCTCTAAGTTCACCCCGATCGCAATTTTTATAGGTGCTGTTGCTGGTAAAGTTTGAGATTTTATGTAATCCTCAAACTTAGCAACTTGTCTATCCAGACGAGGTAAATCAATACTGACATATCCAGCTTGAGGGGAAATCAGAGGTGGATTGGCTAATCCTAACTGAACCTGTAAATCTGCTGATAACTTTAGTATGGAGTTCACCTTAACACCAAGCAAGGGTTTGAGTTTCACTCGGATAAAAGCTGGACCAACAGCCGCCCCGTGGTAATCTACACCAATACCAAAAGATTGTAGAGTGTTCACCAAATCTTGACCCATCTCATCAGAATTAAATGCTTGTTCATCCTGACTCACTGTTTCTTGTTGATTCTCTTGGTGGGACAATTCCTCAACTTGAGATTCTTGGACAAAGTAACTTTGACACTTTTGCTGTTGTGGACAAATTTTGCACAAGTGAGTTTGGGTTGTTAAGGGTGGAGGATTAGGTAATGGTGGTTCCCACTTCAACCATTGACGCATTTGCTGTAATTTATAAGGAATCAACTGATGAACCGTATTTTCGAGTTGTTCCCAGGTGTACTGATACTCTTTGAATTCTGGCAAAACACAGTAAACGGCTGAGTCAACAGCGACTTGTTTCTTTTGCCATAGCATATAACTATAAAGCGCAACTTGAGCTAATTGTGCTGATGGATCGGCTGGTTGATAGGTTTTAAATTCCACCACGCAAAGGCGCTTTTTCTCAAAGTTGTAAACTAAGCAATCAAATTCCCCTGCTACCCGTTGCTGGCTATCATCCGGGAGATTAAAGTAGTACTCAAGCTTGCGCTCTTCATTGATAAAAGTGTGACGACTCACAGTTTCTGCACTGCAATAGCGGCGATTGATGATGAGTAATTCAGCAAAGCGTTTGATGAGTCCTTGTAATCCCTGCCAAACTTTGAATAATGCTTGCGCTTGACTCGAATTTTTTTGAATAGCTTCTTGTAGGTAAGAATAGAACTTGATTTCATAAAAAATCTGTTGCAGACTAGAAGCTGTTTCCTCTATCTGTAATTGAGATGCGGTTGGTTTCAACAAATCTGTACATTGAGGCTCATGAGAAACAAAATGCACAAACTCATTAGCCAATTGATGAAATGTATGACCAATTCCAACAGCATTCTCTGGTGGTAAGAATAATGTATTTCCTCCAAAGTGCTGATTGAGATAGAATAAGCGGGGACATTCAAAAGCGACTCGCACTTTTGTAACGGTTAAAGATAATTGTTCAGATTGTTTGGTTGATTTTTTTGAACCATTAGCGACCATATCAAAAATATTATTTATAGTATTGGGGTGAGAAATTTCCCATAAGCGACGATGGACAGCAGCCAGATAGACTGTATCCATTGCAGCATAGTGTAGTTGTTTCTGTGTGAGAGGTCGTTTTCCCCAGTCACTTCCCTGTTCTTCTTTATCTACATCAGAGAATTGACAAAGTTCTGCTGCTAAGGTTTTTAGTTGTAGATTCGAGACTTGCAAAACTTGGCGGGTGATTTTTCTGGCTAGCTTCAGCGTACAGGTAACATTCTGTCCTAGCTTACCTCCGAGATATCTTAAATCAAAGCTGGCGTTGTGAAAGACTTTTTCGATTTGGGGATTCGCGATAACTTGATTAATGAAATCTACAGCTAAATCAGGTTTGTTCAAGACATCAAGAATAAAAACAGAGTCAATTCTTAAGTTTGTGGGTTCAGCGAGTACCTGAATAAGCGATAGTTTCGGATAGTAAGTATCCCAATCAGCGATTTCTGTATCTAGCCACAGTGTTTGAGCCGAGGCGAATTTGAGGATTTGCGATCGGATTTCAGTCGCTTGTGTCAGGTATTGCATGGGTTAAAATTTCAACATAATTATATTTGAACTATGAAACAAATTAATTGGTCTTGTAACTTAGCTTTTGGATTAATAATTTTCACCTTCTTTTCTTGACACAAGAGTTCAATCAAGAGTAGAACTTCACTTTCTTTCACCAAAGGGAACTGACTAGTAGACTGTGTTATTAAAGTTGTGACTCCCATGTAACCTTGGGTTTTGACTAGATTCAACAAGAAATCTTTGACTTGTCTTGAATCTTTTTTTCCATTTGTATCGTCTCTACCGGTCTCTCGTTTAGAAACGATTCCTAAATCCTGTAACAAAGTACATTTTTCTAAAATTTTTGACTCACGAATTAAAGACTGTAGTTCCTGTAAAGTAATAGTCTTACCTGTAATAACTAATTCCTGAGCAAGTGCAGAATTCACTAAGTTATGGTATGTCGCTAAATAGTGAACATAGGAGAGATTTGGTTTGATATAACGATGATTAGTACCTGTGAATATCTGGCTATAGATTTGATTTCCTGCAAGCTTCGGGTTTCCTACACTTCCAATCCGAATCAAGTACATGGTTTGACAGAGATTTTGCTGAATTGCTCTATGACAAGCATTCATTATATTAAAAAAACTTGTCATGCTTGAATCCTCTGTCCAGACTATCCCCACTCGTTCATTATTACCACCAGGTTGTTGATAACTCAAAGAATAACTAGCGTACTTTCCACTTATGAGTTTGGTCTTAATTCCCTGTACTTCTAAGGCGGCTAGAGCTTCTTGCAACATCCCAATAAGTTCGGGTGCGGCTAACAGAGTAATTTTGGTGATTTTTTCCTGAACTTTTTTATATTCCTTTTGCCATAGCAATTTAAATTCTGCTTCACTTTTCTCACTTTCATTCGGCTGATTTATAATTATCGGAGTTTCAGGAGTATAGCAATCCTATTTGATTTATGAAAATCGCGCATGTTCAGATTCCTGACTTCGTAGAAGAAGTCGGGAATCTTGTTGTTCACGAATGATTTAGGATTGCTATATGAGGTTTTTGAGTGACATGGGCAATAATTTTTTTACTATCGCCTGTCTGGTGTGATGTAAGAATTATCGGAGGTTTAGTAGTATCACTGGTTTTAGTGTTTAATATTGAAAATTTATACTTTTGATACTCCTGTTTTCCCAATATTAGGGTATTTCTCGGCATAGTTTTGCCACCAGGAAAACTCTCTTCTAAAAACTGCCTCTTCAAAGGGAAAATAGGAGAATTGGGCTGAGGGTTTGCTTTCTGGTGTACTGCCTTTAACCTATAAGCCCAGAGAGCTTCTGCCTGGTCTAGTGTAATAAGTTTTAACTGAATTGAACGTTCAATCCTAGCTTTGTCAGCACTCTGAATACGAGCAATATTTCTCTTCCAGGTATTAGTAACTAAACTTATAATTACAAAGAAATTTTTGAGATAGTTATTATGAATAGTTGTATTAACATTAAATAAAACTTGAAAATCCTGAGAGCCATCTGGTAAGCAAGGAATGTTGTCTAAATTATCAAAACATAAAACAATAGGCTGAGTGTCAGTAGCAATCCTGCCAAAGTTAGCTAAGATATTTTTAGCTGCATCTTCTGAATCAATACAGTGTTTGACTTTCAACTCTTGCATAGATTCTTCACTTAAGTCATCCCCTTTTAACCACTCGCAAGCTAAGGGGTATAGTTCTGGATTTGTCAGGTCATGCAGCACACCAAAAAACATGTCAGCATTGTAAATGCTAGCTTGCTTGTAGGTTTGCTTGAGATGCTTGATGAATTTTTGGCGATCGCTTTGTAATAATAGCCAGATACTATCATTAAAAAATCTCTGCTGAAGATTGCGTTTGGTAAAGGCAGATAAGCTTTTTAGCCATAACATCAACTGAGATTCTTGCTCGCCTTCTGGCACTTGAATTAAACTATCAACTGTATAGCGTAGGACATGACGCCAAATGTAGTCGCTATCAGCCCAAGGACCAATGTAGGCAAAAAAAGCTTTGGGATTAAAGGTTCGTTTGAGCCGACCTAATAAATAACTTTTGCCAGAACCGGAGTCACCTAAAAGCAACACACTACGACTACGATTGTCTGTGAAAACTAAGTCTAATAGCTCTTCAAGTTCAGCTATTGTTTCTTGATGAATTGACTCAACCATTAACATTGAGTCTTGCTGTTCTCCCCAAAAGTTACCGGGTTTCAAATTTGTCAGGTCAAAAGGGTTTACCTCGCGTTTAATGATGTCGTTTATGGATAGCATAGTTGTACTGAGGAGAGAATAACGAACTAAGTTTTCTTAAAAAGACTGATATATTGCTAGTTGACGCTGATAAAGAACAGTGGACCACCAATATTCTGGATAATTCCAGCATCAATTTGTTCTGGAGTATAGGCGTTAGCTTCTTGCAAAGTACTGAATTCAATTTGTTCGTTTGCTTGCAAACGATACAGAGCCTTATCAACTTCATCCCTTGACATTGGAGGTTGTAACTTTTCTCGCAGATGAAAAATTGGCAAATAATTGTCAGTCCCCAGTTCCCTATCCAACTTCTGGATAGTTTCTAAAATCTCTTCGTCACTAATATTGATAATCGCTTCTAAAGAAGGCTCTTCATTCTTATGTAATGAAGGAGAGACTTGCTCAGGCTTACCATGCAGAGACTTCCGCATAAAGCGCAGATAATTATTCAGCAAATCCAAATTAATAGTCGCAGCGCCTTTGGGACTATAATCTTCCCGTAAATATTCCAGTCCTCGTTCAGTCAGCCATACCTCAGCTTTAGTTCTTTTGATTTTCGGTTGAGCTTCAATCAATCCCCGTTCACTCAGAGTTTTCAGTATCGTCTCTTTCTCAAGCGCTTTCAGGGATGACATTTTAATTTTGCTAGGGGAGATTTTACCAGCAGCTTTACTGATCTTCTCCAGCACCTTGAGTTCTTTGTCTGTAATAGGTAACTGATCTGGTTTAAGTTTCAGTAGAGCATTACCGGCTGGTAAAATCTTCACAGAAGCCATCTCGCGGGAATAGTCTACCAGTTCGCGATCGCCTAAATTTTGACAAATTTTATCTTTACCTTTAAAAGAATCGAAAATATTAGCACTAAGGCTTGACCGATAATTGGTACATCCTAGTAACTTTAGTAAGAACTTTAACTCATTTGTATCCATGCGGATTCTTACCTGTATTTATATCAGCACCACTCTAGCTCAAAAAGCAATAATTTACACCCCTTCTTATCCTAACTAGGTTTAGGGGTTCAGCCAGGGTAAGTGTTATTAAAACATCAACACAGATGTGTTGAGTTGTATCCTGGAGACACGCTACTGTGTTGGATACATTTAAAGCAAGAGTTTGTAAATACAATGTAAGATAATGTAATATTACTGTCTTCGTGCTTTTATGTCTTTGCGTGACGTATTACCCCATACCTGTTCAAAATATCCGGAAAGCAAGTTCCAGTCATAGAATAGCTATCTCAGCATTATGAGAAAAGATATCAATCGGGGGCTGAGATGGATAATTTAGAATCGAAAATTATTGATATTTTAAAGTGTGGTATTCCTCTAAGAACCAAGACAGGTGTGTATTATTAAATAATGGAACAGAAATGGAAGATTCATCAATGCAGTTAGTCAGTCGGGAGCATATCGAAATCGTTTCTGATGTGCGGAGTGGGAAGCCCCGCATTGTTGGTACCCGCATTGCTGTAGAGGATGTGGCGGTGATGCATTTAAAACTAGGGTATTCCTTGGTAGAAATTGCTGGTAAGTATGACTTGTCACTGGCGTCTGTTTATGCAGCAATGGCTTATTACTTTGATCACCGAGACGAGATTGATCGCCGCATAGCAGAAGAGGATGAGTTAGTTGAGGTACTGAAGCAAAATTATCCCTCGCGTCTCCAAGAGAAACTCAGACAGTTGAGGAATGAGTGAACGAATTTGCTTTCATTTGGATGAAAATGTCGATTCTGCAATTGCTCTTGGCTTGCGCCGTTATGGAATTGATGTCACAACAACCAATGAGGTGGAATTGCGTACTCAAAGCGATGAAGTCCAGTTAGCATTTATTCAGGAAACACAGCGAGTACTGTTCACCCAAGATGCAGATTTTTTGATTATTGCAAGTTCTAGGCTTGATCATCCTGGTATTACCTACTGCAAGAAAGGAACTCGTTCAATTGGTGAAATCATTGAAACCTTGGTTTTGATTTATGAGGTGATGACACCTGAAGAGATGGTGGGACGTGTCGAGTTTTGTTGAATGTCAGTCAATACAATAGTTGTATTTTGTCTACCCCTTCACCCTTCTCACTAACCCAAACGCCAAAGAACGCAACCCCACAGGTAACAGCGACAACCCTAACCCAGTCCAAGCCTTAGCACGAGAAAAAGATTTCCCTACCAAAACTAACTCTCTTCCTTTGTGCGTTTCTCCTTTTTCAATCAGTCGTAATCCTAACAATAACTGTGTCTCTGCAAGACGCTGTTGCCTAATTTTCTCCAGCTTCTCTGACTCAAATTGATAACTTTCCAAATATAGCAACTTATCAGTTAAATAAGGAATTGCCCTGTTAATACCTTGCTGTTGCGCATGGAAGCGATATTCCATCAACAATTCTGGTAGGTAATAGCCTTTATTTTGTGCCAAAGCCAGCCGCACAAATAAATCATTATCCTCACAATTTTGCCAATTTGGCTGCATAAATCCCAACTTTTGTAAGGCGGAACGACGAAATAAAGTTGCGCCAATTTGAAAACTTTGGTTAACAAAAACAACTTCTAATAAATTATCAACAACACCTTCTGGTAAATTTGCCCTACCCCAGCGGCGAGAATTTTCTTGTGTTTTCGTTTCATCTCGGATATTGTTAATATCAATCACCCAGTGGTCAGTTCCAACGAAATCAATTCCTGGGTTTTTATCAAGAATTGCAGTAGTACGTGCTAGGAAATCTGAAGTTAACCTATCATCGTCATCAAATTTTATAAAATATTCGCCCGTTGCAGCATCAAAGCCAGAGCGCATATTATTGCTTTTTCCAATATTTTGCTGATGACGGATATATTTGATGCGGCTATCTGTGTACTGCGACATGAGTTTGGGTGTATCGTCTTGAGAACCATCATCACAGACTATTAATTCAAAGTCTTGATAAGTCTGCTTTAGTGCGCTTTCAATGGCAAAAGGTAGTAGGTTAACACGGTTAAAAGTCGGAATGCAAACACTGACTTTAGGCATTTTTGAAATTGTAGGGTTGACAAAAGCTAAACTTAAGAAATAGTTCTTTGAATTCTACTCATAACCTTTTTCATGAATCGATTGGTTCTATCCAAATAATTAAGTTTATGAACATCTTGATGCTATCTTCCACGTTCCCCTATCCGCCTACACGAGGTGGAACTCAGGTGAGGACGTTTCATTTACTCAAGTATCTGAGTCAACATCATGCTATCACCCTAGTGACTCAACGGGAATCTGATGTCACAGATGCGGAAATAGTAGGATTACAGAATTGTGTTGATAACTTAATTCTTTTTAATCGCCCCAAAAAAACTAATAAATATGGGAAAATAGTTGATAAAATCCAGCGTTTCAGTTCTTTTATACAACAAGGAATACCACCAAATGTGTTAAACCGCTACTCAACCGAGATGCAGACTTGGGTTGACAACTTCGTGCAGGCGGGAAAATGTGATGTCATTACCAGCGAACATAGCGTAAATGAAATTTATGTGCGATGTCTGGCGACAAGCCGCTCCGCGTCTACGCATTTTCAAAAACGTCTTAGAACTGTAGTCAATATTCATAGTTCAGTCTACGGTACCTGTCGCAACCAGCTAAACGCGGGGATTTCTGAAAATAGATTTCGAGATCAACTCTATTTACCACTTTTGCGTCGTTATGAACAACGCTACTGCTCTAAATTCTCGGCAATTGTGGTGACAACAGAAGAAGATAGAGTTCAGATACAAGAATTGAACCCAAACAGTGAAATTAAAGTTATTCCCAATGGCGTAGATTTAATTTCTTTTCCCGATCGCACTCATGATCCAAACGGACATCGCATCATTTTTATTGGTGCTATGGATAATTTAGCAAATATTGATGCTGTTTGTTTTTTTAGCAATAAAGTCTTACCAGAAATTCAAAAGCTTTACCCTGATACCACTTTCGATATTGTTGGTTCTCGTCCTGCACCAGAAGTTTTAGCACTCCAAGAAAAACCTGGAATTACTGTTACCGGACGTGTCTCTTCAATGGTAGAGTATCTGCACAAAGCAACAGTCTGCGTTGTGCCAATGCGGACAGGATTTGGTATTAAAAATAAAACTTTAGAGGCGATGGCTGCGGGTGTACCAATTGTAGCAAGTGACCGTGGTTTAGAAGGACTAGCTGTAGATGGTTCAAGTATACCCCTAAGAGCATTACGAGCAAATCAGCCTACAGAATACATTACTGCTATCTGTCAATTGTTTGAAAATTCGCAATTGCGAGCAGAATTGTCTCGTAACGGTAGACAATTCGTAGAAACAGAATTCACTTGGGATAGCGCAGGTAAACGCTATGAGGAAGTCCTAACAAGTACTGAGTGTTGATATTAAGAAAACTTACGCAAAAACTCTCTCAAACTCTTATTTCTATGCGCTAAGGTGCTCCCTTCGGGTACGTGTCTTTTGTGGTACCCTGCGGGTTCGCCTTTAGGCGTTCTCGTAAGAGTAGCCGGTTACAAAGACCGCATGGAGCGATTTTTTCAAAGTAATCCTGGTATGTCTTCACGGATTGGCCATCATCTAGACTTTCCCGACTATTCACCTGACGAATTGTTGGCGATCGCTCATCTTATGCTAGATCAACAGCAGTAAGCTGTTACGCATCTAATTTGCACATTTAGACAGCAGAGGGGCGGAGGAGCAGAGGAGCAGGGGAGAAGGATTGACGCTTTTTCTCCAAAATTAACAATATGCAAGTTAAATGTGTTTTAGCTTATCACTTCAGTCCGGATGCAGAAAAAGCCTTTCACGAGTATGTCCAAAGGCGGATGCAATTGCCCCATTTCGCTAACGCTCGCAGTATCCGCAACGCCCTTGACCGTTCCCGGTTGCGTCAGGCAAATCGCTTGTTTAATCAACGGGGAAAACAACTCACTAAGAAAGATCTTGTCATTATTGAGGCGCAGGACATTCTCGCTAGCCGAGTCTTCAAAGAAGGTCAACCGGATGAGCAGAAAGTAGAAACAGCCCCTGAAACTTAAATCATAAAAAAATGGAGCGTGTCTAATTCACTCCATTTTATTCCTGCTTGTGGCGATATAGTGTTACTTAATTAAAAGGCGTTGGCAAATTCAAGTGATAATACTTACCCTCCCCGTATCTAAGTCGTAACGACCTCCCACAATTTTTAGTTTGCCGGACTCTCGCTGTTCAGTTAAGAGTTGCGATCGCTGCAATCGTTCAATTTGATACTGCACATTTGCCACCACGGCGTTTTCAACTGCGTCACCTGGTAAACTCTTAACTTTTTCTACGGCTGGCTTAATTGCTTTGACAAAGCTACCAATTTCACCTAGCAGCGCTGCCTTTTGTACAGCTGCTGTGACAGCCCCACATCGCTCATGACCCAGCACCATCAGCAGTGGAGTGCCTAATAGAGCAACTGCATATTCAATACTACCTATCGCTTCAGGTGTAGCAATATTACCAGCAATCCGAACATCAAAAATATCTCCAATGCCCTGATCGAAAATAATTTCTGCAGGTACCCGTGAATCTGCACAGCTGAGGATGGTTGCAAATGGATGTTGAGCTTGAGCAACTTCGTGCAACCGCTTTGCCGATTGATGTGGGTATTGGGATTGATGCTGGATAAACCGCTGATTTCCTGCTATCAACTTTTGTAGCGCTGCATCAGGACTGAGAGGTTGAGGAATCACTGGAGGGATTTCGCCAGCTTCAACAGGTTGAATCTGCCAAAGCAAATCGCTGGCGCTCACCATCATTCCAAACGCTCCCGTAACTGCTAACCTTAAGAAGTCACGACGTTCCATAAAATGCTTGTTTGTATTCATGATTTGTTTACAATGACGCGACACATTTTATAGAGCTGATTTCCATGACATCTGAGATGTAACAGGTACCCCCAAATTTGTTGAGCAGTGGTTTGATGTTTTCCACCACAGGCTTGACGTACTCTGGCATACAAAACGCGATGATGTAAACATTATCGAGCATTGTCATATCTAAATCTTCTGCTGTTCCTCGCAATCCTTTACCAGCAACATTGCGGATGACAGCATGACCATGTACACCTGATTTGTCTAAACCCTGTAAAATTTTGCTAAGTTCAAAAGCATTGGCAATAATTTCGATCTTTTTTACTAGGTGCATATTATTACCTCCAAAATAGGTTAATTGCGTACAGATATAACGGAATTCCCACAATAATATTGAAGGGGAATGTCACTGCCAAAGCGGTAGAAACATACAGACTGGGGTTCGCTTCCGGAACAGTTAACCGCATAGCTGCGGGAACAGCAATATAGGAGGCACTGGCACACAACACAGCGAACAATAGTGAGTCGCCTTGAGGCATACCTATGATTTTAGCAATCACTAACCCTATGCCTGCATTGAGTATTGGAATTAGTATGGCAAATGAAACGAGGAAAACTCCGGTTTTTTGCAAGTCTTTAATTCTTCTTGCAGCGACCAGTCCCATATCCAACAAAAAGAACGTGAGAACCCCATAAAACATCCTTTGTGTAAAGGGTTCTAACAACTGCCAACCGTGTTCTCCTGTTAAGAAGCCAATCACGAGACTACCAACTAACAAAAAGACTGAACTATTCAGAAATGCATCTCGCAAAACTTCTGGCCAGGAAAAGTCCCGCTTTTCATCAGCAGTGAATAGATTCACCAAGATCAAACCAACAATGATGGCAGGAGATTCCATCAGGGCAAGCGCTGCTACCATGTAACCATCAAAATCAATACCAAGCTCACTGAGAAAAGCACTAGCTGTGATGAAGGTGACAGCGCTGATTGAGCCGTAAGTTGCAGCGATCGCAGCAGCATCGTAAGTATCGAGCTTCAGCTTCAGAATAAAAAAGGTGTAAATAGGGACAAAACAAGCCATCAATATCGCTGCCAGGAGAGTTAGGACGACCTCAGTCGTGATTCCACCCTTACTTAATTCTACTCCTCCTTTAAAACCAATCGCAAGCAGCAGATAAAGCGATAGGAGCTTGGGCACAGGGGCAGGAACTTCCAGATCGGACTTGACAACAACAGCCGTCATCCCCAAAAAGAAAAAGAGGACTGGCGGATTTAGGATGTTGGACATAATTAAGCTGACATCCATTTCCACCCCTCCTTACACTGATGAAGTCGGCAATTTAAGAAATTTTTCATCTTAAGAAATTTAGCGGCTGGATCATGATGTAACGTGTATTGTTACCCCATGTCAATTGGGTGAGGAAGTATCTCAAGAGCTATCAGGGCAAACACATCTAAAATTCACAAAACTAAATGGACAAAAAACGTAGTTTGTGTATGTGACGCAAAAATAAGATTTATCGCCAATATTATTTTTTTATCCGTAGATGAAAAGTAAAAAATTTCATCTTGTTTCTTCTCAATAATTAGAGCTTAATGCGATAAATTAGGAGTTCATTGAGAATGAGGTATTTTTACTGACCAAGAAGGGGTGTAAGAGTGTGGGGTGTAGGGTAGGGCGTTGACAAGATGCGTTTGCCCTGCTCAGTTTTACCTAGATATGATGAGACGCGTCTCTTGCGCCGCGCAATCACCGTATTTATTAAGAAAGCTTGGGTATGTTATAAATAAAAATAATAAATGCGAAAATATGTAGGACTTACGCATTGACAGAAGGAACTAAATATGAGTATGGATTTTCAGGCATGAAAGTTTGACTTTTTCACTCTTATACGAACAATGCCTAGGCTAGGCTACGCCTACGCTCGTGATCTAAAAGTAATTACCAACAGCCTGAAATGACCAAGTTTCGTTAATTCACATAATGGAAATTTGCTCACAAAAGAATCAGAGCTTTGAATAGCAAACTCCTTGCATTATCTTGACTCTAGGAGATTAGCAACCGTTACTTAGGAAACTCCTCTCGCTCCCCTTGGTATTCTCTACCCCCCCACCTCTCTAAGAGATTAGCAACCGTTACTTAGGAAACTCACTTATTCCTCATTTCTTGTGGCTCTTTGCGTTTTCATACTTTGCAACTGCTGTAGCAAGCAATCTACCTCTGCTTGCAGATGCATAAACTTGGTTAACTGCTCAGTTTGGTAAAAGCATTTGTTCAATTTGCTTGCCCAGATACTCTGGGTTTCATTTTCTGACACACTAGATGTAGACATAGCCGTATCTATCCAAAACTCGACTCACACCATTAGAGATATTATAATAAGGCAAGTTTTAAGAATCATTAATTAATTTGTATATTTTTCTCCTGCTCATTTAACATATCTTAATGAAATCTTTAAAAAGTATTCATAATGTTATGCTCAACGGAGCGATCGCTTAGCGTAGACGCCCAGAGGGTAGCATCAAAGGACAGCGTCTCAAACCCTGATCCTATGCCCTAAGCCTACGGCATGGCATTGGAAGGGCACGCTACGCATGCAATTTGCACCTTCTCCAAGAGGAGGCACGTTCTGCTTAGCCGAACTCAGAATAACACTTTTGACTTCAGACAATCTTCTGTTGTTGTATCTTGGAAGACTGCATAGGCTATAGTTTTGTTCCAAAAACAATTTCAATAGGATGTCAGAGAAATTCATAATTTAGACCCTCTTGCACTTGCATAGCATCTCAAGTGCAAAATAGATACCAGATGCTGTTTTCATTTGGAGCTAAGAGCTTTTAAATACCGTGACTTTGAGCCTGTCTGCTGCTAAATCTCATCGCCAACCCTGGCTTGGACTTATAGAACAATATCGCGATTACTTGCCTGTCAACGAAAAAACACCAGTTGTCACTCTACTAGAAGGCAATACACCCTTAATACCTGTTCCCTCCATTGCAGAACGTGTTGGTAGACAAGTGCGTGTCTTTGTGAAATACGATGGTCTGAACCCCACTGGTAGCTTTAAAGACCGAGGGATGACATTGGCAATTTCTAAGGCAAAGGAAGCTGGAGCAAAGGCAGTTATTTGTGCCAGCACGGGCAACACCTCAGCAGCAGCAGCAGCTTATGCTCGGCGTGGAGGAATGCGTGCCTTTGTCTTAATTCCCGATGGCTATGTGGCGTTGGGCAAGTTGGCACAGGCGTTGCTGTATGGGGCAGAAGTCCTGGCAATCAAAGGTAATTTTGACCAAGCGCTGGAAATTGTGCGCGAAATGGCTCAAAGTTATCCGGTTACTTTGGTAAACTCAGTTAACCCTTACCGCTTAGAAGGTCAAAAAACGGCGGCGTTTGAAATTGTTGATGTTTTGGGCAATGCTCCAGACTGGTTGTGCATTCCAGTGGGTAATGCGGGAAATATCACAGCATATTGGATGGGATTTTGTCAATATCATCAAGCCCAAAAGTGCGATCGCCTACCCCGAATGATGGGATTCCAAGCCGCAGGTGCCGCTCCCCTTGTGACAGGTGAGCCAGTGGCACATCCAGAAACTATAGCTACAGCAATTCGTATTGGTAACCCCGCCAGCTGGCAAAAAGCGATTGCAGCCCAACAAGCAAGCATGGGCACTTTCCAAGCCGTCACCGATGCGGAAATTCTTAATGCCTATCGCCTTTTGGCATCAGAAGAAGGGATTTTCTGCGAACCCGCCAGCGCCACTTCCGTTGCTGGTTTGTTACAGGTAAAAGACCAAGTTCCAACGGGCGCGACAGTCGTTTGCGTCCTCACCGGCAATGGTCTCAAAGACCCAGATACAGCTATTAAACACAATCACAGTCAATTTAAACAAGGCATTGAGCCAGAATTGTTAGCAGTCGCAGAAGCGATGGAATTTTAGAGGGCAATGGGCAATGGGCAATGGGCAATGGGCAATGGGAAGAAAGAGTTAATAGACAATAATTATTTCTTTTTCCCTCCCTCTCTCACTCCCTCACTCCCCTCTCCTTTGTCAAACTATCTATGGCATCACCCAAAGCGCTAGTAAGACTTTTGCGTGTTTGGGTGTGGTTGTCTTGTTCTGTTTTCAAAGCTTGTAGCAGGCGATCGCGTTCTTTGGTGACCAAAATCAGTTTTGCCTTCAATTCCTCCACAGATTTGAGTTGTTCAACTTCTTGTTGAATAGCTGTCGTAGCTGTGGGATCATCAAATTGTGCTTCCTCAATACCTTGAATTTGCTGTATCTGTGCTTTTAAAGCAGCGATTGTCTGCTGCGCCATCTGAGCATCTGTACGGCGTTGTTCTGCTTCGGTGTTGTAGAGTTTACGCCATTTTTCGGCACTTTGCCACCCTGCTTCTTGTTCGGCTTGAAGTTCCGCTATCTGCTGTTTGAGCACTTTAATTTCTGCCAACCACTGTGATGTTAATTCGTGAGTCATAAATGCCTACACTATTGCTCATCCGCAAAATCTGAGAACATAATTTATATCAAATATCAAAGATGAACTATTCTCTTTCCCAGCTAGAGAGGTAAAATATTTAGCGGTCTCACAACTCAAATGCAAACGCGCTAATGTCTGAACTTCCCCCTCACTATCCTACGATTGAACCTGATGCCAAAGCACCGACTTTAAGAAGGCTGCGTCAGTTAAGCCGCCTGCTCGATAGAGCCATTACCGTTCCAGGAACACGGTTTGGTATTGGTCTAGATCCAATTTTGGGACTAATACCTGTTGGTGGTGATTTTTTGGGAGTCATGCTTTCAGCGTACATTGTCCTTGAAGCTGCACGGCTAGGAGCACCTGCGTCTACATTGAGTAGAATGGTATTGAATGTCATTATTGATGGCTTAATAGGCTCAATACCCATAGCAGGAGACTTGTTTGATGTTGGCTGGACAGCTAACGAGTATAATGTCAAGCTACTAGAAGATTACCTGAAGTTTCCCAGCCAGAGGAAGAGTGCAGACAAGTGGTTTGTATTTGCGGTTTTCATTGTATTGTTCATAGTTGCTATTGGATTAGTCACATTTGCCGTAATAATTATGAGACTACTTGGAATGCTGCTTGGAATGCTACAGGGATTGTTAATTGGCGGTTAAAACAGGGAACAGGGAACAGGGAACAGTTATCTAGCATTGCCCATTGCCCATTGCCCATTGCCCATTGCCCATTGCCCATTGATAACTAGTTAGATAAGTTACAACAAAATTAATGAAGGACTGGTGGCAAGCAACTTTCCCAAACGGTAGGCAAAGTCTCACAATTACCGATGCTAATGGGTATCCTGTCAAAATCGCTTACGGTGAAAAAGGAACAGGTAAACCTTTATTTCTCTTACATGGCGTTGGTAGCTGGAGCTACAATTGGCGTCACAGCGTCCAACTACTTTCTAAACATTTTCGGGTTATTTGTTTTGATGCAAAGGGTTATGGGTTTTCCGAAAAACCTGTGTTTCGTCGAGAACAGAATGGTCATCAAATCATTGAGTTCGAAAGAATCATTCTTTCTTTATGTGATGAACCTGTAGTTGTTGTGGGAGAATCTTTGGGTGCATTAGTCGCCCTTGGTCTTGCTCAAGCAAATTCCCAGTTAATCGCGCGCCTTGTGGTGCTCAATGTACCTATTTTTCCCCAACGTTTACCCCATTGGGGAATGTGGTTGCTTTCTCAAATACCTTTAGAAATCGTGCAAGCAATTGACTCCTCTCGTTTAGCCCACCTGTTGGCACCACTGGTGAGAGAAATTATGGCAATAGAAAGGCGTGGAGTCTTATACGACCCATCAATACTGACGCAAGAAGATGTTTACTGGATAACCTACCCTTATACTAAAATTCCAGGGACTCTTGCAAAAGTCGCTGAAGAATTACAAATAGCAGCGCGAGAAATTGAACACTTACAAACAAATAAGCCAAGTTTAATCAGTAAAATTCAGAATAATCTTAGTGCCATTAGGTGTCCTACCCTGATTTTATGGGGCGAACACGATACTTGGTTTCCTGCTAGTGATGGAGAAAAATTGCGTCAGCGCCTTCCTGATGCAAAATTACAAATTCTACCCAACTGCTGTCATGATGCATCGACTGGTGCTTCGGAAGCAGTGAATACAGCAATTCTTCATTTCTTGCAAGAAACCAATTTCTGTTAAACTGTTACGCTAAATATTTTAACAAATTATCTGCTTCCTCTAAAGGTAAATCCGGTACGACTGACCCCTTGAGTGTACGCAGCTCATGATGGCTAGTTACGGTTGTTATTTAACATATTGAGAGCCATTTCTAAACTATACTTCATCCGATTGAAAGCCGCTGCTAAGTCTCCAATTTCATCTTGAGATTCTTTCCCAAAATTTGCATTCATATCGCCAAGGCTAACTTGTTCTGCCACATTGGCAATTTTTTTAACACGCAGTAGTACAATCTTTTTCAACAACTGATTCATGATGATAAAAATGGCTGTAAAAATAATGCCTATAACTCCCATTATCAAAAGCCATGATCTAGTAGCATTGTTCAAAATATTCGCAGCCGGAACATAAACTATTTGGGCGGCAACAATTTGATGAAGTTTCCATCCAAAACCATTGTCTTTTCCGTAGGTTACTATTAGGCTTTTTGGAGCTTTTTCAGGAGTGGTATGACAGCGCAAACAACTTTGTTTCTCAATTCTAAAAGGTCGGGCGCTATAAAACAGTTTTTCTCCAGACCGAGTTCGGAAACCAGATAGGGTTTTTAAACTCGGTTCTTGACGAAATCGTTTTACAATCTCACCTTCAAATTCGTCAGGTTTATCTCGCAAATTTATTGGATTCGGTGCGGCGTCTTTGTAGACAAAATTCGCATATTCTTTATTTTTACGGAAAAGTTCAAACACCTCTCTACTAGAAAATGTTGGTATGGCTTCTGGAATGAACTGCTCTTGAGTGTCTAATTTCGGTAACAATAAGGGTTGTACACGGTCATTGGTATATCTTCTCACCGAATTGGCAATTTCCATCAGAATCTCGGCTTTTGAGGTAACCTCATTCTCTGCTTTTTTTTCAAGTACATTTGATAAGAGTATTCCACTAAAAAGAATACCGCTGATAAAAACTATTATTAAAACTAGATTAACTTTAGTTCCTATTTTCATGATTCTTTTTACTGAAAATACATCTTTGTATGTATAAATTTTAATATACAGCACATTGCAAGTAAATCAAGTACAACGCTGAGGTCTAAAAGCCAGACTCTAAGGGAGCATCCCAATGCATGCAAAAAAACGGTAGTGGGAGCCTAGCATTGCTCCCTAATTTATAACCGAAGCGGGCTTCTAGCCCGCATTACAAAATAAAATAAATTTACACATTTGGGATGCTCCCGACTCTAAACCCTTTTTACTTCTGACTTCTCCGTTGTCGCAGACAAGGGCGAAGGGAAGACGCTACGCGATCTGATGACGACTGACGCCAATATTTCTACTGTAACTACAGTTCAGTCAGGGCTACTTAAAAATATAAGACTTCGCATTCATAGTCTTCTGGAGTCGGCTCTATCTTCCACACCAAGCCTTCCTCAGGTTCGCCCAAAGCTACTTCAATGTAAAGACTGTTTACAGGAGTTGTGGCTTGCACTTGATTTCCCTTGAATGGTTGTAAATCTTCGGTTAGGAGTCTCAATTGAAACCCACTGGGAATCTGTTCGCCTATCGTTGCATTCCGCACCTCAAAGCGCCATACTCTATCTTTAATGTTGCCTTTGGGTTGCAATCGCAATTCATATTGCTGTCCAGCAATAGTTAATCTTCGCACCAAAGTTGGCAATACAGCTGTCTGCTCTGAACCCCGCGCTCCTACAAAACTGGACTGTAAATCAACACTTCCCCAACCAAATTTTTTGGCAAAATCTGATACACCAGTTTGCAACCATTGCATAATCGACCATTGGTGTTGCAGTCCCTGACGCTGTTCGTACAAACGTTGTCTCCAACCTCCATGTTCTAGGAGCGCTCCCCAGACTTGAAATGGTACTGCTATGCGTGGTAGAATTAGCATAGGATTTCCTAAACGCAAAAGCAAGCCTTCTGCTTGTGCAACGCCTAAAGGCGGTAAGGGGGCAGTTTCAATACGAGTCACTTCTTCTGGGCATAGTTGATGCGCTATCCACAAGATATTGAGATTAGAAATCAAATCCTCTCCATCTAAACAATAAGCGCGATCGCTCGCATCATAAGTTCCCCTACTCTTAAGCTGCGCGTGGGTTGTATATCCCCAAATCCGAATGTAGCCCTCTTCTAGATTCACTTGCACTGCTAGATAATAATCAGCACTCCAGCTAGGAATATCTACCCATTCTTGAGGAACACGCAGTTCGCTCAAATCAATCGCCTCAGTGGGGATTAATACCATTCGTGACGTTCCTAGGGAAATACCTGTACCATTTACGACTTCCCAAATGCTCGGGTTAGTCGCAAGATTGGGAAAAGGAGTCGCACCTGTAGCGTATTCTGCCTGTAGCCAAGGTAAAAAAGTATTCAGACTCAAGCGGTTGAGATAAGCAATCCAACAACGATTGGAGGTTGAAAAAGCTTGACTTTGCTCCCAAATCTTTGTTTGTTCGGCTTCAGAAATTTCTAACCACATATGTGTAGAGTTTGTTAATGTAAGTGCGTCTAGGTTAAATGTCATAATTATTGCTCTAACTGGGAGGAGGAACGGCTATAGTAAACTTGTAACCATTCTTCTAAAACGGTGTTAATGTAGTTAAGTACCTGTGAGTTTAGTAAGATATGCAGTGACTCTTTAGTCCAGGTAGCAAGCTTGAGCAGTAACGAGTCTTTTGCTTTGCCCAGGCGACGAGAAACAGTGTACTGCTTCACTCCTAGTTGTTTTGCAATATGCTGTTGAGTTAAACCCCCACTGTAGTAGAGTTTTATTATATTTTGCGCCTCCCAATCCAGTTCGTTTAAAGCTGCGATTAACGTAGTATTGATTTGAGATTGCTGCGACTGTCGCTCAAGCAGTTGTTCTTGAGCAATAACTTCCGTAAGAAACGATTCCTGCTGGAGTTGCGGTAAGATATCCTGAAATTCCCCAGAATCATCCCCTTTCGGCGCATTCAAAGAAGTAAAATTTGGGTACAGGTAAGAGCGAACAGCTTTCGCACAAGCAAGCAGCCATTGTTCTATTGTTTGAGCACTGCACTCTGCTCCTGGTGACGACAGTTGAGTGTGACGTTGGAAATTGTAAAGTTGAGCGATCGCATCCCATGTAGCGTCATCTGGTCTTGTCAGTTGACGAGTACCAGTAGATTGCTGTGGAGCATATAGGGACTGGTAGCATTTCCAAGCTAATACATAACGTTCTATTGTATCTGCACTCAATCCAACATTTTGTAAAGACTCTACCAACCGCTTTTGAGTCAGCCTCCGCAACAATCGCCAAGTGGTGCAAATATCAACTTCGTTCTGTTGGCGCAGCATTTCCTTGAGTTCGCTGCTAAAAATCGCACTGGCGTAATTCTTGAGGTTAAAACCCATCTCGGGTTTAAACTTTTTCAAAACTTTATCTATGCAAGTTGTTACCATTTGGAAGCAGTCTGATAATGTGTACTGTCTAGAAGAAAAATTGGCAACTGTTTTATGAGCCGTCCAATAGCATGCTTCTTGTAAATAAGCTGACAAATGTCCTCGTGCCAGACTTTCTGCTTGTTTTAGCCACAATTTATACCAATAGTACACCCAAAAATTCTCAGAATTTTCTGGTTTTGATAAACGTGCTTGACAACAGTTGAGAAAATTTCGATGCAGCTTAGCATCGGTAGCCCAACCAATTACCCTGTCAGCGTCAAATTGTAAGAAAGTTGTAAATAGCTCAGTAATACCTTGGCGGGAACGCATAAACTAAACACCTCATAAAGGATCTTACATAAATGTATAGTTACATCACAAATACACTTATGCAGTCAATGAGGGTACTACAACAGCTAGAGTTGATCAGCAAATCTATCTTTAGATGTATATCATAAGTATTGATAATGACTTTCATGTTTTAGCAACTCTTATTATTCGGTTTTGTAAAGGTTAGGGTAATTTGCCAAAATGAAAGTGACTTATAAATATAGGTAAAAGCATTTGATTCCAATAGATAAAAACCGTATATAGTTAGCAAAGAAGTGCAAAATAAGCTTTTATTTAGGTACTTCAACGCAAGAGATTTGCTATATTAAACGAAAGGAAAAATAGTTTTCTTGAAGCTACTGCTTCAAGCCTAGACGAGTTGCTCTAAACGAACTCATAGTGAATTATCAAAGTTGTTTTTAGAATTAAGTAGTAAATATGTCCCCGCTCGGCGTTGGTTCTAGTGACTCGACTAATATATTAACAACAGGAGAAGCCAAGCTTTGGATTTTATTGGTAGGTGTTAACAAATACCAAGATAAAAACTTGCCTTCTTTGCGCTATCCAGCGTTAGATTGCCAAGGGTTAGGAAAAGCACTCAGCAGCGCTACTCAGGGATTTCCAAATAAAGAAGTCATTGTTCATCACGATTTTGCAGCACAGCCTCCTACCTTGCAAATAATTTGTGAGAGCCTGCAAAAAATTGTTTCACAATCTCAACCCCAGGACTCTATTCTGTTATACTTCTCAGGGCATGGAATGTTAGAGCCGAATACTCAGCATTCTGTCTTGTGTCTAGCAGATACCCGCAAAAATGACTTGCTAGGTACAGGGTTGGGTATGCAAAATCTGTTGCAAATATTAGAAGCTAGTTCAGCTCATCAACAGTTGCTTTGTTTAGACACCTGTCATAGTGGTGATATGAGGTTGTTCGGGAAAAACGCTGGTAGCGCCAGAGATGGAGATATCCCTGATAATTCACTCGATCCCACAACACAAGTCATGATGGATGCCTTGAGACAACGTGCTGCTCAAAGTAAGGGATTTTGCGCCTTACTATCTTGTGATCAAGGACAAAAGTCTTGGGAGTTTCCAGAATTAGGACATGGATTATTCACTTACTATTTGATGCAGGGACTGTTGGGCGAAGCAGCTGATTCACATGGACTCATTGAAGCAGACGGGCTTTACAAATATGTTTACCGCCAGACGCGACAATATATTGATAAATTAAATCAGCAACTGCGTCTGATTAATCAGCAAAAGTTCAACCGTGGGGATAGTCAACTCCATCCAGAATATCCCCTGCAAACACCTAAACGAATTGTAGAAGGAGTAGGAGAATTAATTGTTGGATTCAAGCCTGCAAAAGTTGAATCTCAAAAAGCAAGACGTGCAGTTGTGATTGATGGGCTTTCAAACAAGAAAACGACTACTGACTTGAGTCGATTATTTGCTGGTGCTGGCGATTTTGAGGTAGATTATTTTCCTCAAAAAGGCAAAAATTGGTCAGAGATACGGGGAACGATCCAAGGATTGACTCGTTGGCATAGTGAATCAGAAATAAAATCTTCTTCACAGTTCGGGATAGTAAGAAATATACCAACATTCTTATTATACTTGCGCGGGCACATCGAAGAAATCGAAGAGGGAGAAGCTTGGTTAATTTTGGGTGATGAGACGCGCCTGAGTCGTTCTTGGTTAAGACAAGAGTTACGCCGCGCTCAAAAAACTCAACAAATAATTGTCTTAGATTTAATTATTTCAGATTCTTCTGTTGCTACTTCCCCAGAAAATTGGATAGAAGATTTGCAATGTAGTGCAGAGTATGGACAATGTTTAATAGCCGCTGCAACGCCGGCTCATGAGCCAGAATTATTTTCCCAAACGCTTCTAGAAACTCTTATTGCAGCAAATCCGCAAGTCGGCTTACCAGTTGCTAAATGGATTACTCAATTACAAATGCTTTTACAAGCCAAAGGTATCAACTTGCACGTTTGGTTATCAGGCACACAAGCAGTCATTGATATTTTACCTGGTAATATTGGCACGACTTTCAAAGATTTGCAGGGACTAGAAGTATCTGAAGTTCAGGAAAACAAACAGGAAGACAAGGAAAATTCGCTCTCCATATCTCCTAATCTTCATGGAGTGGAATCTTCGAGTTCCCCACCTTTTTCTGCTCCCTTGTCTTCACGCCAATCACAAAAAGAGGAGTCTCTCTCTCCTTCTGCTCCTGATGTTCATGAATCTTTAGCAACCCAACAACCTCAACTCAGTTTATTTCTGGGTTCAGAACAATATACTAACCTGGAACAGTTACTAAAGCAATCTATAGGACCAATTGCACCTCTAATATTACAACAAGCTGTCACACAAGTAGCAAATTGCCAAGAATTAGTGGAAAATTTAGCTACTTACTTATTGCCACAGCAAAAAAAACAATTTGAGAAACAGGCAATAGCTATATTAGAAACATTCACTGTTTCATCTCAAGCCCAGTCAGCTAAATCGTTAAGAGGGGAACATCAAACAATCGATGCCAACTTTATTAGTAAATGCGAGCGTGAGTTGGCTTATTCAATTGGTCCGATCGCTAATTTTCTCATTAAACAGATTTTGCAATCTCAGCCGCAAATTTCCTTACCAGAATTTGTCACTCAGTTAGCTGAGAAAATTCCCGAACCAAAACAAGCTCTAGAGTTTGAGCGGCGCATGCTTGATCAATAGACTATGGGCAATACAGAAGTTTATATAAAACTTGAGGGGTTTCGTCCATAGCAGTAACGTAACACCGAGCGTGCAATGGACGGAATGGTCACCTCTTAGGTCAACCAGGTTCCGCCACCGGATATTATTTTCCACTATACAATACAATCTTTATGGTTTAACATTGGCAGAAATTCTATTTGCTCCTACACCAGAAACAGTGCTTGAATGGATGACACAAGGAAAGGCTGTTGCTGGTGCCATTTCGTTAAACGTAATTCAATTACCACTACAGGACTGCTAGATTGGAAATATGTTATGTATTGTGCTGCTTCAAAAACTGACCAACGGGTAGAGATCATCATTTATGAAGAGCAAAAATCAAGTCATCTTCGCCTTATTGTTGAAAAGCGCTGTAGTCTTTTCACCCATTATACTGTCCGTTGGTATTGCCAGTGCCCAAAGAACACCTTCTTCCCCACAGCCTTCGGTACTTTCCACTCCATACCGAGAGGAAATACCGCGACTGACAGAAGAACATCGCGCTTTTCTTCGTACAACTATCTTGTTCAATGTCTGGCTAGCCATACTGACTCTAGTTCCAGTCACAGTCATTGCTGCTTTACTGCTCCTGCGACGGGTTGCTATTCGTGAGATAGTTGATAAAGCTATGGAACGGCTATATGGATTGGAAGAATTAGAAAAACAGCTAGCCACTGTTAAGCAAGAAGCACAAAAGCTCATCCAAGAGACTAGAAATGTGACTTCTGACTTAGACAAGGAAGTAAAGGCACTTCAACAAAAAATCAAAATAGAGCAAGAAAGTTTATCTAGACTTCCATCTGAAGTATCGTATGTTAAAGAACAACTTCTCGTAGAATTAGAAACAGCAATCAAAAACTCTAAACAAGAGGTAAAAACTTTAGAGGGTGAATTTACCTCTCAAGTTTCTGAATTACAATTGCAAACTCAACAACAAAGAAATATAACTTTTGAGAATTTAGGAAAATTAGAAGTAGAGCTTGCATCTCAAGTGTCTGAATTACAGAGCAGTGTTCAACAACAAAAGGATATTGTCCTTGAACATTGCGAAAAATCTCACTTGGAGTTTGCAACTCAACTATCTGGATTACAATTTGGTGCTGAGCAGCAAAAGAACAACATTTTTGAGGATTTGGAGCAATTACGGTTAGAGGTGACTTCTCGACTGACTGAATTACAGGAGAGTGTTCAACAACAAAAAGATATTGCTCTGGAAAATTTCGAAAAATCAAATTCGGCATTTACATCGGAAATATCCGGATTCCAATCGGATGCAGAACAGCAAAAAAGCAAAATTATCCGAAATCTGGAACAATTGCGCTTAGAATTTACATCACAACTATCTCAATTACAGGAGAGTGTTCAACAACAAAAGGATATAGCCCTTGAAAATTTCGAAAAATCAAATTCGACATTGACATCGGAAATATCCGGATTCCAATTGGATGCAGAACAGCAAAAGAGCAAAATTATCCAAAATCTGGAACAATTGCGCTTAGAATTTACATCACAACTATCTCAATTACAGGAGAGTGTTCAACAACAAAAGGATATTGCTCTGGAAAATTTCGAAAAATCAAATTCGGCATTTACATCTGAAATATCCGAATTCCAATTGGATGCAGAGCAGCAAAAGAGCAAAATTATCCGAAATCTGGAACAATTGCGTTCAGAATTTGTATCTATCCTCTATAAACTACAAGTAGATGCTCAACAACGAAAAGAAATAATTATAGAAAATTTAGAGAAATCTGGCGCTGAGTTTGCATCTCAATTCTCGGAATTACAGTTGAATGCTCAACAAAGAAAAAATATCATCCTTGAGAAGCTTGGAGAATTAGAAATAGAATTTGTCTCTCAACTTTCCCAATTGCAGAGGGATGCTCAACAAAGAAAAAATATCATGCTTGAGCAACTGTCTGTTGTCACACCTCCTCCTTTGATTCCAGAGTCTACTACCCCTAAAGTGGAGGAAAGAATACAGGAGGTATCACAACCATCTGAGGTAAGAGAACATACTGAAACTCAGGAGGAGTTGAAAGTTGATGATTATCTAAAACAAGGAGATTTTCTTTTCTCCCAAAGACGTTACGAAGATGCACTTGCAGTTTACAACCAAGCAGTAAAAATTCACCCCAAAGACACTGTTGCTTGGCTAAACCGAGGTATGGTTTTAGGGAGGTTAAAACAGTATCAAGTGGCGATCGCTTCTTATGAACAAGCTTTGAAAATCAAGCCAGATTACCATCAAGCCTGGGTTGACAGGGGTGTAGCACTGGGATATTTACAAAGACACAAAGAAGCTTTTGCTTCTTTCAAGAAAGCTACGCAAGTCAAGCCTGATGATGCTGTCGCATGGTTCAACCGAGGTCTTGCTTTGCAAGAATTGGAACGATACGAAGAAGCGATCGCTTGTTTTGACAAAGCTATCATGCTTAAGCCTGACTCTTATAAAGCTTGGAATAACCGAGGTTACGCCTTAGTGAGGTTGGGACGCGATGACGAAGCTCTTGAAAGCTTCGACAAGTCGTTGGAAATGAAACCAGACTACGCCAATGCTTACTATAACAAAGCCGCCTGTTATGCGCTGCAAAGACAAGTCGAGTTAGCCTTAGAAAATTTGCAACGAGCAGTTGAGATTAATCTTAATTATAAACAAGAAGCTGCAACTGACATAGATTTCGATGAAATTGCTAACGAGAAACGTTTCCAGCAATTTGTTGCTGAGGTAAACCACTAGCTAATCCGCTGATGGTAACAGTCAACAATTTGTTGCGTGACATCAGACACGCTCATACCATCAGTCTTAATTTCAATTGCATCCGTTGCTTTTTGCAAAGGGGAAACTTTGCGAGTGCTGTCTTTCCAATCGCGCTCAGCGATGTCCTTTTCCAGCTGCTCTAAACTGATTTCCAGTTGACCTTGTTTTTGAAAGTCTTGCTGGCGTCTACGAGCACGTTCGCCTACAGAAGCAGTGAGAAAGATTTTCACTTCCGCATCTGGGAAAACTTGGGTACCGATGTCTCTTCCTTCAGCAACTAAACCACCTTTTTTCCCCCAACTTTGCTGTTGTTTCACCAGTGCTTGACGTACGGCGCTTTGAGCGGCGATCGCCGATACTTTAGATGTCACCTCAATGGTGCGAATTGCTTGAGTTACATCAATATCGTTAATTCTAACCTGCACTGGTGTTTGTAAGTCTTTGCTGGGGGATAGTTTAATCACACATTGGTTAGCTGATTCTGCGATCGCACATTCATCGTCTAGAGCGATTCCCTTTTGCAGCGCCAGCCAGGTGATAGCACGGTACATTGCTCCCGAATCTAAGTATACCAGACCCAACTTTGCCGCCACTTGACGAGCAACAGTAGATTTTCCGGCTCCAGCGGGTCCATCTATAGCAATGATAGGTTGGCGATCGCGCAAGATGATATTGTCAATCAAACGTGTAGAACCAAGACGAACTGCGATCGCGAGCATTCCTTCCTCCTCAATTTTTTCTATAGGCATCAACGTATTTGGTTCAACCAACTCAATATATTCCACAGATATAGAACTAACCATTGCCACTTCCTGCTGCACCACTGCTATGAGGGCAGTGCAATCGCGTTCTCCAGTACAGAACGCTGCTTGGACCTTTTGCAAGCTGCGATACAATACTGCTGCTTGTTGCTTTTGTGTTGCTGTCAAATATTGGTTGCGAGAACTCATCGCAAGACCTGATGCTTCGCGCATCGTCGGACAAGCAACAATCTCTATCGGAAAATTCAAATCAGTTACTAGCCGTTTAATAAGGGCAAGTTGCTGACCATCCTTTTGACCGAAGTAGGCTCGATCAGGCTGTACCAAGTTGAAAAGCTTGGTTACAATCGTAGCTACACCTTGAAAGTGACCCAGCCGAGAACGACCACACAAGCCTGATATCATAGCAGATGGCGGGATAACTTGTGTAACTTTTGATTTTTGTATATTCTTCTGGGCAACTCCCACCTCTTCCGGAGTAGGAGCAAAAATCGCATCTACCCCTGCTTGAGAGCAAAGTAATTGGTCCTGGTCTAAAGTGCGAGGATAGCGTTGGTAATCTTCGTTTGGACCAAATTGCAGGGGATTTACGAAGATACTAACAATCACTATGGCATTTTCTTGCCGTGCCCGTCGAATTAAGCTTAAATGACCCTCATGCAACGCTCCCATCGTAGGAACCAAACCAACTGCTGTCTTTGACCTAGCAGTTACCTCAAATGGCAATAGCTGCGCTTGATCGACAAGCTGGTTTTCAAAACGGTGTTTAGCTAAATAGCAGCCAAGAGCTGCGACTGTCGTTAACAGGCGCACAAAAATACCCCTAGTGTTCTCTATCTCTTCCCAGTAGTTTATATCTGAAACTGAGAAAGACACCAGCAATTAGAGATATGAGATGGGAATTGGGCATGGGGCATAGGGCATGGGGAATTGGGAATTGGGAATTGGGAACAAAAGAGCTGGGAACTAGGAACTCCCAAATCGAGTATTATACATTGCCCCTTGCCCATTGCCCATTGCCCATTGCCCCTTGCCCATTGCCCATTGCCCATTTGTATCAGGCCCGAAAATGGTATTAGCACTTGACATTCTTGGATAGTACATTTAAACTAGTATTTAATTAACTGCGCGGTTAAATACAGATGTCTACCGATCAACTGAGTGTCACCTTTGCCGCTCTTGCCGATCCCACGCGGCGCGCCATCCTGGCTCATCTCGCCAAGGGTGAGGCATCGGTCACTGAGTTAGCCAAGCCCTTCGAGATGAGTCTTCCTGGAATCTCCAAGCATCTCAAGGTGCTGGAGCGTGCTGGACTGATCACGCGGAGTCGTGAGGCTCAATGGCGACCCTGCCAGATCAAAGCGGAACCGCTCAAAGATGTGGTGGATTGGCTCGAGCAATATCGCCAATTCTGGGAAGAGAGCCTTGATCGGCTGGATGATTACCTCCACGAATTACAAACCCAGGAGAAACAAGATGAGCAACAAAACTAGTTCCACTACGGCTCAATCTGATCGCGAAATCGTCATTACGGTTGAGTCGATGGGGACTATTATGTCCCGCACCTCTCAGTTAGATCCGGACGTGCCCATTTCTGTGCATCCGGCTCCCGATATTCTTAGGGCTTATCCCTTTTACCCATGTGGATATAATCGTGAC
>JAESFN010000422.1_pt1 | contig 41390 bp, 43 predicted proteins | sample 9269411 | NCBI WGS metagenome assembly JAESFN01 (sample SAMN14505399, study PRJNA617100) | algae metagenome | isolation source: Iphinoe sp. HA4291-MV1 and co-occurring heterotrophs from trail next to... | place: USA: Maunawili Falls, Hawaii | collected 2009-07-25
GCTTCGCAGGGGAGGATCACGGAGAGATCGAGGCTAAATCACCCGGCCGCCATCGACCTCGAGCGCCACGCCGGTGATCATCGAGGCTTCGTCCGAGCAGAGGAAACACGCCGCGTTGCCCATGTCCTCGGGGGTTGAGAAGCGCCCCAGCGGAATGGTCGAGAGGAACTTCGCCCGGATTTCCGGGGTGTCCTCGCCCATGAAAGTCTTGAGCAGCGGCGTCTCGCCGGCCACCGGGTTGATGGCGTTGACGCGTACGCCAAGCGGCGCCAGCTCCACGGCCATCGACTTGGTGGCCGTCACCATCCAGCCCTTACTCGCATTGTACCAGCTGAGCCGCGGCCGCGGGCTCACTGCGGCGGTCGAGGCGATATTGAGGATCACCCCGGTGCGTCGCGCCTTGAAGTGAGGCACGAGGTGTCGTGCGGTCAGATAGACCGACTTCATGTTGACGTTGAACACCCGATCGAAATCGGCCTCGGAAATCTCGTCCAGTGCTGCCGGCTGGTGCGAGACCCCGGCATTGTTGACGAGGATATCGACCTTGCCGAAGGCCATCAGCGCTGCCGCCGCCAGCTGATTGACGCTCGCGTCCTTGCTGACGTCGACATGGCCGGCCTTCTGGCCGAGCTCACGCGCCAGCGCCTCGGCGCCCTCGAGATTGATGTCGGCGATCAGCACCTTTGCGCCTTCGGCGGCGAACTTCCGCACGATGCCTGCGCCAAATCCCGATGCACCGCCCGTAACGATGGCGACCTTGCCGTCCAGTCTCATGAAATCACCCGTGCCATGCGGCCACTGTTTTCAACACCGAGAAGCCGTACAGCGCCTCGAACCCCTTTTCGCGGCCATGGCCGGATTTGCCGACGCCACCGAACGGCAGCTCGACGCCGCCGCCCGCGCCGTAATTGTTCAGAAACACCTGGCCGGTCTTGATCGCTTTGGCCATCCGCATCTGGCGGCCGCCGTCGCGGCTCCAAACGCCGGCGACGAGGCCGAAATCCGTGCCGTTGGCGATCGCTACCGCTTCCGCCTCGTCCTCGAACGGGATCACCACCTGTACCGGCCCGAAGATTTCGTCCTGCGCCAACCGGTTGTCCGGCGACACACGAGAAAGCAGCGTCGGGACCTGATAGTGCCCGCCATTCGGAGCATCGCCGACGATGCTGCCCTGCCCTGCAATCTCGGCGCCACCGAGATCTCCGAGGAAGCCGCCGACGATCTCCTTCTGCCGTTCCGACACCAGCGGGCCAAGATCGAGATCGGCGATTGCTGGGCCGACCTTGAGGGCGCGATAGCGCGCGGCCATGCGCTCCAGCACCTGGTCGTGAATGGACCGATGCACGAGGATGCGCGAGCTGGCGGAACAGGTCTGTCCGGCGTTCTGGATGCCGGCATTGATCAGGAACGGCAGGGCTCGATCGAGATCGGCATCGTCGAATACCAGTTGCGGCGATTTTCCGCCGAGCTCCAGCGTCACCGGCACGACGTTTTCCGCCGCCGCATGCTGGATCAGCTTGCCGACGCCGACCGAGCCGGTGAACGAGATGTGGTTCACCCCGGGATGAGCGGTCAGCGCCGCGCCCGCTTCCTCGCCCAGCCCCGGCACCACGTTCAGTGCACCGGCTGGCAAGCCGGCTTCCTCGGCGATCCTGGCGAAGGCGATCGCCGTGAGGCAGGCTTCCTCGGCTGGTTTCAGCACCGCGGCATTGCCCATAGCCAGCGCGCCGGTCACCGAGCGGCCGATGATCTGCATCGGGTAGTTCCACGGGATGATGTGGGCGGTGACGCCATGCGGCTCGCGCAGCGTGTAGACGGTGTAGCCGTCGAGGTAGGGAATGGTCTCGCCATGGATCTTGTCGCAGGCGCCGCCATAGAACTCGAGATAGCGCGCCAACGCCAGTGCGTCGGCCCTCGCCTGTTTCAGCGGCTTGCCCACGTCGAGCGCTTCGATGCGCGCCAGGTCGTCAACCCGTTCCAGCACCTTCTGCCCGATGCGAGTGAGGATGCGGCCCCGTTCCGCGGCCGGAGTACGCCCCCACTCTCCCGCCAACGCTGTCTGCGCAGCCCTGACGGCGGCGTCGACGTCTGCGGTTTTGCCGCGGGCGATCTCCCCGATGGTCTCGCCAGTCGAAGGGTTCTCGATCGGCAGATAGTCGCCGCCCTGTGGCGCCACCCAGCGGCCACCGATGAAGCACTTGGTGGGATCGAAGAACAGGTTCAGGTCGGTCATCTCAAACTCATATCGCCGTGGCCGGACACCTGTGGCTATGCGCCCGCCGCCTCGCGCTTGGCAAGCGCGCCCTCGAGGTTCGGTGTCGCAGCCAGCAACTCCTGCGTGTAGGGGTGCCGGGGCGCACGGAACACCTCGTCGGTCGCCCCCTCTTCGACGATCTTGCCTGCCCGCATCACCAGCACCCGGTCGGTGATGGAACGGACGACCGCGAGATCGTGCGAGATGAACAGGTAGCTGAGCTGCAGGCGATCGGAGAGATCGGCCAGGAGGTCCAGCACCTGCGCCCGTACCGACACGTCGAGCGCCGATACGGCTTCGTCGAGGATGATCAGGCTCGGCTCGATGATCAGCGCCCTGGCGATAGCGATGCGCTGGCGTTGGCCACCGGAAAACTCATGCACGTATTTCTCGCCATCGGCCGCCGAAAGCCCAACCTCCTCCAGCGCCCGCGCGATGCGTTTCTCGCGCTCTACCCCAGACGGCGCGGCCGAGCCGAGCAAATGGAACGGCTCGCTCACCAGGCGATCGACGCGATGGCGCGGATTGAAGCTGCCATAGGGATCCTGGAATACCACCTGCAGGTGTCGACGGGTGGCAAAGCTCGCCCCCTTTTTCGGATCGATCGGTTCGCCGGCAATGGCGATACGGCCAGCTTGGGTGGGCTCCAGCGCCATGATGGCGCGGGCCAGCGTGGATTTACCGCAACCGCTTTCGCCGACCAGGCCGACATTCTCGCCCTTCTCGATCCTGAGGGTCACGCCATCGACGGCGCGCAACACCTTGCGCTTCTCGAACAGGCTGCGGCGCGGCAGCGGGTATTCCCGCACCACGTCGTCGACCGCCAGCACCGGCGTGCCGCCGACGACGGCCGGCGGGATGCGCGGTGGGACGTGCGAGGAGGCCTCGAACAGGGCCTTGGAATACGGGTGCTGGAGGTTGCGGAACAGCCGGACGGTCGGTCCAGCCTCCACCACCTCGCCCTGCCGCATGATCGACACCTTGTCAGCGAGCCCGGCGATCACCCCGAGATCATGGGTGATGAAGAGCAAGCCCATGCCGTCTTCGTCGACCAGCTTCTGCAGCAATTTCAGGATCGCCGCCTGCGTGGTTACGTCTAGGGCGGTGGTCGGCTCGTCGGCGATCAGCAGCTTTGGCCGCATGGCGATGGCCATGGCGATGACCACGCGCTGCCGCTGCCCACCGCTGAGCTCGTGCGGGTAGCGATCGAGCGGGAAGCGCGAGGTCGGCAGTTCGACGCGCTCAAGGGTCTGGCGCGCCACCTCCAGCGCTTCGCGACGCCCGAGGCCACCATGCACCATGGCGGTCTCTGCGACCTGGTCGCCGATGGTCTTGACCGGGTTAAGCGCCGTCATCGGCTCCTGGAAAACCATACCGACGGTGCCGCCGCGGATCCTCCGCATTTCGGCATCCGGCAAGCCCAGGACCTCGCGGCCATCGAGCTTGATCGAGCCTGACGTCGTCGCGCCGAACGGCAAGAGCTGCATGATGCTCAGCGCTGTCATGGATTTGCCGGAGCCACTCTCGCCGATTACCCCGAGGATCTCGCCGGCATCGACCGACAGGTCGATGTCGCGCAGGATCGGGAACTTGCCGATCGACAGTTGCAGGTCCTTGACGTCGAGCAGCGTCATCAGCGGTTCCGCCTCAGGCGTGGATCGAAGATATCGCGCAGGCCGTCGCCGAGCAGGTTCACCCCCAGCACCATCAGCACGATGGTCAAGCCGGGCACCAGGGCGACGTGCGGCGCGAGGCTGATCATAGTTTGGCTGTCGGCCAGCATCTTGCCCCAGCTCGGGGTCGGCGGCTGCACGCCCAGCCCGACATAGGCCAGCGCCGCCTCGGCGAGAATGCCGAGGGCGAACTGGATGGTCGCCTGCACCACCAGGGTGTTGAGGATGTTGGGGAGGATGTGCTCGAACGAGATGCGCGCCGCGCCCTTGCCGGCGACGCGCGCCGCCATGATGAACTCGCGCTGCCACAGGCTCAGCGCCCCGGCCCGCGCCAGCCGCGCGAATACCGGCATGTTGTAGAGCCCCACCGCGATGATGGCGTTGATGGCGCCCGGCCCGAACACGGCGGTGATCAGGATGGCGATCAGCAGCGCCGGGAAGGCGAACACCAGATCGTTGGCGCGCATCAGCACGTCATCGAGCAAAGTGCCGCGCCGCGCCGCCGCCCAGAGCCCGATCGGCACGCCGATCACCATGGCCACCGTCACCGCGATGAAGGCCACGGCGATCGAGGTGCGGGCCCCGACCATGATCATTGATAGGATGTCGCGACCGAAATGGTCCGTACCCAGCCAGTGCTCAGCCGAGGGCGGCTTCAGCTTGTTGGGGATGTTCTGCAGCAGGTAATTGTAGGGCGTCCAGACGAATGAGACGAGCGCCGCCAGCACGAAAACCAGGGTGATCGCCGCCCCGATGAGGAAGTTGGGCGAACGGAGCGCCGCCCGCAGCAGGCTGTCGCGCGGTGCGGGCGCGGCGATGGTGCTCATCGGGTCGCCCTCCTGAGCCGCGGGTCGACCAACGCATAGGTGATGTCGACGAGGAAGGTGACGAGGATCACCGCGAAGACCAGCAGCATCACCACCGATTTCACCACGATCAGGTCGCGCGAGGTGATGCCCTGGAACACCAGCCGGCCGAGCCCAGGCAGGAAAAACACGTTCTCGATGATGATCGCGCCTGCGAGCAGAAACGAGAACTGCAGCCCGATAATGGTCAGCACCGGGATCAGCGCATTGCGCAGTGCATGCCGCCACAGCGTCTGCCCCTGGCTCAACCCCTTGGCGCGGGCTGAACGAATGTAGTCCTCACCCAGCGTATCGAGCAGCGATGAGCGCATGACGCGGGCGAGAATGGAGGCCTGTGGCAGCGCCAGCGCCACCGCCGGCAAGGTCAGCGCCTTCAGCGCCAGCAGCGGATCCTGCCAGCCCGGAAAGCCGCCGGCCGAGAACCACCTGAGGGTGATCGAGAACAGCAGCACCAGAAGCATGGCGAACCAGAAGTTCGGCACCGCGAGCCCGACCTGCGTTGCTCCCATGATGCCGACATCTGTCGCCGAGTTACGCCTGACTGCAGCGAGGATGCCGACCGGAAAGGCGATCAGCGTCGACAGCGCCAGGGCGTAGATGGCGAGCGGCAGGGAAATCCAGATGCGGTCGGCGATCAGCCCGGATACCGGCACCTTGTAGGTGTAGCTGATGCCGAAATCGCCGTGCAGCAGGCCCAGCATCCAGGTGAAATAACGCTCGAGCAGCGGCCCATCGAGGCCGAGCGCGGTGCGAAGCGCCGCTGTCGCCTCCGGCGTGGCGTTCAGCCCGAGCATGAACTGCGCCGGATCGCCGGGAACGACCTCGAGCACGAGGAAGATCACGATAGAAGCGGCGATCAGGCTGAGGACGAGGGAGACAAGGCGGCCGAGGATGAAGGAGGGCATTAGCGCGCCTTCCGGGGCGCGCAAAAGGCCCCCTCACCCGGCCTTTGGCCGACCTCTCCCCCAAAGGGAGAGGTGGCGCAGAGGCACGACCGCGCCACAACGTCACCTCTCCTTTGGAGGAGAGGTCCGCGCGCAGCGCCGGGTGAGGAGGCCTTTTTGCCTCGGGTGCGTGGAGTTCGCAGGTTCAAAATCGTAGAACCGGGGCGGGCTTTCACCCGCCCCGAATAACTCACTCTTCCCAGGACACGCCGGTGAGGTCGGTCGCCTGGGTGGGCGCGTTCTCCCACATGCCCTTGAGCTTGGCGTTCTCGACGCCGACCTTGGCGAGCTCGAACAGGAAGCCGACGGCGTAATTGTCGGCGAGGTTCTTTTCGGCGGCCTTGGTCAGCTCCGAACGTTTGGCCGGGTCAGCGGTGACCGCCAGGTCGGCGATCAGCTTCTTGAAGTCGGCATTGTTGTACTGGAAGTAGTACCCATCACGGGCAAAGATCCCGATATCGTTGGGTTCGGTGTGCGAGATGATGGTCAGATCGTAGTTCTTGTCGGTGAACACCTCGCTGAGCCACTGCGCCCATTCGAGGTTGGTCACTTCGGTCTTGATGCCCACCGCCGCCAGCTGGCTGGCGATGATCTCACCACCGCGGCGGGCATAGCCCTCAACCGGCGGCAGCTTCAGCGACAGCGTCAGGTCAGTGACGCCAGCCTCGGCCAGCAGGGCCTTCGACTTTTCCGGGTCATAGTTCGATTGCGCGGTCAGGTCGATGTAGTCGGGGTTGGCCGGCGACAGGAAGGTGCCGATCGGGGTGCCGTAGCCGAACATGGCGCCGTCGATGATCGCCTGGCGGTCGATGGCGTGGGCGATGGCTTCGCGCACCTTGACGTTGTCGAGCGGCGCCTTGCCGTTGTTCATCGTCAGGATGGTCTCGCCCTCGGTCGAGCCGATTACCACACGGAAGCGCGGATCGTTCTGGAACTGGGCCACCGTCTCGGGAGCCGGGAAGTTCGGGAAGGTATCGACGTCACCCGCCTGCAGCGCCGCGAAGGCAGCGGTCGGATCGGCGATGAACTTGAAGGTCGCGCCCTCCAGCTTCACCGGAGTGCCCCAATAGGCCTGGTTCTTTTCGAGCGTGATGCTGTCGCCTTCGACGCGATCCTTGAAGCTGAAGGGGCCCGTGCCGATCGGGTTGGTCTTGTTGCCGTCGGCGCTTTCCGGCGCCACGATCACTGCATCGCCCCAGGCGAGATTGTAGATCAGGTTGCCGTCTGGCTGCTTCAGCGTGAGCTTGACAGTCGCGGGATCCACCACTTCCACCGAGGCGATCGAGGCATAGAGCGCCTTCTGAGCGTTCAGCGAACCCTCGGCATTGATGCGATCGAGCGAGAATTTCACGTCGTCGGCGTTGAAATCGGTGCCGTCGTGGAACTTGGCGCCTTCGACCAGATGGAAGGTGTAGGTCAGGCCGTCCTCGGAGATGTCCCAGGATTTCGCCAGCGCCGGCACCACACTGCCGTCGGCGATGATGCGGGTCAGTCCCTCGAAGACGTTGGCATAGAGGACTTCATCGACGGCGGCGGCGGCCTCGGCAGTCGGGTCAAGGCTGGGCGGCTCGAGCACGAGGCCGACCTTCACGTCGGTTCGCGCCTGGGCGAATGCCGGCGTCATCGCGGTGGTCATTGCCAATGCGCCGGCGAGAGCCAGCACGACCAGTGATCTGCGCATGATTATCCCTTCTGATTGCAGCCGCTTACCCCCGCGGCCTTGAGACGATCCTAGGATGCTTCCGGCCTGAGGTGAACCGGCTGCACGGCGCGATTTGCGCGTCGCGCATAGCTTGCGGGAAACGGCTTTCCACGCAAGCCTCACAGAGCGCGATCCGGGCCAAGCAGATCCAGCAGCGTCAGAGCCATCACCTTGGCCGAATCCAGCATGTCATCGACGCCGACCCACTCGTCGGGCTGATGCGCCAGGTCGAGAATACCCGGGCCGTAGGCAATGCAGTTCTTCAGCCGGCCAATGCGATCGATGTGCTTCTGATCATAGGTGCCGGGGGAGACGACATATTCGGGCGAGACGCCCATCACCTCGCCGATCGCTTTGGCCACCGAGCGGACCACCGGCGCGTCCTTCTCGGTCATGGTTGGCGAGATGGTCCAGAGGTCGCGAATCTCATAGGTGAAGCCCTGCCGCTTGGCCTTCAGCTTTTCAAGCAGGTCGATCACCTCCTGCCGCACTGCGGCCGGGCTTTCCTCGATCAGGTAACGGCGATCGATGACGATGCGAGCGGAATGCGCCACCACCGGCGCCGGGAAGCCGGTGAAGCCGCCCTCGGGCTCGGCCTGTCCGCCATGGATCGAGTTGATGTTCATGGTCGATTGCCGCGCCCCCGGCGGCACCACCGGCATGGCGGTGCGCTTGAGGCTCAGTGCCGGATAGAGCACGTCCTCGAACTGGCGCAGCACCTCGGCCATGTGGCGGATGGCGCTGTCGCCGAGGAACGGCATCGAGCCATGGGCGATACGCCCAGAGGTCTCAATCTCGGCCCACCAGACGCCGCGATGACCGAGGCAGATGCGATCCTTGTTGAGCGGCTCGGGAATGATGACGTGCTGCACCCGCTCGGGCGAGAAGTAACCGCGCTCGGCGAGGTAGGCGACGCCACCGAAGCCGCCGGTCTCCTCGTCCGCGGTGCCGGAGATTTCGATGGCGCCACGATAGTCCGGCACGATGTCGGCAAAGGCCTCGGCAGCGATGATGGAGGCCGCCAGCCCGCCCTTCATGTCGCAGGTGCCGCGTCCGTAGATTCGTCCGTCCCTGAGTTCACCGCCGAACGGATCGAAGGTCCAGCCGCGACCGACTTCCACTACGTCGTGATGCGAGTTGAAATGCACCGTCTCGCCTGGCCCGGCCCCCTCACGCCGCGCCACGATATTCCAGCGCGGGTATTTGTCGCTGTCGCCCGGCTTACCCTCGGCACGAATCAATTCAGTGGCATAGCCACGTTTGCTCAAGCGGCTCGCGAGGTAGTCACAGATTTCGCGGTAGCCGTTGCCGGGCGGATTGACCGTCGGGATACGGATCAGGTCCTGCGTCAGGGCGATCAGCTCGTCGCGCCGGGCGTCGATCTCGGCGGTGAGGCGCGGCTTCACGTCAGCCGGCAGGAAGGATGAAATGGTCATGGCGCGGCAGACTGTTGCCCGCCGCGCGCGCTGTCAATGCGGGGCGAGTGGCGGTCAGCTCGGCTCGTCGCCGATGGCGAGGATATTGCCCTCGGAGTCCTTGAACCAGGCGCCGTGATAGGGCCCCATCCTGGCCATGCCGTTCTCGGTCTTCAGGCCTGGAAAATCGTACTCCTCGAACTTCACGCCGCGCTCCCGGAGCATCTTCATGTCGGCCGCAACATCGCTGGAGCTGAAGGCCATGGCGGTATTCTGCGCGGTGCCGGCGAACTGGGTCTCGTAAAGCTGAAAGCCCGTGCCGTCGGCGAGCTTGTAGACAATGCCGATCGGCAGCTCCTGAGCCGGCTCCAGGCCGAGCTTGTCGCGGTACCAGGCTTTGGCCCGCGCCAGGTTCGCTGCCGGAATAGTGGAATAGGCACGATGGTCGGACAGAAGCATGTTCTCCTCCGTTGCATGAGCCGCCGTTCGAGCTTACGCCTCCGGCCCTAGCCTGAACATCCGGACGAGTCCTCATGCCCTTTGCTTCCCGTACGCCCGGCTCGGCCGACATCCTCTATGTCATGGCACTCGACAACGAGTATGGGCCGCACCTGCGCTCGCGCATCACGCCGCTGATGACCGGCGTTGGCCCAGTGGAAGCCGCCATCGTGGTGACGCACGCGCTGGCAAAGCTGGAGGCCGAAGGCAAACTGCCGGCACTGGTGGTGTCGCTGGGCTCAGGGGGATCGGCGAAGCTCGAGCAGACCGCCGTCTACCAGGCCGTTTCGGTCGACTATCGCGATATGGACGCCTCTCCGCTGGGCTTCGAAGCGGGTGTCACCCCCCTGCTCGATCAGCCGGCGGTCATCCCGCTTGGCCCGTTCGTCCCCGGCATCGCCAAGGCGACGCTTTCGACCGGCGCCAACGTGGTGTCGGGTGCGGCCTACAAGAAGATCAGCGCCGAGATGGTCGACATGGAAACCTATGCGGTGCTGCGGGCGTGCCAGCGCTTCAAGGTCCCGCTGATCGCGCTGCGAGGTATTTCCGATGGCGACGAGGAGCTCGGGCACCTCGACGACTGGAAGCGCTACCTGCACATCGTCGATGAGAAGCTGGCGCATGCGGTGGACCTGCTCGAGGCAGCGATCGCCAACGGCACGCTGGAGTAGACTTCTAGATTTGGTCGCGCTTTCGATCCCCGGATCAAGTCCGAGGAGGAAAAGTCTGCAACTTTTCCTGCAAGCGCTCTAGCGCTGCTTGCTTTTCCGGCTGCGCTGCCAGTTGGTCCACTTGCGCTGCACCCAGAAGCTCAATCGGTTGAGCGGCCCCTGCAGGAACGGCAAGTCGAGCGCCAACAGGAACAGGCCCAGCGGCAGCATCCAGACGCCGAGCAGCGGCAGGAAGCTGAACACGCCACCCAGAATCAGCAGAATACCGAGCGGGATGCGGACAATCCGCGAGGATGGCTTACGGATCCACGCGAGAAAGCCGGTCGAGGCGGGCACGGCACGGCCGATCCTGTCGAACTGCCGGTGCAGCCTCGCACCTTCCTTACCTGTCATCGCAGTCCCCTTTTCCCAATTGCTGCAGCGCATTTGGGACATCGCGGGCGGCAATCAAACCGAGTGAGGTCGGTTTTTGTCCCGTTCGAGACCTTGAAATCAGCGTTTCGTTCACCGGAGCACACGAAAGGCTTACTTCGACAGGATCGAAAAACCGGTCTAGGATGTTGTTCGAGACGCAGTGGCGGTTACCGCCGGGCGTTAGCGAACGCCAAGCGGCGACCGTCCTGGCTCCCCATTTCGAGGAGGATGGAGATGGTCGGCTTTCACGTACTCACCAATGCGGAACGGCTCGATGTTCCCGAGGTCCGCCGCATCGGCTTCGACGACCTGACGGGCGCCCTGGCCGAAGGCTGGCGTGATTTCTGGCAACGGCCCTCGCACCTGGCCTTCCTGGGCCTGATCTACCCGCTGGTCGGCGCCATGCTCGCCGTCTGGACCTCCGGCAACAATTCCTGGCCATTGCTGTTCCCGTTGATTTCCGGCTTCGCGCTGGTCGGCCCGTTCCTGGCGCTGCCGATCTACGAGATGAGCCGGCGGCAGGAGCAAGGCCTCGACACGCATTGGCGTGCTGCCTTCGATGTGTTCAAGACGCCGGCATTTGCCTCGATCGCGGCGCTCGGCGTGATGATGCTGATCGTCTTCACCGTGTGGCTGATGACGGCGCAGTTCATCTACGAGTCGTTCTTCGGTCCAGGCTCGCCCCCGACGCTGATGGCCTTCGTCAACGAAGTGCTGACCACCCCGCAGGGCCAGCAGTTGATGATCTGGGGCAACCTGATCGGCTTCCTGTTCGCGGCGTTCGTCCTGGCCACGATGGTGGTTTCGATCCCGCTGCTGCTCGATCGCGACCTCGGCACTGCCATTGCCGTGCAGACCTCGCTGCGGGTGACGCTCAAGAACCCCGTGCAGATCGCCGCCTGGGGCCTGATCGTCGCCGCGCTGCTGATCATCGGCACCATTCCACTGCTGGTCGGGCTCAGCATCGTCGTACCGGTGCTTGGCCATGCGACGTGGCATCTCTATCGCCGCGCGGTGGTCCCGGCCGGCCGACGTTAACCACTCGTTAACGGATTGCGCTCAAGTTTATCGAGCTTAAGTAGAGGGCAGGACGACGCTACCGGCTGGTAGCCCTGCCCTCGCCCAGTTTCCGGAACCCCGAAACCTGCTGCCGCGTTAGCGCCTCACACATTGAGGAGCTTCCAGCCATGGCCTATTCCCGCGGTTTCGACCTGTCCCACTTCACCGACGACGCCCAGGAACGCTTCGGCCGCCAGTTCGCAAGCCTGGCGCGCGACGCAAGTCACCTCCCGAATGCGTTGGCGCGCTACAGCAATGGCGCCCGACATGACGTGAGCCACTTCGCGCACGACTTCGCCGATGAAGCCCTGCATCAGGGAGCAGTCGCCGCGCGTGTGCTGGGCAAGCAGGCCTGGAAGGCCGGGAAAGCTGTACGGCGAGATCCGGCGCCAACCATGGCCGCCGTGGTGGGCCTCGCCTGTCTCGTCACCCTGGTGATGGCGTCGGGCAATCGCCGGCGCTGACATCCTCAACGCACTCTTAACTCCGGCACGTGCATTCTAGGGAGGACGGGCGGCGTCAGCCCGGCTCCTTAGTTGTGTTGCGTTCTGGAGTCATCGTTGGCAGGGTCACTCAAGCTGCTGTTCGCGGCGCCGATGCTGTTGAGCCTCGTCGCCGGCTGCGCCACCTTCTCTCTCGGCGGCCTCTCCTCGCGCGATTGCCTGGCGCGCGCGATGTATTTCGAATCCAACCGCTCCAGCGAAGACGGCATGCTGGCCGTCGGCACGGTGGTGATGAACCGTGTCGCCGATAAGCGTTATCCGCAGTCGGTCTGCGGCGTCGTCGGGCAGAAGAACCAGTTCGCGCCCGGCGTATTGTCCAAGAAGATGACCGAGAAGCGCTCCGCGGCGATGGCCTATGGGGTCGCCGACCGCGTGCTGCGCGGGGCCCGCCATCCGACCCTGTCGCGCGATGTGAAGCACTTCCACACCGCGGGCTACCGGTTCTCGTACAACAACATGTTCTATGTGCTGGAAGCCGGCGGGAACAATTTCTACGAGAAGCGCAAGGCCGGCACCTTCACCAACGACCCGTTCGCGGCGCTGGCCTACTGGTAGGCGTTAGACCACGGGGGCGGGCAAGGGCGGTGCCCCCAGTCCGAGGAAGCTCAGCACCACGCTGACCGTCCAGGTGATCAGTACCCAGTAGATGCCGCCGACCACCACGGTGGAGACGATCCCCACCAGGGCTCCGAGGATGATCCACACGCCATCGCGCTCGAGCAGGCCGAGGGCAATGATGCAGATGGCGATCGACGGCGCCATGTTGGCCCCGGGGATCGGCAGCAGCACCAGAAGCGCCATGACGAAAGCCACGAAGCCGGCGAAATAGACCGCCGGCCGCTTGGCGAGAAACTCGAAGCGCGGCTTCATGATGCCCTCGGCCCGGGCCAGCCAGGGCGACGCCGCCTTCATCACGCGATGAAAATCGACACGGCTGAGCGAGCGATCGGTGATGATCCGCGGCAGCCAGGCATTCATCCCCAGCATCAGTTGCGCGGTCAGGAACACCAATGGCGCGCCGACGATCGCCGACACGCCGGGCGGCATGGGGAGCGCCGTGATGATGGCGAAAATGAACATCAGCGCGCCGAGCGCCCGTCGCTTCAGGGCTTCCAGCAGATCGCCGATCGAGATCCGGTCTCGATCCTCTGCCGAAGCAATGGCCATAAGGATGGCCGAGAGGCGATCTGCCCCCTCGGCCTTGTCTACCTTCGATAGGTCGATTTCAACGTGCGGTTCTGTCATCGGCGGCAATCATGCCCAACGATTCCCCAATGCGGCAACCCCATGGGGCTGCGTCAGAAATCCCCGCCCATGTCGAAGCCGCCGCCGTCACCGCCGCTGAAGTCGCCCCAATCGCCGCCAGACTGGTCACCATTGTCCTGCCCCGCCCCCTGATCCTGGTCGTTGACATTGTCGTTACCGGAATCGGCGGAAGCCTGGTCGTTGCCCGAACTTTCGGCAGCATGGGCGCCACCGGCGCCGAACAGCGAGCCGATGGCGCTGCCGAGCAGCACACCCCCGGCGACGCCGAGCGCCGTCTGCGCCGCCCCGGCGAGAAAGCCACCGCCCTGCCCGACCTGCCCACGCTGATAGCGCGTATCGGCCGCATCGTCCTGGCGGTCCCACGGGTTGCGGTTGCGTTGCACTGGTTGGCGCTCGTCATTGCGGTTCTGCCGGCCGCGACCATCGTCAAACAGGCCGCCGAAGAGGCCACCATTGCCGCGATCCTCGGCTTGCCGCTCCAGCTCCTCGATGCGCCGCTCGGCGACCTCGAGGGCGTGCTGCTGCACGAGGATGGTCTGCGCCATGTAGTAGGGCGCCCCGGGCTGGCGGACGATCTCGCGATCGATCAGAGCCTGCGCCTCTGGGTCGCGCTCGGGGTTCTTGCGCTCGACATCGGCAAGCCGGTCAAACAGGCCTTCGATGGCGCGGCGGTCTTCAGGGTTCAGCATCTTCAAGCTCCAATGTTGAACGAGTGGGTAGGACATGGGGACCGTTGGGGAACCTCACAATGGGTCGACGGGCCAAAATTGGACATCGCCCGGCGCAAGGCCGCTGAAGCAGGAATGTCCATTGACTTGCCGCACCGGTCGGCGAAGCTCTCACCGATAGCAGCGAGGCCAGCATGGCGAACGACGACGATCTCCCCGAAGACAGCAAGCTCACCAAGACCAAATCGCGCTGGGCGGAACTGGGAAAATTCCTCACCGGGCAGCTGTCACGACCTGAGGATGACCGCCTGCCGCCCGGCCAGCACCTGGTGAAGAACTGGCCTATTCTCGATCTTGGGCAGACCCCCAATGTTCCCAAGGAAGTCTGGCGCCTCGACATTGCGGGCGCGGTCGAACGGCCGCAGACATGGTCGTTCGACGACCTGATGGCGCAGCCGCAGGCCGACAAGCTCAGCGATATCCACTGCGTCACCAGTTGGTCGCGCTACGACAACCACTGGAAGGGCGTCACCACGCATCAACTCATGGATGCGGTTGGCGTAAAGCCGGAGGCGCGCTTCGTGCTGTTCAGCTCGAACGATGGCTACACCACCAACATGGCCATCGAGGATTTCGCTTCCGAGGATGCGCTGATCGCCCACACCTGGGAAAACGAGCCGCTCAGCCGCGATCATGGCGGCCCGGTGCGGCTGGTGGTACCGCACCTCTATTTCTGGAAGAGCCCGAAATGGCTCAAGCGCATCGAGTTTGCCGATCGCGATCATCGCGGCTTCTGGGAGGTGCGCGGCTATCACAACCACGCCGACCCGTGGAAGGAAGAGCGCTACTCCTGATCGAAAACCACCTGATCAGGCCTGCGCCAGCCGCGCACGCGGCAGACGCGGGCAAGGGAGCCGGCAGGCCGTATCAGCCGCCCGTGAAGTCACGCTTGCCGATCGGCACGCCGTTGTGGCGCAGGATCGCGTAGGCCGAGGTGATGTGGAAGAAGATCTGCGGCACCGCGTTGAGCGTCACATGCTCGATCGCCGGCACCTGGGTGTCCTCGCCGCGCACCTTCAGCGTCAGCGTCTTGCCCTCGCTGCCGGCAAGATCGGCCTCGGAAAAGCTCGCAACGAACTCGAGCGCCTTCTGGATGCGGGCACGGAGATCCGCCAGCGTGGTCTCGTTGTCTTCCCAGCTCGGGGGCGTCCGGCCAGTCAGTCGCGCCAGGGTGAACTTGATGCGATCGGTGGTCGACTGCACCTGGAACGACAACGGATGCATGTCAGGCGCCAGCCGTGACGACACCAGCACCTCCGGCTTGATCTTGCGCTCGGCGGCATTGACCTCGGCCTTCACCAGGATGGCATCGAGGTTGTGGAGATAGCGCGTGAACACCGGAACGGTGATCGCGTACATGGAAAGCGACATCGGTAGTCCTCAGGGGTTGGTCAGGCAGAAATCACCAGCTGTGGTCGACGCTACGCTCGCGTGGCTGGGGCTGGGCGATGGAGGGCCAGTAATAGTCCTCGGGCAGGACTACCTGGAAGTCATAGGTGACGAGTTTGTCGCCATCGACTGCGATGGCGATCGAGTGCGCTCCAACGGGATCGCCAGGGGCGACGCACCAGCTGTGGCTGAACCAGCCTGCCTCGTCGAGTTCGGGGGTAAAGGTTCGCGTGGCGACCTTTCCGTCGGCGGAAATGTCGATACCATCGTCGGGGTCGGTGGCCAGCGTGCCCCAATCCTCGAGCGGCACCGGCAGGCTCAGGGTTTCGGTTGCGGTCTTGGCCGCGCTCCCCGCAGCCAACTGCACATACCAATTGTAGCAGGCATTGCCCGGCAGGAGCGGCACGACCGTATCGTTCAGCACCTCGTCTTCACCGGCATAGTGGAAGGTGACCTGAAACATCGATTCGGTCATTTCTGCAGCCAAGGATGGCGCTCCGGCGAGCGTCACAGACAACAGGGCGATGGCTGAAACCGGCAGTCGCATGATCCCTCCCGCGTGCCGGGCGAAACATAGCGGCAAGCCGCTAAGGCCGGAAGCGAATTTGTCATGGCACTCGCCGCGTCGTCCGACCGCTGACATAGTCCCTCACCCAACCGGAGTTCCAGGATGCGCCGACTACTGACCGTGCTTGCCGCCATTGCTGTGACGGCCCCAGCCCTGGCCCAGGACTACAACGATTTCGTGCCGACCACGGAGCTCAGCACCGCCACCGAGACGCCTCCGGACACCGCGCTGGTCCGCCGGCTCTTCACCCTCGCCTTCACCGAGCCTTGCAACGCGGCGATTGACGGTGGCTATGGCGGTACCGAACCGCAGGTGTTCGACTTCACCTACAAGGGCAGTTACGACGAGCCTGACGCGCCGCAGCGCAAGTTCCGGCTCTACCAGTTCAACTGCAATGGCGGCGCCTACAATTTCAGCTCGGTGTTCTACGGATGGGATGAGATCGACGGGCTGCAGCCGATCAGCCTCGCCACGCCAAGCGTCAAGCCGACCTATGACGAAGCTGCAAGCGACGGTGACGGCAAACTGATCAAGCTGGAGCTCACCGGGATGACGGCGAGCTTCCTCGCCACCAATGCCGCAGTCGACCCGAAGTCAGGGGCGATCGGTGCCACGGCCTATTGGCGCGGCATCGGCGATGCGTCGAGTGTCGGCGTGTGGTCGCTGGTCGATGGCGAGTATCAGCTCGTCACCTACGACGTTGATGCCTCCTACGATGGCGAGGTGAACCCGGTGCGAGTATTCGATCGGTCGGAACCCGAGGAGATCGCGCTGCCGAATTAGCTCAAGGCACTACGCGCAGACCCTCGAACCTCTCGGTAAGCATTGAAGCAATGTGATCGCGTCGGTCATGTTGTCATCCGTTTCAAGGTGTTAGCCTCGCAACCCGCGGACGTTGCCGATCTCCGGCAGCGCATTGGAGAAGCCTCATGAGCGTCATTCGCTATCTCGCCGGACTGGCCGCTGGCCTGTTGATTGTGCTGGCCGTTCTGACCCCGACCTATGCCCAGGATATGAACACTCGCGTGATCGTCCCCGACGTGCCGGGGGGCGCCTTATTCACCGGTTGCTATCAGGTACAGCAGCGCCTCTACGGGCCGTATCGCATGACCTTCTGCCTCGAGCAGCGCGGCACTTACACCGTGCGTGGCGGTGGCGTGCGCTGCGACGGTCGGCTCAACTGGTCGGCCAGCGGTCGCGACATCAATATTCAGCTGAAGCGCACGTCCTGCGGCAACGGCGTGGCCTGGAGCGCCGACCGCATGACCTGCCGCGGCGGCAATCTGCTGCCGGCCTTCCTCGCCCGCATCATCGTTCCCGACCTGCCGGTGCTGCAGACGCTGCGCTGCACCTATACGCCGTCGGTGCCGAGCGAGCGCCCGATGCAGATCACCGCGCGTCGTATCGACTGATACTCGGGACTGACATCGCCGGCGTGTAGATGACATCACCCCGTCATCGGCACAAAATAAGAGGGCCACGAACCATCTCTGGTTCGTGGCCCTGAGAAGCGCCGGCCGCACTGTTGAGGGCTTGGGGGCAGCGGCGGGCAACTTCTCCTGCGTTCACCGGTGCATGGGTCGTTTGCAGTAGTCCGATGAACTTCCCCTAAGATGGGTGTCATTTGCGGCAGGAGAAGAGCCTTCACCGGAAGGTGAAGTTGATGAACTGCCGGTAAGGTGGGCCGATTGCCCAACGGCCGCGAAGCCCCTAAGGATGGGCTGCAAGCGGTGCCGAGCATCGCCCAGCGTGCTGCGCATCGCCTTGCCAACGAGAAGAACATGGACACCATTACTCCGCCGGGCCTGCCGCAGAAGGCGTTCACCGACCCCGTCGCCGCCTGGACCTATGTGGCCGAGATCTATCACCGCAATACCGGCTTCATCCGCGAGCAGTTGCTCGGGTTGACGCGCGGACGCGTCCCCAAGGGCCGCGTGCGGGCCTTCTATCCGGAAGTGCAGGTCACCTCGCGCAGCTACGGCAAGACCGACAGCACCCTGCCCTACGGCTATCTCCACACCCCCGGGATCTATCGCACCACCATCACCGCGCCCGACCTGTTCAAGAACTACCTGATCGAACAGTTCGAGGTGATCCTGAAGAATCACGGTGGCGCCATCGAGGTCGGCGAATCCTCGACCCGCATCCCGCTGCACTTCGCCATTCCTTCGACCGAACGGATCGACGGCGAGGCAATCAATGCCCTGCCGATCCCGCTGCGCGATCTGTTCGACGTGCCGGACCTGCAGGACACCGATGACGAGATCGCCAACGGCACCTTCGTGCCACCGCCCGGCGGTCCCTACCCGCTGGCGCATTTCACCGCGCCGCGCGTCGACTATTCGCTGCAGCGGCTCAGCCACTACACCGGCACCGAAGCCGACCATTTCCAGAATTTCGTGATCTTCACGAACTACGGCTTCTACATGGATGAGTTCGCCCGGGTGGCCGAGCGCTACATGCTCGAAGGCCATCCCGAGTATGACAGCTTCATCGAGCCCGGCGGGTTCGTGACCCTCAACCAGCGACTGGGCGGCGGCACCTCGGGGCTGCGGGCCACGCGCATCCCGCAGATGCCGGCGCTGCACCTCACCATGCCGCGCAACCGCGGCATCACCATCGTCAACATCGGCGTCGGCCCCTCCAACGCCAAGACCATCACCGACCACATCGCGGTGCTGCGGCCGCATGCCTGGATCATGCTCGGTCACTGCGCGGGCCTGCGCAACTCGCAGGAACTCGGCGACTATGTGCTGGCGCACGCGTATCTGCGCGAGGACCACGTGCTCGATGCCGACCTGCCGGTGACGGTGCCGATTCCGGCACTTGCCGAAGTGCAGGTGGCGCTCGAGAAGGCGGTGGCCGAAATCACCCATCTCGAAGGCATCGAGACCAAGCGCATCATGCGCACCGGCACGGTCGCGACGTTCGATAACCGCAACTGGGAGCTGCGCGACCAGGCCGAGATCACCCGACAACTGTCGCAATCACGCGCCGTCGCGCTGGACATGGAATCGGCGACCATCGCCGCCAACGGCTTCCGCTTCCGCGTCCCCTACGGCACCCTGCTCTGCGTCTCGGACAAACCGCTGCACGGCGAACTGAAGCTCCCCGGCATGGCCTCGGACTTCTATCGCACCCAGGTCAATCGCCACTTCCAGATCGGGCTGCGCGCCATGGAAATCCTGCGCGACCAGCCACCGGAGCGGCTGCATTCGCGTAAGCTCAGAAGCTTTGCTGAGACGGCGTTCCAGTAGGCACCATTAGCTGTCGACGGTCCGCACGTAGTTCAACAGCCAGTCGGGCCAGTTGATGGTCATGCCGTTACAGCCCAACTCCGCTGCGGCGACCATCTTCTCGCGGCTGGAAATACCCGAGCTGCGTGCCTCGAGGCCGAGCGCGTGGGCGTAGTCGACGATCTCGCGCGTCTGGTTGGTGGCGTTCAAGGTGATCATCGAAAAGCCATTGGCAGCGCACCTCTCGACAGCGCCGCGGGGGTCATCCCGCAGCAGCTGCTCCGGGGCCCAGGCGATACGCAGGCGCGGCTCGAGCTGCTTGGCGCGCTTGAGGCCCGCTTCGTCCCCGATCGAGAACAGGTAGACCCGATCGGCAAGCCCCCGCGCCTGGATGGCGGCAACCACCGCTTCCGGCAGGCCCGGCATCTGCTTCTTGAGTTCTATGTGGTAGGTCAGCGCGCTGCCGAAGGCGTCGAGCAACTGGTCAAGCGTGATCAAGCGCTCGCCGGCATAGTCGCGGTCCCAGCTCAGCCTGGGATCATGCCAGGACCCGGCATCGAGCTCGAGCAGTTGCGCGAGCGTATGATCCTCGGGCAGCCCGGCACCATTGGTGGTGCGTTCCAGCGTTTCGTCATGGAACAGCAGCAGGTGGCCATCCCCGGTGAACGCGACGTCGGTCTCCACCTCAGCCGCGCCCATCGCCACGGCCCGGCGGAACGCCGCCATGGTGTTCTCGGGGGCGTAGCCGCTGGCGCCACGGTGGGCGATGACGTGGAAAGGACGGGCCAGCCTTGCCACGACCAGGCTCAGATCGGCTCGTAGTCGATCTCGAGGAACTTTTCGACCTCGCGATCCCAGCGCTCCTTGACGAACTTCACGTGCTTGGGGTGCTCGTTATAGGTCGTGTAGGCGGCCTGGTCGGCGAACTCCATGGAGAAGCCGAATTCGTAGTCGTTCTTCTTCGAGGTCTGCCGCAGCTGCTCGAATTTCTTTACGCCCGGGATTTCCTTGAGCACCATTGCGTCGCGGAGAAAGGCCTTCTCCATCAATGAACCGTGGGCGTGCTTCAAATTGAATACGACAGTATGCCGGATCATCAGGTCCTCTCCCCCAATGCTACCGCTTCGCTGGCGGCAATTGCCGTCATATTGACGATTCCGCGGCTGGTGGTCGAGGGGGCAAGAATGTGGGCGGGTGCGCGCGGCCCCATCAATATCGGGCCGACCGCCAGCGCGTTGTTCATTTCCTTCAGCAGCGTCATCGACAGGTTGGCGCTGTCGAGGTTGGGGAACAGCAGGAGATTGGCTTCGCCCTTCAGCACCGAGTCCGGGATGTAGCGACTGCGCAGATCGTCATTGAGCGCCAGGTCACCCTGCATTTCGCCCTCTATGATCATCTCGGGCGCCACGGCTTTCAGCTTCTGGTAGGCCTCGCGCATCTTGTAAGCGGTGTCGCCGTCACGTGAACCGAAGTTCGAGTAGCTGAGCAGCGCCGCCCGCGCTTCGATGTTGAAGCGCTTGAGGTGGTCGCGCGCCTGCAAGGCGATCGCCACCAGCTCGTCCGGTGTCGGGTCCATGTTGACGTAGGTGTCGGCGAGGAAGAACACGCCGCGCGGCATGATCAGCATGGACAGTGCCGAGACGTCCTTGACGCCATCCTGCAGGCCGATGATCGAGCGGATGTCGCGCACATGCTTGATGAAGCGGCCCTGGAAGCCGCAGAGCATGGCGTCGGCATCGCCGCGCTTCACCGACAGCGCCGCGATGACAGTGGTGTTGGTGCGCACGATGGTGCGGGCGATATCCGGGGTGACGCCGTTGCGGCCGACCAGCGAATGGAACAGCTCGACATAATCGCGATAGCGCGGATCGTCCTCGGGGTTCACCACCTCGAAGTCGCGGCCCGGCTTGATCGTCAATCCGAAGCGCTGCAGGCGGCTCTCGATCACCTGCGGGCGGCCGATCAGGATCGGCAGCGCCATGCGGTCCTCGATCATCACCTGGGCGGCGCGAAGCACGCGCTCATCTTCGCCGTCCGCGAAGGCGATGCGCTTCTGCTGGCCGATGACCTTGTCGATCACCGGCTTCATGACGAGGCCAGAGCGGAAGACGAAGCGGTTGAGGCTGTCGTGATAGGCCTGGAAATCGGTGATCGGGCGCTTGGCCACGCCCGACTCCATCGCTGCTCGCGCCACTGCCGGCGCGATGCGGAGGATCAGCCGCTGGTCGAAGGGGTTCGGGATGATGTGCTCGGGCCCATAGACCGCCGGCTGGCCCGACGGCGACACTTCCAGCCCCGGGTCGTGCGCCAGCTTGGCGATGGCCTGCGCGGCCGCGAGCTTCATTTCCTCGTTGATGGTGGTGGCGCCGACGTCGAGCGCGCCGCGGAAGATGAAGGGGAAGCAGAGGACGTTGTTGACCTGGTTGGGATAGTCCGACCGGCCGGTACAGACCATGGCGTCGGGCCGGATTTCTTTGGCCACTTCCGGCATGATCTCGGGGTTCGGGTTGGCGAGCGCCAGGATCAGCGGGCTCGGCCCCATCTTCTGCAGCATCTCGGGCTTCAGCGCGCCGGCCGCCGAGAGGCCGAGGAAGATATCGGCGCCGTCGATCACCTCGGCCAGCGTCGTGGCGTTCGACTGCCGGCAGAATCGGCCGCGCCACTTGTCGTTGACGTCGTCGCGCTTGTCGGTCAGCAGCCCATCCTTGTCGGCCACCCAGATGTTCTCGAGCCGCGCCCCGAGCGCCACGAGGATGTTGAGGCAGGCAATCGCCGCCGCCCCTGCCCCCGAGGTGCAGATCTTGACGTCCTCGATCTTCTTGCCGGTGAGTTCCAGCCCGTTCAGCACCGCGGCGCCGACGATGATGGCGGTGCCGTGCTGATCGTCATGGAACACCGGGATCTTCATGCGCTCGCGCAGCGCTTCCTCGATGGCAAAGCACTCGGGGGCCTTGATGTCCTCGAGGTTGATGCCGCCGAAGGTCGGCTCCAGCGGCCGCACCACTTCAATGAACTTCTGCGGGTCGGTCTCGTCGATCTCGATGTCGAACACGTCGATGCCGGCGAATTTCTTGAACAGGACGGCCTTGCCTTCCATCACCGGTTTGCTGGCCAGCGCGCCGATATTGCCCAGGCCCAGCACGGCAGTGCCGTTCGAGATCACCGCCACCAGGTTGCCGCGCGAGGTGTACTTGGTCACCGCCTCGGGATCGACAGCGATCTCCTCGCATGGCGCCGCCACGCCGGGTGAGTAAGCCAGCGACAGATCACGCTGGTTGCCGAGCGGCTTGGTGGCCTGAATTTCCAGCTTTCCGGGCTTGGGAAACTGGTGGAAATGCAGCGCCGCTTCACGCAGCGCCTTCTTCTGTTCGGTCACGTCGGCAGACATCAATACCCTCCCGGAAACTCAGGATGGATTGCCACTAATCGGGGGCGATGAAAAGGCGGCGATCGAGGGAAACTGAGGGCCGGATTTTCCTCCACCGTTTCCCCAACCACCAGGTCATCCCCGCGAAAGCGGGGACCTCCGGCGCCAAAGCCCGCTTAGGCCGCGCTCACCTGCGCCAGCCCCGGCAGCACGACCGGGGCGTTCAGCGCCCGCGCGAGGTCGCGGAAGGCGCCGGCCTTCAGCGCCGGGGCAAACAAATAGCCCTGCGCCTGCACCACACCCCGCGCCCTGAGATACAGCGCCTGCGCCTCGGTCTCGACGCCCTCGGCGACGATCTCGGTGCCGAGGTCGCGCGCCATGGCGATCAGCCCGTCCAGCACCGGCACCGGCGCGCCCTCGGGCTTGATCATGTCGACGAACACCCGGTCGATCTTCACCACATCGACGCCGAGCGTCTGCAGGTAGGCAAGGTTGGAGTGCCCGGTACCGGCGTCATCCATGGCAAGCTTGCAGCCCAGGGCATGCAGCCCGGCAATGACGCTCTGCGCCTGTGCCATTTTCTCGAGCGGCTTCCGCTCGGTGATCTCGAACACCAGTTGGCGGAAGCCGATCGCCGAGTTGGTAAAGATCGTGTGCACATCATCGACGACGGTGCCGTCGCGGAAGTGGCCCTCGAACAGGTTGATCGAGACCTTGAGGTCCGGCATGTCGCCGCACAGCCCGCTGAGGTCGGCCTTCACCTGCTGCATCAGGCTGACAGTCATCGGCAGCGCGAGGCCGGTAACCTCGGCGTAGTCGATAAAGGCGCCGGGCGGCACCACCTCGCCGTTCTTCTTCTCCCACCGGCACAGCACTTCACAGCCGGCCAGCGCGCCGGTCCTGAGGTTGATCACCGGCTGGTAGTAGGGTTTCAGCTCGCCTGCGGCGATCGCTCGCTCGAGGTCGAAGGCTGGCAGGTCCGAACGCCGCACATATTGCAGCGCGAGGATCAGGAAGGCCCCGCACATCAGCGCGGCGACGACGGTGAAGCTCGCATCGAGATCACCGTAGTCGGCCCGCACCATGGCGAAGGGCACTGCCGCCGTCACCCGGATCGGCAACTCACCGGCAAAGCTCTCAGCAGTGACGAACTCGATGTCGCCCCGATTGTCATAGGCCTTGGGGTCACCGACAGTGACGATCTCCGCCCCATCGGTCAGCGATACTCGCATCATCGATGTCGGTTTCAACCCGTTCAGCAGGCTATCGGGCTCGGCCGCGAGAATCGGCACGAAGGCCGAGACTTTGCGCGTGGTGCCGAAGGCCTGGGTAACCTTGAGCACCGGCATCCTGAGGTCGGCATATTTCGCCACCTCGATGGTCTCGGTCTGGTTAGGCACCGACAGCGGACGCGACAGCGGCGAGTATTTTACGTCCTTGCCGAGCGCGTCGCAGTACTGCACTCCGTCGGCATTCTCGACCAGCACCTGTTTGAGATAGAGGCTGACCTCCATCTGCCGATGCACGTTGGCGATGAAGCTCGGCGTGCAGAGCGACGGACTCTCGGCAAGGATGCGGCGGAGCGATGAGATCGCGTCATAAGCCGTTGCCTGCACCCGGCCTGCCACGGCATCGACCGACTGCTGCAGCAGCGCCCGCTCGCGCACGCGGACGTAGGAATCGAGCACAAAATCCACGGCCATGACCGGCAGGAACGCGGCAATGGCCGCGAGCAGCATCAGCACATGGGCATACTTGGACTTCAAGCGAATCCGCCCCCAACGGAGATAGGCAACAAATGCCTAGCGGGCGGACTTTAAGAGAGTGTTAACGATACTTTTGCCGACGTGCTGGAATGGGACGGACGGGCCTGTCACTGCCATCTCAAACGGAGGTTCCCACCGTTGGGGATGTCGCCGCCCGATCTCATGCTGAAAGAAGAAGGGCGCCCGAAGGCGCCCCAAACTCATTTCGTATCGGCGATCACCCGCACATGCAGCTCGCGCAGCTGCTTGGGCTCGGCCGGGCTGGGAGCCCCCATCAGCAGGTCTTCGGCCTGCTGATTCATCGGGAACAGGGTGATCTCGCGCAGGTTCTGCGCGCCGCAGATCAACATGACGATGCGATCGATGCCGAAGGCGGCGCCACCGTGCGGCGGCGCACCATACTGGAAGGCGCGGTAGAGGCCGCCGAACTGTTCCTCGACCTCGGTGCGCGACTTACCCGTCAGCTCGAACGCCCTGACCATGGTCTCGGGCAGCTGGTTGCGGATCGAACCCGAAGCGATCTCGAAACCGTTGCACACCGCGTCGTACTGGAACGCCTTGATGGTCAGCGGGTCCTGAGTGTTCAGCGCCTCGATACCCCCCTGCGGCATCGAGAACGGGTTGTGCGCGAAGTCGAGGCGCTTCTCTTCCTCGCTCCACTCGTAGAACGGGAAATCGACAATCCAGCACAGCTTGAACTGATCGAGCTGGGTGAGGTTCAGGTCGAGGCCGATCTTCACCCGCGCCTCGCCGGCGAACTTGTACATCTTGTCCGGACGGCCGAGCACGAAGAACACTGCGTCGCCGTCGGCAAGGCCGAGCTGGCTGCGGATCGCCGCCGTGCGTTCTTCACCGATATTCTTGGCCACCGGACCCGAACCGGCCCCGTCCTTGAAGAAGATGTAGCCGAGACCCGGCTGGCCCTGGCCCTGGGCCCAGGCGTTCATCCGGTCGCAGAAGGCGCGGCTGCCGCCGGTCTTTGCCGGGATGGCCCAGACCTCGACCTTGGCGTCGCTGGCGATCTGGTTGGCGAACACGCCGAAACCCGAACCGCGGAAGTGCTCCGTGACCTCCTGCATCTCGATCGGGTTGCGCAGGTCCGGCTTGTCCGAGCCGTACTTGCGGACCGCGGTGTCATAGGGGATGCGCGGCCACTCCTTGGTCACCGGCTTGCCGTCGGCGAACTCCTCGAACAGCCCGGTGATGACAGGCTGCATGGTGTCCCAGATTTCTTCCTGGGTAACGAAGCTCATCTCCAGGTCGAGCTGGTAGAATTCACCCGGCAGGCGGTCGGCCCGCGGGTCTTCGTCGCGGAAGCACGGCGCGATCTGGAAGTAGCGATCGAACCCGGCCACCATCAATAGCTGCTTGTACTGCTGCGGCGCCTGCGGCAGGGCGAAGAACTTGCCGGGATGGATGCGGCTCGGCACCAGGAAGTCGCGGGCGCCTTCGGGCGACGACGCGGTGAGGATCGGCGTCGAGTACTCGGCAAAGCCGATATCGCCCATGCGGCGGCGCATCGACGAGATTACCTTGGTGCGCTTGACGATGTTGGCGTGCAGCGTCTCGCGACGCAGGTCGAGGAAGCGGTACTTGAGGCGAATGTCTTCGGGATAGTCCGGCTCGGCGAACACCGGCAGCGGCAGTTCGGTGGCTTCGCTCAGCACTTCGAGCTCGCGGATGAACACTTCGACTTCGCCGGTCGGCTGCTTGCCGTTCACCGTCTCGGGCGTGCGCTGCTTGACCTCGCCGTCGACGCGGATCACCCACTCAGAGCGTACCGTCTCGGCCAGCTTAAAGGCCTTGGAATCGGGATCGATCACCAGTTGGGTCAAGCCGTAGTGGTCGCGCAGATCGATGAACAGCAGGCCGCCGTGATCGCGGACGCGATGCACCCAGCCACTGAGCCGCACATTATTGCCCACATCACCCTGACGAAGGGCGGCGCAGGTGTGGGTGCGATAGCGGTGCATTTCACTCATCTCTTGTCTCTGAGGCAGGCGGATTCCGGGGCCGGACAAGCGCACGCGAGGGCGCAATTGTCAAGTTGAGCCCCCACATCCAGCGCGCGCGGAAATCAAGCGGTGCGGGCCGGCGACGATGAGTCACCGTGACTTATTCGCCACTCTCTGCTCGCCATTCGCCTGTCCCACTGTTATTCAGGTCTGGTAAGCCTTGTGACGAAAGAGTCTTGATGGAGCTCATTACTTCGACCGACGTGCTCGCCGCCTTTTCGAAGCGCGCCGCCGGTTATGATTTCGTGACGGTCGATACCGAGTTCCTGCGCGAAACAACCTACTGGCCGAAGCTCTGCCTCTTGCAGGCGGCAACCCTCGACGAAGCGGTCCTGATCGATCCGCTCGCTCCCGGTCTCGATTTGTCGCCGTTCTTCAAGCTCCTCGCTAATGACAAGGTCCGCAAGGTGTTCCATGCGGCGCGCCAGGACATCGAAATCTTCGTCAAGCTGACCGGCAAGGTGCCGGCCAACATCTTCGATACCCAGGTCGCCGCTTCGGTCTGTGGATTCGGCGACAGCGTCAGCTACGACAACCTGGTCCGCTCGATCACCAAGGTCGAGCTCGATAAGTCTTCCCGTTTCACCGACTGGTCGGCCCGTCCGCTCACCGAAAAGCAGAAGGTCTACGCCCTCGCCGACGTCACCCACCTGCGCGATGTCTATGCCGCGCTGGTCAAGCAGGTCGACGATACCGGGCGCTGGGACTGGGTGGAGGACGAGCTTGCCGTGCTCGAGTCGATCCACACTTACGTGGTGCAGCCCGAGCATGCCTGGGAGCGGCTCAAGGCCCGTCTTGCCAAGCCACGCGATGTCGCCGCGCTCAAGGCCCTCGCCGCCTGGCGCGAGCAGCGCGCCCAGGATACCGACCAGCCGCGCAGCCGCATTCTGAAGGACGACGCGTTGATCGAACTCGCCATGCAGCGCCCGCTCAACCCCGAGAGTTTCGACAAGCTGCGTGCCGTGCAGCGCGGCTATGGCCGCTCCTCGGCAGCAGGCGAGATCGTCTCGATCCTCAAGGATGTCGAGGCCCTGCCCAAGTCAGACCTGCCCAAGCTGCCCGATCGTCACCGTGGCCCCTCCCCGAAAGGCGCCGTCGGCGACCTTTTGCGGGTGCTGCTGAAATCGGTCGCCGAGGATAACGGCGTCGCTTCGCGCATCATCGCCACCTCGGACGATATCGATGCGCTGGTGCTGGACGACGATGCTGACGTGCCGGCGCTGAAGGGCTGGCGCCGCAAGCTGTTCGGTGACAAGGCGCTCGCCATCAAGCACGGCAAGCTTGGCCTCGCGGCCAGCAAGAAGGGCGTTATCGAGATCGAGATCATCGACGACGACGAAGAGTAGGCGGCGAGGCCCCCTACCCTTAGTTCCGCACCCACCGGGTCATTCCCGCGAAAGCGGGAACCTCTGTTTTCTGTGGGTGCGGCCGAGATCGCAAACGGAGGTTCCCGCTTTCGCGGGAATGACTCAGCGCAAAGGCGCCGTCAGGCGGCTCTGGCCTTACCCCGCCACGACATCCGTGAGCTTGATCCCCACCACGCCGGCCAGTTGATCGAGCCGGCCGCGCAGGTGCTCGCCGTCGAGGAAAGCAAGGTCGCTCGGCAGATGCAGCTTCAGGATGCCTTTGTCGACAACGAAGCCGACGCGCGGCAGCACCCCCGGCATTGCCGCCGACATCGGATAGCCGACCCGGAAAGCTGCTCCCAGCAGGCGGGCCCGCGCACTCATCGTCGGGCCCGAAAGCGCCAGCAAGTTCTGGCTCATCGATTTCTGCTTCAGCCCCATGTAGCGCACCGCCAGCACCTCGGCGAGGAAGGCACGGCCGGGATGATCGACACCGGTCGCCGAGCCGTAGGCGACCATGTCGACCGCTTGTTCGCCACGATAGTCCGGGTGGCCGCGCCAGCCGATGTCGGCCAGATAGCAGGCGACCTTGCGCAACCGCGTCTCCTCGGCCGTCTCGGTGATGCCGAGCGTGGCCAGCAGTTCGGCGGTGAAATCGATCAGGTCGTCGGCATGAGCTGGCGAGCGTGAGCGCAAGACGCTCATCTGCTCGGCGGTCTGCATCAACGGATCGACGGCGCGCTCGTCGTCATCGAGCAGGCCGTAGAGATAGCCCTCGCGCACGCCCAGCGCCGAGAACACCACGGTGTCGAACTTGCCCGCCTTCAGCACCTCGATCAGCACCGCCGCACCATAGGGTACGAGGTCACGCCGCCCCGAACTGACATGCTCGGAGCCGGTGTACGGCTTGTTCGCCGCGGTTGCCGTGACGATGTCCTCGCACAGCTTCAGCATGTCGCTCGCTTTGACGGCGTAGTGCTGCACCATATGCAGCGGGTAATCGCGGAGCACCTGGTGCACCTTGGCGAGCGAGCGCCAGGTGCCGCCGATGGCGCAGAAGCTGCCACCCTGCCCTTCCATCAGCCTGGATTTCTTCAGCCGCTTGTTGGCGATGGCTTGCGCCTTGGACGGCGACACATCGGAATCGTCCTGCAGTCGGATGACGCCCAGCTCGTGCGTCTCGCCGGTGGAATCGGTGCCGCCTGCGATCGATGACAGTTCGAGACTGCCGCCACCGAGGTCACCGACCACGCCGACGAACCCCGGCATGCCAGAGATGGCGCCGAGCGCTGCGAAATGCGCCTCTTCGGCGCCCGAGAGCACGGTCACCTTGGCGCCCATGATCTCTTCGACGGCGTCGACAAAGGCCTTGGAATTGGAGGCCTCGCGCACCGCCGACGTCGCGAGGATGTGCGTGGTTCCCGCCCGCATCAGTTTGGACACCAAGGCGAAGCGCTGGATCGCGGTCAGCGCGCGATCGATATTCTCGTACGCAATCTTGCCGGTCTGGGCGAGCCCACGCCCCAGGGCGCAGGCGGTCTTCTCGTTGTAGAGCGGGGTCAGCGAGCGCGCATGCCGCTCATAAACCACCAGGCGGACCGAGTTGGACCCGATATCGAGCACGGCAACAGGTCGCGCACCTTTGATGCGGCCCTGCGCGGTGGGGTCGGCGTCGACGCCCCAGTATTGGTTCACTGGCTTCTCTCTTCGTTATCGCGCTTGAGCGCCGTGCCGCGGCCCGACAGGCTCGCATGCGTCATGAAGTAGTCGTGCGCATTGTAGGGCTCTTCGCCCTCCCTGGGCCTGATCCTATCGGAACTGCCGTCCGGAAGCACCTCCCAGCTTTGCTGGTTGTCCTTCAAATATGCGACCATGGTCCGGTCGAGGATCTGCTCGTGCACCGTGGTGTTGAGAATCGGCACCATCACCTCGACGCGCCAGTCGAGGTTGCGCTGCATGATGTCGGCCGAGCTCATGTAGACCTTGGCGCGGCGCGAGGGCAGCGGTGCGCCCTGCCCGAAGCAGAAGATGCGGCTGTGCTCGAGGAAACGGCCGACCACCGACTTCACCCGAATATTGTCCGAAAAGCCCGGGATCCCGGGCCTGAGGCAGCAAATGCCGCGCACGATCAGCTCGATCTTCACGCCCTTGCGGCTGGCGTCGTAGAGCGCGTCGATGATCTCGGGGTCGACCAGCGCGTTCATTTTCAGCCAGATATTGGCCGGCTCGCTCCGCTCGGCGAATTCGACTTCGCGGGCGATGTGATCGAGCAGGGTCTGCCGCAGCGTCACCGGCGAATAGGCGATCGCCTCCATCTCGGCAGGCCGGGCGTAGCCGGTGATGAAGTTGAACACCCGGGCGACGTCGCGGGTGATCGATGGCTCGGTGGTGAAGTAGCTGAGGTCGGTGTAAATCTTGGCGGTGATCGGGTGGTAGTTGCCGGTCCCCAGGTGACAGTAGCTGACCAGCTTGCCGCCCTCGCGCCGCACCACCTGGCTCATCTTGGCATGCGTCTTCAGCTCGATGAAGCCGAACACCACCTGCGCACCGGCGCGTTCGAGGTCGCGGGCCCAGCGAATGTTGGCCTCTTCGTCGAAGCGCGCCTTGAGTTCGACCAGCGCGGTCACCGACTTGCCGGCTTCCGCCGCCTGCACCAGCGCCTTGACGATCGGGCTGTCGCGCGAGGTGCGATAGAGCGTCTGCTTGATCGCCACCACATCGGGGTCGCGGGCCGCCTGCATCAGGAACTGCGCCACCACGTCAAAACTTTCGAACGGGTGGTGAACCAGGAGGTCCTTGGCGCGGATGGCGGCGAAGATATCGCCGTTATAGTCGCGAATCCGCTCGGGGAAGCGCGGCAGGTAGGGCGGGAACTTCAGGTCGGACCGGTCGATGTCACAGATCTTGGACGCATCGGCGAGGCCGAGGAAGCCCTCGACCTCAAAGGTGTCGGTAGCGCCGACGCCAAGGCGCTCGGAGATGTGGCGGCGCAGGGCGCGCGGCATCTTCTTTTCGATCTCGAGGCGGATCACCATGCCGCGGCGGCGCTGGCGCAGTGCGGATTCGAACTCCACCACGAGATCAGCCGCTTCGTCGTCGATTTCGATTTCGCTGTCGCGGATGATGCGGAAGGCGCCCGAGCCGGACACCTGGTAGCCGGGGAACATCTTGTCGATGAAGCGGTTGATCAGGGTGTCGATGGTGACCACCTCGACCCGGTTCGGCGCGGCCAGTTCCTGCGGCAGCGTCACGAAGCGATCGAGGTTCGACGGCACGCGCACGAGGGCGGTCAGGGTCTGCGTCGTCCCCTCGCGCACCATCTCGAAGGCGAGGGTGAAGCCGAGATTGGGGATGAACGGGAACGGGTGCGCCGGGTCGACCGCGATCGGGGTCAGCACCGGGAAGATCTCTTCGCGGAACAGCTTTTGCAGGTATCGCACCTGCTCCGGCGTCAGGTCGTCCGCCTCGTGGATCACCACGTCCTTGGCGAACAGCTCCTCGCGCAGCTGCTGCCAGTGATCCTGCTGCTCGAGATGCAGGTGCTGGGCGAGCGTTGCGATCTCTTCGAGCTGCTCGGCCGGCGACAGACCGTCGGCACTCTGCTTGGTGAGGCCGGCGCGCAGCTGGCCCTTGAGCCCCGCCACCCGCACCATAAAGAACTCGTCGAGATTGTTGGCCGAGATCGAGACGAAGCGCAGCCGTTCGAGCAGCGGGTGATTGACGTTCCCCGCCTCCTCCAGCACGCGCATGTTGAACTGCAGCCAGCTGACCTCACGGTTGACGAAACGCGCCGGACTCTGGCGCAGCTCGGCGACGTCGGGCGCTTCCTCCTGCGGCTGTTCGGCGATTTCACTCATCTCATTCATCGTCGTCGGCTCCGAGATCGAGGGCCAGCTGTCGGTCGTCACGCGCCGCGCCCCGCTGCCTGAGCGCTTCGCCGGCGATGGCGCGAGTAATGGCGGTGCCACGCTCGAGCGCCATGCGGTCCATCATTGACGCAAGGGCAACCGCCTCTTCGGACGATCGTTCCATGCGCGCCACCAGATAGGCGATGATCCTGGGTTCAACAGCCACCTGACGATCGTCGAACAGCTTCACGAACATCTGTGACAATTGAATATCGTCGCTCAGTGACACGGTGAAATGCGCCGCGAGTCGAGCCCGCGATTTCAGATCATCGGTTGCAAACGGCCAGTTTGCAACGGGCTGGCGCGCGGTCAGCAGCAGCGGCCGGCGGTCGCGCATCGACTGGTTGAGCAGGTGGAACAGCTCGGCTTCGGCATAGCCTGCCCGGTCTGCATCCTCCACCACCAGCGGCTGCGTGCCGCCATCGCGCGACAGCGCTTCGGCCGCCTCCGGCGTCGCATGCTCGGCCCCGGCCCGCTCGGCCCAGATGCGTGACAGATGCGATTTGCCAGAACTCGCGGGCCCTTCGAGCAGTGTCAGCGGCCCCGGCCAATGCGGAAAGGCCAGCACGTGTGCATGGGCCAGGCGGTTGCCTTCGCCGACGATGAAATCGTCCTCGGCATGCGAGGCCTCGTGTCCGAGATCCAGCGCCAGCTGTCCGTGTCCGAGCTGCAGGCTGGTCATTTCCCCGCCGTGGCGCGCGACCGGCGCGCGGGCTTCGTGGCGGCAGGCTCGGGCTCGGGTGCCGGCGGCGGAAGCTCGTCCGGGCCGAGATAGAGGCTCGACTGCTGGTACTTGGTCAGCGCAAAGCGCGTCAGCACGCCCGAAATGGCGGCCAGAGGCACCGCCAGCAGCAGCCCGACGAAGCCGAACAGCAGCGCGAACGCGAACAGCGCGAACATCAGCCAGACCGGGTTGATGTTGATGCTCTGCCCGACCAGCTTGGGATAGAGGATGTTTGCCTCGAGAAACTGCCCGACGCCGTAGATCAGCAGGACGATCAGCACGAACACCCACTGGTCGGGCCAGAACTGAACGAGAGCCACCGTCATCGACAGCGCGAAGCCGACGAAGAAACCAACGTAGGGCACGAAGCTCAGGATGCCGCCTATCAGGCCGATGGCCAACCCGTAGTTGAGCCCGGCAAGTGTCAGCGAGGTGGCGTAATAGACGCACAGCACCAGGATAACCGAGCCCTGGCCCCGGATGACGCCCGCCATCGCCCTGTCGATATCGCCGATAACTCCGCGAATCTCGGTACGGTAGGTTCGCGGCAGCAGGTCGTCGACCTTCTGAACCATGCCTTCCCAGTCAACCAGCAGATAGAACGCCACCACCGGGGTGATGAACAACACCGCGATGGTGTTGATCACCGTGAGACCGCTTTGCGCCAGCGTCCCGGTGACGATGCCGGCGAACTCGACGCCGCGCCCGATCAGGTCGGTGAGGCTGTTCTCGAGCTGCGCGGTGCGCTCCGGCCCCAGCCATTCGGTAAATTGCGGCATCCATTGGCGCAGCAGGTCCTGCAGATCGGCAACATATCCGGGCAGACCTGCTATGAGCCCACCGATCTGCACGGCGACCAGTGGCACCAGCGCCAGCAGCAGCCCGACCAACAGGATCAGCACCAGGAGCAACACCAGCATCGAGCCCCACGAGCGGCCAATGCCGAGCTTTTGCAACCAGTTGACCACCGGATTGAGCAGGTAGGCCAACGTCAGGCCGACGACGAACGGCAAGAGGATCGAGCGGAACACCCAGAGCAGCAGGATGGCTGCAACAAACAGCCCAGCCCAGATCATTACCTGATATCTTAGGCTCAAGGTCCCGGGCGTCTCTTGCGTGACTGAGGTGGAGCGGTTATCAGCGCTCGGCAATTCCGCTACCCCTGAAAATCTGGCGAACAGCCCATGTCCGACGCGCAAAACGTGCCATCAAACGGGCTCTCGTACAAGCAGGCCGGCGTCGACATAGACGCAGGCAACGCGCTTGTCGAGGCCATCAAGCCCGCCGTCCGCTCCACCCGACGCCCCGGCGCCGACGCCGAGATCGGCGGATTTGGCGGCCTGTTCGACCTCAAGGCGGCCGGCTTCACCGACCCGATCCTGGTCGCCGCCAATGACGGTGTGGGCACCAAGCTCAAGATCGCCATCGAAACCGGCAATAACGGCACGATCGGCATCGATCTGGTGGCGATGTGCGTCAACGACATCATCGTGCAGGGCGCCGAGCCGCTGTTCTTTCTCGACTACTTCGCCACCGGCAAGCTGGATGTCGCCACCGGCGCCGCCATCGTCGAAGGGATCGCCGAGGGCTGCCGCATCGCCGGGTGTGCGCTGATCGGCGGTGAAACCGCCGAAATGCCGGGCATGTACTCGGGCAAGGATTACGACCTTGCCGGGTTTGCCGTCGGCGCCGCCGAGCGTGGCACGCTGCTGCCGCGTGAGGATGTCGAGGCCGGCGATGTGCTCGTCGCCATCGCTTCGTCGGGCGTCCACTCCAATGGCTATTCGCTGGTGCGCAAGATCGTCGAGGTCTCGGGCATCGACTGGTACCTGCCCGCCCCGTTCGAGCCAGGCAAATCGCTCAGCGACGCGCTGCTGGTGCCGACCCGCATCTATGTGAAACCGCTGCTGTCGGCGCTGAAGGCCGGGATCGGCATCAAGGCGCTGGCCCACATCACCGGCGGCGGTTTCATCGACAACATCCCGCGCGTCCTGCCGGACAGCCTGTCGGCGCATATCGAGCTCAACAAGGTCACCGTGCCCAAGGTGTTTGGCTGGCTGGCCCGAGTTGGCGGAATGACCGAACGAGAGATGCTTCGCACCTTCAACTGCGGCGTCGGCATGCTCTGCGCCGTCTCGAAGGAAGATGCGAGCAAACTGGTGGAACATCTTGCCGCAGCTGGCGAAACCTCGGCGATCGTCGGCGAGTTGCGGCCGCGCGGCGGTGAGCCGGTGACCTTCGAAGGCGCGCTCGCGCTCTGATGGCTGAGCCCCGCGGCCGGTTGATCATCGTCTGCGGCCTGCCCGGAGCGGGCAAGACCACCATCGCGACCGAACTGACGGCGCGCCACAAAGGCGTTCGCTATTCGCCGGACGACTGGATGGACGCCATCGGCATCAACCTGTGGGACGAGACTGCCCGCGCCGGCATCGAACGCCTGCAATGGCAGCAGGCGCAGAGCCTCCTGGCGCTGGGCGGCACCGCGATCATCGAATGGGGCACGTGGGCCCGCAGCGAGCGCGATGCGCTGCGCGAAGGCGCACGTTCGCTTGGTGCCGCCGTCGAGCTCATCCATATGGATGCCCCAATCGACGTGCTCCTCGACCGCGTCACCCGGCGCGGCCGGGAATCACCGCCGATCGATCGCGCCATGCTAGAAGATGCGAGCAAGGCGTTCGAACGGCCGACAGCCGAAGAACTCGCTCTCTACGACCCTCCAGCAAAGGCCCCACTCCCGTGACCGAGCCGAAAAAGCGCGTTGCCATACTGATCTCCGGCCGGGGGTCGAACATGACCGCGTTGATCGAGGCAGCCAAAGCGCCCGACTATCCGGCCGAGATCGTCGGGGTATTCGCCAACAAGCCCGATGCGGCGGGGCTGCAGACCGCCGCCGGCCAGGGCATCGCCACCGCCTGGCGCTGGCACAAGGACTATCCGAGCCGAACCGGGTTCGAACTGGCGCTCTCGGACGTGCTGAGGCTCTGGCGGCCAGACATCATTGCGCTCGCGGGCTTCATGCGGCTGTTCACGCCGGAATTCACGCAGAAGTGGCAGGGCCGGATGATCAACGTCCATCCCTCGCTGCTGCCGCTGCACAAGGGGCTCCACCCGCAACAGCAGGCGCTCGATGCCGGCGACAGCGAGAGCGGCTGCACCGTGCATTTCGTCACCGCGGGCACCGACGAGGGCCCCGCGATCCTGCAGCGCCGCGTGCCGATCCTCCCCGGCGACACCGAAGAGACGCTCGGCGCCCGGATCCTGGTCGAGGAGCACCGGGCCTATCCCGAGGCGCTGGCCAGGCTGGCCCGCGGCGAGGTCAGCCTCGCCGGCTGATCACGCCGCTGCCGCGGGGCGGCCGCGCCAGATCATGTAGACATTGGCGCGACCGTACGACGAGCCTTCACGGATGGCGGGCTGGTGTTCGAAGCCGGTGCGCTCATAGAGGTGGATCGCCGACTCGAGCCGGCTGTTGGTCTCGAGATAGAGCTCAGTGCCACCCAGCCGCCTGAACTCGACGATCGCCGCCTCGATCAGCTTGCGGCCGATGCCAACCCCCTGCACCGATGGATCGACGCCCATCTTGGTCAGTTCATACTCGCCAGGCGCATGCTGCTTCAGCGCGCAGGTACCGACCACGGCATCATCGAGCAGCGCGAACAGCACGGCGCCGCCGTGCTCGACGATTGCCTCGGGGTTGGACATCACCTCGATATCGTAAGGTTCCAGCACGAAGTAGCGCTCCAGCCAGATGGCGTTGAGCCGATAGAAATGCGTGCGTAGCTCCGGGCTGAGCGGCACGATCCGCACCGCCTCCCGCCGGTGATCCCGCGCCTTGGCCGCGATGATGTCGGCCAGCCCAGGCGCCGCCACCTGCTCCAGCCCGGCCAGCAATGTCGCCGGATCGAGCCCGGCGCTCCGAACCCGTTGCTCCAGCCCGTCGCGGATCGCCCGCCACAGCGGTTTCGCCGCCTGCAGCGCCGCCTCGGCCTTGGCTGTCAGCGTCAACCGCCGCGTCCTGCGATCGCCGGCATCGCTGGCCGTGCTCACCCAGCCATCGCGGACCAGCCGCGTAGTCAGCTGGCTGATGGCCGAGTGCGTCTGCCCGATGGCGCTCGCGATCTCACCCACCGTCATCGGTCCACGGTCGTGCAGCAGCCGCAAGATCGGGAACCAGCGCCCCTGCAGATCGATGCCGTGTTGCACGTAGACCTCGTCAGCCATCGCATAGAGCTGGTCACTGACGGCCTTGAGCTGGCTGCCCAGCGAGAGCAGCCCCATGTCGCCGAGATAGGTCACCTGCGGATCCTCCAGCACGATATGTAAGTACTAACATATCTGCGAACGGTGGGGCACCGCAAGTGTTGCAGCCTTGTCATTTCCTCGGATGATCCGCTGTGCACCACACCTCGGCCTCGGCGATGAAGGCGCTCGACATCGGCTGTGCCGGGTCTAGCTTGATGGCTCCAGGGAGTGGCCGGGCGGCCACCGAGATCGAGCCCATCTTGCAGGGTATCCACACGGTGGACAGGATGTTCGGAGTGCCGCCGAGGTCGTAATCGTCCTTGCGGGTGAGGTAGCGCTCGATCGGGCCGGAGATTTCCACCGCCACATCATCGGCCGATGCACTGAGTCCGCTCTCGAGATCGAGGTCGAAGCGGACCGGCGCCACCGTAAATTCGGGCTCGGACCACACGATGTCGCCGCTGACGCTACGGATGTGGCGATTGAACTCCGCGCCAAGCCACGCGCCGAGTGCGGCGTCGGGCCCGATGATCCGAACCTGCCCCGGCCTCCCGAGGACCAGGGCGTGCCCCCCGCCACGCAGTGACCAATCCACTCGCCAGATCGAGGCGAAGGCGGTGGCCCGGTCGCCGTCGTACAGCGTCACGCATGGGTTCGCGCCCATCAGTCGAAGCGTCATCTCAGCAGCCCTCCAGCAAACCTATGTAGTGAGCCCATCACCGGAATCGATCGCTGCCATCGTCAAAATCGGTTCGACGAGACTCCTGCGCTTCCCTATCTTGCGCACAAACGGAGAACAGCCCGAATGCCGTCGACCCGCATTGAAACCCGCGCCGGCTGGATCGGCGACCGCCACGAGGCGGTGATCTCCGCGGTGCAGCGCGCGCTGGTGGAAGGGATCCGTATCCCCGAGCACGATCGCGATATCCGCATCATCGAGTATCCACCTCATGCCTTCGCCCCGCCGACGGACAAGGGCCGGGAGTACACCATCATCGAGATTGCGATGTTCGCCGGTCGGTCAGTCGACGCCAAGCGGCGGCTCTATGCGGCGCTGGTCGCCGAACTCGCGGCGTTCGGCCTCGCCCCCACGGATCTCAAGGTCGTCGTCCACGACGTCCCACGGGAAAACTGGGGCATTCGCGGCAAGTCTGCTATCGACATCGAACTCGGCTTCAAGGTCGAAGTGTAGAGCGTTTCGCCGTTTAGTTGAAACGGCGAGGTGCTCTAAGTTATTGATTTGATCGCGCTTTCGAACCGGAAAAGTCTGCAACTTTTCCTGAAAACGCTCTGAAGGAGCCGTCCCGATGAAACTGCAATACTGGCTGCTCATCATCCTGCTCGGCGCCGTCTGGGGATGTTCGTTCCTGTTCAACGCGGTACTGATCCGCGAGATCAGCCCGCTCTGGGTCGCTGCCGGCCGGGTGAGCATCGGTGCCGCCATCTGCTGGCTGGTGTTCTTCGCCACCCGCAAGAAGCTGCCCACCGATCCCAACCTCTACTGGCAGTTCCTCATTCTCGGCATTCTCAACTATGCGATCCCGTTCGCGCTGTTCCCCTTCGCCGAGCAGACGGTCGCGAGTTCGATCGTCGGCGTCATCAACGGCATGACGCCGATGACCACGGTGATCGTCTCGCAACTCTGGCCAGGCGGCGAGAAGGCAACCTGGAACAAGGTGGTAGGCGTCGCCATCGGCTTTGCTGGTGCAGTGATCCTCGCCCTGCCCTCGCTTGGCGTCGGCGCGTCGGCGCAGATCATCGGCCTGCTCGCCGCGTTCATCGCAACGCTCTGCTATGCCTTGACCCTCAACTACGCCCGCCGCTTCGCCAAAGTGGAGCCCTATGCCGTGGCCTCGGCCTCACTCACCGGCGCCGCACTGGTCTCGATTCCGATCGCGCTATTCTTTTCGGGCATCCCGATCATCACGCGCCCGGAGACCTGGGGCGCCCTGTTCGGCATCTCGGTGTTCTCGACCAGCTTCAGCTTCCTGCTCGTCTACTGGTTGCTGCCGCGGGTCGGCGCCACGAACCTGTCGCTCAACACCTTCATCACGCCGATCTCGGCCATCCTGCTCGGGGTTCTCGTCCTGCACGAGCGCTTTGAGCTGATCCACATCCTCGGCATCATCGTGATCTTCCTCGGCCTGGTGTTCATCGATGGCCGCCTGGTCAGGGGCTGGCGCAAGGCGCCGGCATGACGGTCAGGCGCATCGTCGCAAACCTTGCGGCCGAAGACCTGTCTGCCGCGCAGGCCTTCTACGGCGACGTGCTCGGACTCGACCTGCTGATGGATCATGGCTGGATCGTCACCTATGGTTCGGCGGTACCGATGAACCTGCAGGTCAGCTTTGCCAGCGAAGGCGGCTCCGGCACGCCGGTGCCGGAGCTGTCGATCGAGGTCGACGATCTGGACGACACGCTTGCCAGGGTGCGGGCCGCTGGGTTCGCCGTTGAGTACGGCCCTGCCGAGGAGCCATGGGGCGTCCGGCGCTTCTACGTCCGCGATCCGTTCGGCCGGCTGGTCAACATCCTCAGCCACCTCGATTAGCGTTCAGCCACGGTTCAGGTACGCGCCTTAGGTTCCCCAGTCATCATATGACCTGAGGAGGCCAGCCCGTGTTCATCGGAACGATCGACGAAAAAGACGCCACTGGAGCCATTGCCGACATCTACGCATCAGAAGCGAGCGTGCTGGGCTTCGTGATGGAGGGCACCAAGTGCTGGACGGCCCTGCCCCACATCGCGCCGATGGTCGAGCACCTGCTGCATGCGGCGCGCAACAGCTTCTCGCTCGGGCTGGTGAGCTGGCGGCTGATCACGCTGGTCGCCGCCAAGCAGATTCCCTCGACCTATTGCTCGCACGTTTACGCCAAGCTGCTGATCAGCGATCTGGGTTCGAAGGAAAGGGTGCTCGCCATTCAGCACGATTTCCGCAACGCCGGACTCGCCGCGAAAACTGTCGCGATGCTGGCCTATGCCGAGCAGATCGCGCGGGATGCGAGCCTCATCACCGAAGCTGACATCGAAGCACTGCGGAAGCACGGTTTCAGCGACCGCGAGATCGCTGACATCGCCTTCTGCGCCTCGTACAGGACCTTCATGAGCCGCTACTTCGACGCGGTCGGCGCCATGCCGGAGGCGACCTGGCTCGATCCCGACCCCGACTTCCGCGCCGCAATGACCGTGGGCAAGCCGGTGTGAACTACCACACCGGCCGCGATACGGCGTCACGGTCTCCCGGCTGCTGCTGGTCGATGGCTGTGTCGCGCTTGACCTCATCGATGATCACGTCCTCGCGCATGGCGAGCTCGGCGGTCGGGGTGGAGACGTCGATTACCATGCCGTTGAGATCGCGGATCAGTCCGCGAGTCTGGCCATAGTCGAGCGCAATGGCCTCCGACACCACGTCGGCACCCATTGCCCTGGCCCGGTCGAGCACCTCGAACACATCGTCGACCTCGAAGGTCAGGTAGGTCCCTTCGTGCATGCCCCAGGCATGGCGCGGCGTGAACTGGCTCATCTGGTCGATCAGCCCGATCTGCACGTTGGGCTGACCCTTGGGGGTCAGCACCACGAACCAGTCGCTGTCGTAGACGGTCTCGAGGCCGAACAGCTCCTTGTAGAACCGGGTGCTGTCGGCGAGGTCCTTGCAGAGCACGTTGAACAGGACACGATTGAGCACGGACATCGCTGCCTCCATTGACGGGTGATCTTCGTCAACGGTCCGCGGCGGCGAGGGTTCCCGCCTAGCCGTGGTCGATCTTCGAAAGAAAGTAGGTCAGAGCGACGATCACCACCGCGACGGCACCGCCGAGATAGAGAATGTCGATCCCCGTCTCCCACACCACGGCGCGGCCGAGGAAATAAACCGCCAGCACCGTGATGGTGACGCCGACCAGCTTCGACTTCAGATCGTCGAGCGTTTCGATCTTCAGCCATCTGGGCAGCTGCAGATCCTGCCGGAAATAGAGCTGGTAGAGCCCCAGCGAGACCACCTGCACCACCGTCGCCAGAAGGAACAGGTCGACAATCTCGATGGCGAGCAGGATCGCCTCGTCGCGCGTCACCGGATGTCCGCCAAACAGGGCAGTCAGCAGGTGCCGCGTTTCGAAGGCGCCGTAGACGATGAGCGCCACCGACGCGACGCTGAGCGCGATCACCGGCACCAGCATGGCGATCCGCACCACGAACCCGCCGATCACGAATGGTCCCTGCTGCTTGCGGGTCTCGGCGATCCGCTCGCTCAACGGCGATTTGTCCGGTTCGTCCATCAGCCGTCAAACCCTTCGACGATGGCGAAGTTGGCGGAGCTCGCCCTCAGCCGTGCCTGCATCCCCTCCTGGTAGTCGGCGGAGTGGTAGGCGCGAAGCGCCTGCTCGTAGCTCGGGAACTCCACGACCACAACGCGCGGATGGACCGTTCCCTCGACCGTGCTCATCTGGCCACCCCGGATCAGGAAGCGGCCATCATTGGCGGCGAGAAAGGGGCGGACAAACGCCTGATACTGCTTGTAGATCTCGAGATCGGTGACCTCGAGATTGACGACCCAGTACCCCTTGGCCATCGCCCCTCCTATTCGAGCCCGAGCTTCTTCTTGAGGATCTCGTTCAGCGCCTGCGGATTGGCCTTGCCGCCCGAAGCCTTCATGGCCTGACCGACGAACCAGCCGATCAGGGTCGGCTTGGCCTGCACCTTGGCCACCTGGTCCGGGTTGGCGGCGATGATTTCGTCGACCACCTTCTCGATGGCCCCGAGATCGGTCACCTGCTTCATGCCGCGCCGCTCGACGATCTCGGCCGGCTCGCCCTCGGGCTCCTCGGCGATGATCACCTGCAG
>JAESFN010000423.1_pt1 | contig 41356 bp, 39 predicted proteins | sample 9269411 | NCBI WGS metagenome assembly JAESFN01 (sample SAMN14505399, study PRJNA617100) | algae metagenome | isolation source: Iphinoe sp. HA4291-MV1 and co-occurring heterotrophs from trail next to... | place: USA: Maunawili Falls, Hawaii | collected 2009-07-25
TTGCGGCATAGCGAAACGCCGCCCCGACTCAACCTCGGAGCGCTTGAAACTTGGAACGTGTCTAAACCACATCGGCAGACCCAAGGCAATTCATGCCTCTCGTCGCACCGTGCGTCAAAACGCACCTCCGGACGAATCCAGGGCCTCGACTCCCCGCGCCTCACGCTCGCCTTGATTGGCAGGCGTTTATCCGCGGCGTCCTGCGGGGCGGCTTGTTGACAGCCGTGCGGGGCCAGCCGACTAAGTAATCAAGCCCGCGGGAACGTGGGATTCGTTATGTCACATATAGAGAGAGTGGATCGGTGCAGCCAATCCTCGGGCTTGTTGTTCGGACCTTCGCGGTGGCCGCTGTCGCACTGGGACTGATGTCTCCTGCCCTGGCGCAGGGCGTGGTCAAGGCACAGTATGGCGACTGGCAGATGAGCTGCGATACGCCGCCGGGCGCCAGCTTCGAACAGTGCGCGCTGATCCAGAACGTCTCGGCCGAGGACCAACCCAATGTCGGGCTGTCGGTGATCGTGCTGAAGACGGCCGACAAGCAGGCCCGGCTGCTGCGCGTCCTGGCGCCGCTCGGCGTGTTGCTGCCCAACGGGCTCGGACTCAACATCGATGGCGCCAATATCGGGCGCGTGGCGTTCGTGCGTTGCCTGCCCAACGGGTGCGTAGCCGAAGTGGTGCTCGACGACGAGCTGATCAGCAAGCTGACCACCGGCAAGAGCGCCATCTTCTTTGTGTTCAAGACGCCGGAAGAAGGTATCGGCATCCCGGTCTCGCTCAACGGCTTCGGCGACGGGTTCGCACAGCTCCCGTAAGGACAGCGCCCGATGGCCCGGCCTGCTCGGCAGATGCGCCTTACAGAGGCCCACGTGGCCCGAATGGCGCTGCTGGTTACACCGGACGGACCGCTGCCGCCGGCCGAAATGGCGACCGACGAGGATTTCAAGCAGTTCGCCCAGGACATCCTCGCCGGCAGCGACGGCTCGGACCAGATTTGGGTGTTCGCCTATGGCTCCCTTATCTGGAAACCGGCCTGCGACTTCGTCGAAATCCGCACTGGCCTGTTGCGGGGCTGGCATCGCGCCTTCTGTCTCGGCTGGAACACCTGGTTTCGCGGCTCGGAAACCAATCCCGGGCTCATGCTGGCGCTCGACCGCGGCGGCTCGTGCAAGGGGGCGCTGTACCGGCTGCCGCCGAGCGCCGCCGCGGAAAACATCGAAAAGCTGTGCCGACGCGAAATGGGGCGCAAGCCCTCGCCGTTTCCACCGCGCTGGGTGACGGTGCTGACCGAACAGGGCCCGGTACGGGCTTTCACCTTCTGCATCGACCGCAACAGCGGCCGCTATGTGAGCGGACTGAGCGAGGCAGAGATTGCCGATGTGCTGGCCAAGGCCGTGGGCTCGCGCGGCTCGATGGTCGAGTACCTGTTCAACACCGTGAGCCACCTCGAGCAACTCGGCATCCACGATCCACATCTGTGGCGACTGCAGGAGCTGGTGGCAGAGCGGCTGGATTCCTCGCGTTAGGCGAGCGCGCTTTCGCCTCAACCTGGGAGCGGTCGGTGCACTGCCGATGCACCCCGAAACAAAAAAGCCGGGTCCGAGGACCCGGCAGTTCATCAGGAAACAGAGCCGGCGGGTGAGCCGGCCCGAAGATGGCACAATCTGGGGACCGTACCAGGCGGAGGCCTAAACCTTGAGTGGTCGCGCTTCCGAACCGGAAAAGTCTGCAACTCTTCCTGGAAACGCTCCGATCACGGATTGAGCCAATGGCGGGAGCTTTCGGCACGCCTCTGGGACAGCTTGTAGCCGGGGCGCTGGCTGGGGCTGTCGAGCGCTTCGAACAGATCCTGGCGATTGATGCCGAGATCCTCGAGGCGGGCGGTGTCGTAGTCGAGAAGTGACTCGAAGGCGACGCGGCGAGCTCGTGCAGCCCGGACTTTGGCGAACCAGTTCACCAGAGCGCGCAACGGGTTGGACGACGCGGCAGCCATCGACGGCCGCTCGCTCGAAAGCAAGTGGACCATGGTCCTTCTCCAATTTCATCTTTGCCTGGGCAGGGAGTGCCGGGGCGGGGCTGGCGGTCACGCGACCACCGATGACGCCCGATATGAGCGCTTGCCTTGTATTCGTCCAACAAATAGATTTCATCCCGATCATCAAATTTCGTGATGGAGAAACGGGATGACCACTCCCCTCGATCTCGACCAGTTGCAGAGCTTCTGCGCCATCGCCGATTGCGGCAGTTTCACCGAGGCGGCGCGCCGGGTGAACAAGACCCAGTCGGCGGTGTCGATGCAGATCAAGCGCCTGGAGGAACGGCTCGGCCAGGCCTTGCTCAGCCGTGACGGTCGCACCGTGGCGCTGACCGAGTATGGTGATGCGCTCTATGCGCGGGCGCGGCGGATGCTCAGGATCAATGCCGAGATCATGGACGTGTTCTCTGACGGCGACCTCAAGGGCTCGATCCGCTTCGGCGTGCCGGACGACTATGCGGTGCGATTGCTGCCGGTGATCCTCTCGAGCTTCCAGCGCACGCATCCCAAGATCGTGGTCGACGTGCGCTGCCAGCCCTCGGAAGAGCTGCTCGATGGGATGAAGAAGGGCCGCTACGACCTGATCGTCTTCACCCAGGGCACCAACCACGAATATGGCGAGATGTTCCGCACCGAGCGGATGTTCTGGGTGGCGTCGCATGGCGGACAGGCGCTCGCTACCGAGCCGCTGCCGATCGCCGGCGGGCTGCACTGCTGCTGGAAGGAGAACGCGGTCGAGGTGCTGAACCGCATCGGCCGCGACTATCGCATCGCCTATACCTCGTCGAACGCCATGGCGATCGCCAGCGCTGTGCTGACCGACCTGGCGGTCGGGTTCCTGCCCGAGAGCGCTCTGCAGCCGGGCATGCGGGTGATCGCCGAGGACAAGGACCTGCCGCGGCTGCGCGATGCCGAGATCGCCATCATGCGGGCAAGCCACGCCTATGGCGGCATCTATGATGCGCTGGCCAGCCACATCGTTGCCAGCATGGGTAACCTCGACGGCAAGGACAGCCTGCCGATGGCGGCGGAGTAGAGGGGCACTGCGCCCGCAAGCACCCCCTCTCTTGCGATTTCTAAGGCTTAGCGGAGGGCTAAACCTAAGAAATCGCTTTCTCCCCCGCCAAGGGGGAGATGCCTGACTGATGATCCGGCATGTGTGGCGAGCACTGATCTTCTCCCCCTTGGCGGGGGAGAAAGCGAAAACTTGGGCTTAGCGCAGCTAAGTCCTTAGTTTTCGCAAGAGAGGGGGTCGTGGGGAGCCAAGGAGGCTCCCAATCACCGCCCCTTGCGCTCCAGCAACGCGTACAACTCCGCCTGCATCCTCGTGCGGTTCGCCTCCACCGCGCGCTCGAAGGCGCGGGCCTGGATGAGGCGGGCGGCGGGGGTGGTGGCGCGCGGATCGAGGTGTTCGCGCAGGGCTTCGGCCATTTCGGTCTGGAGGAACGTGCCGATTTCGAGGAACTGCATGATCGCGGCCAGCTGATCGGGTGTGAAGCGCGCCAGCATCATCGGCCCGGTCTTTTCGTAGTGACCGAAGATGCGACGGGTGATGGACTTCATATCCTCGGTCAGTTCGATCCAGATCTTTCGCCGATCGAGTGTGTCGCGGATGCGGAGCACGTAGCCGGCGGCCTCCAGCCGATCGACCACCGCGGTCACCGCGCCAGTGGTGAGGCCGCTGTCATTGGCAAGCTGGCCGGCGCTCACCCGGCCCCGCCGATCGATCAGATCGAGACAGCGGCCATCGGTGCGGTTGATTCCCAGAAACTGCGTCAGCGTTTCGTCGAACAGGTCGTTAGAGGCCTGGTTGGCGCGCGTCGCCTCCTTGAAGTGCAGGCCGAAGCCTTCGGCTTCAGTTTCTCTTGACTCGTTGATATCTTGATCCATAAGATAATTATACGATGAGATATCGGGGAATGCAAGATTCCCGGATGTAGCATGCGGCCGTCCGGGCTCAAGCAACCGAAATCAAGCCGGGCGACCGCCAAACCAGCATGAAGACCACGCAACCCAGGGCTACGTAGCAATGACGGCCGGAGGGCCGGCATATGAAACCGCAATCGCATCCATTCCAGCCGATCCGGCGCATGCCGACCGAGCTGATCGCCGTGCCGAACAACGACAACGAGGCGCAAGTGACCAACACCATCATCGAGGCCAGGGGCCTCAAACGAAGCTTCAAGGCGAGGGGCGCCAAGGGCAAGACGATCGACGCGGTGCGCGGCATCGACCTCAGCGTGCGCGAAGGCGAGATCGTCGGCTTTCTCGGACCGAACGGCGCCGGCAAGACCACGACGCTGAAGATGCTCTGCACGCTGCTCGCGCCGACCGACGGCTCGGCGACGGTGGTCGGCGCAGACCTGCGCCGCGATCCGGTCGAGGTGCGCCGGCGCATCGGCTATGTCAGCCAGGCGGGCTCGACCTCGCCCGAGGCCAAGGTCGGCGAGGAGATCGTCAGCCACGCTCGGCTCTATGGCATCGACAAGCACGTGGCGATCCAGCGCGGCAAGGAGTTGCTGGCGGCGCTCGACCTCGCTGAGATCTGGGATCGCACCTGCGGCTCGCTGTCCGGCGGGCAGCGGCGACGGCTCGATATCGTCATGGGACTGATCCACCAGCCGCGTCTGGTGTTCCTCGACGAACCCTCGACCGGGCTCGATCCGCAGAGTCGGGCAAACCTCTGGAATCACATCCGCAAGCTCCGCGACGAGCTCGGCACCACGGTGTTCCTCACCACCCATTACATGGACGAGGCCGACTCACTTTCCGACCGCATCCTGATCATCGACCACGGCACCATCGTCGCAGAAGGCACACCGGCCGAGCTGAAGAAGCGCGTATCGGGCGACACAATCACGCTGACGCTCAGAACCGAGACGGACGCCGTGAACGCGTCCGGGATCGCGGCGCGGCTCAATGGAGCGGATACGCCGGTGACTGAGGCGAACGTGGTGCGTCTGCACGTACCCGATGGTGCCACGGCGTTGCCGGTGCTGCTCGGTGACCTCACCAAGGCGGGAATCGACGCGATCGGTGTCGATGTGAACCGCCCTACCCTCGATGATGTGTTCCTGACGCTGACCGGCCGGTCGCTCAGAGACTGACTTTGGATTAGTCGCGGGATCGAACCGGAAAAGTCTGCAATCCCCGCCTTCGCGAGGACAGGCCTTTTCCTGACCCGCTCCTTTTGGAGACAACTATGTCCTTCATTCGCGATACGTGGATCATTTTCCGGCGCTCAATGGTGCTGTCGCTGCGCCAGCCGCTCTGGGTGGTGATCGGGCTGCTGCAGCCGATTCTCTACCTGACACTGTTTGGGCCGCTGCTGCAGACGATTGCCGCAACCTCCGGTTTTCAGGGGGATGCCTGGCAAGTGTTCGTACCGGGTCTCCTGGTGCAGCTCGGCATCTTCGGCGGATTGTTCGTCGGCTTCGGCATCATCGCCGAGTGGCGGTCGGGGGTGATCGACCGGCAACTGGTATCGCCGGCGGCACGGACGGCAATCATCACCGGGCGGACGCTGCGCGATGTGGTGGTGATCACGGTGCAGGCGATCGTGCTGGTGAGCGCCGCCTTCTTCATGGGACTGCGCGTACCGGTGGGCGCACTGCTGATCGGGCTGGTGCTGGTAGCGCTGCTCGGGGCGGCATTCTCGTTCATCTCGAATGCCATCGGCATCGCCACCAAAAGCGAGGATGCGCTGGCGCCGATGGTGAACACGCTGGCGCTGCCGATCCTGTTGCTCTCGGGGATCCTGTTGCCGATGACGCTGGCGCCGGCCTGGCTGCAGACAGTGGCCAACTTCAACCCGTTCAAGCATATCGTCGAAGCACTGCGCGCGGTGTTTCTCGGGGATTTCGCCGCACCGATCGTGTGGATCGGACTGCTGCTCGCTGTGATCCTGGTGGTGATCGGCGCCTGGGTCGGCAGCCGAGTACTGGCGGCGCAGACCAGGTAAGCTATGTCGATTGCACGCCCGGCCGGCTTCCGAAGGCACGGAAGCTGCGCCGGGCGAGCGGCAGGAGCGTCGCGGCGAAGTAGGCGATGCCGGTCAGCCAGAGCGTCGGAGCGAGGCCAATCAAGGCGATGAGGGCGCCGCCGACGAGGCCGCCGAACGGAATAAGGGCCCAGGCGAACGCCCCGACCAGAGCGCTGGCGCGGCCGATCATGGCGGGCGGAATGCGCTCCATGATGACGGCGTTGACGATCGGATTGATGAAGCCCGCCGCAAAGCCGCCAATCGCCAGCGTGACGAATATGGCAAGGAGCGGTGTGTCGATGGCGAACACGGCGAAGCGCGGCAGCCCGGCAAGCAGGAACGCCATGGTGTAAACAGTCAGCCGCGGCAGTCGCTCGCCGGTCGCCGTTGCTATGGCGGCGCCGGCAATCGAGGCTGCGGACATCACGGCGAAGAGCAGACCGAGCAGCGCCGCGTCGTAGCCCGACTGCTGCGTCCATACCGGCAACAGCACGGCGGACCAGGCAGCATCGAGCAGATTGGTGATGGCGATCATCACCACGATGCCGACGAGCAGCGCGTCGCGACGGATGAAATCAAAGCCCTCGCGCAGTTCGGCGAAGTAGGAAGCGCGGGCTTCGGGGCGCTCACGGTCGAAGGCCGGGATGCCGGCGGCAACCACCGCCGCGGCAAGCGCGAAGGTGGCGGCATTCAGCGCCAGGGCGAGACCGGGGCCGATGAGCGCGATAAGGCCGCCTGCCGCTGCGGCACCCACGGTCGAGGCCAGGCGTTCGATGACGCCGGCAACCCCGGTGACGCGCTCGAGCGGTACATCGGCGAGTTTGGCGATCGCGGGGACCATCGAGATCTTGGCCGCATCGGATGGACCACGGAGGATCCCCATGGCGACGACAACAGGCAGCAGCAGCTCGATGCCAAGCCAGCCGATGAGGGCGAGCAGCGGGACGAGGCCGACGACCAGCACCGAGGCGAGGTCGCAGACAATGGCAACGCGCTTGGGTCCGACACGATCGATCAGCGGACCGGACAGCGCCTTGACGACGACATAGGGCAGCATCTCGGCCATGGCGACGACGCCGGTGAGCACCGGACTGCCGGTGGTGGTGAGCACCAGCCACGGGATAGCGATGGTGGAGAGGCGGGTGCCCGAGATCGACAGGGTTTCGGCCACGGCGAAGGCGAGGAACGGACGGTTCACTTGTCGTCCCCCTGCCCTCCCGCCAGCCTGCCCGGATAGGCGAAGGCGTGCAGCATCACGGTGTAGGGCGCGGCACCCGGAGGCATTGGCGCACCCGGCGCCGGGGCCTGCCGCATCGTCTCCCAAAGCAGCGCCTGCAGCCTGTCGCGCAGCGCGGACGCTTCGGCAGGGGTGAGGATAATGGTGAAATCGCTGATGGCGTTGGCGGCCTGCCATTCGGGCGGCAGGCGGGTGAACTCGTCCTGCGCCTGCTGCATCAGTTGTACCTGCTGGGTCAGTGCGGCCTGGGCAAAGGCGACGCTCGAGTCGAACTCCTCGGCGCTTTCGACATTCTCGAAGAACGAGGTGGACTCATGGCGAGACTGCCACCAGCGGTCGCGCCGCGAAGGCTGGTTGGGCATCTCCTCGATGAAGCCGTGCAAGGCGAGCTGGCGCAGGTGATAGCTGGTGGCCCCGGAGTTGAGGCCCAGCCGCTCGGCCAACCGGGTGGCAGTGGCCGGCCCATCGATGCGCAGCATGCCGAGCATACGCAGCCGCACCGGATGGGTCAGCGCCTTGAGCGCGGTGGCATCGGGTACGATGCGCGTGATTTCGCGGTGGGGCTTGGACGGGGTGCTCATAGAAAGAGCCTATGACTGCAAAGAAATGTTTGCAAATGATTCTTTGCGATTCTGTCACCCCTGTTTCCCCAGGGCCCCTATGGGCTCCTGCGAAAATCGTGCACGCGGCACACCCCTCCCCATCCCTCCTCGTCAAGGGGACGGTGCCGGGCGGTGCTTGTGGGGGAGAACCTGCCATACACGCGATGCCCACCTCCCCCTGGACGGGGGAGGCAAGCGCAGCTTGGGAGCGTAGCGAACTGGCGCAGCTCAGAGGGGGTGTGCCGGGTTCCGGGGGACCGCCGCCCGGAAGGAAGCGCTAGATCTCGGCTTCGTCGAAAATCCGGGTGAGGTCGCCGGCCCACTCGCCATTGTACTTGTCGAGCCAGCGTTCGGCCTGGGTCTTGCCGAGCTCGAGAGTCTCGTTGAGCGGGTCGAGGAAACCCGTCTCGTCCTTGCCGTTGGCGAGGTGCTTGCGGCGGCGGAGACCATCGCCGGCGAGATCGACGACCAGCCGGGCGATGTCGGCGACGGTGCCGCCGCGGAACGGGGTGTGGATGGCAGTGCGCGGGACTTCGCTGCGGAGCGTCTGGCGTTCGCTTGCAGTCCAGTCGCTGACCAGGTCCCAGGCCGCGTCGAGGGCCTCGCTGTCATAGAGCAGGCCGGTCCAGATGGCGGCGAGCGCCAGTACGTGGTCGCGATCGCCCATGTCGGCGCCGCGCTGCTCGAGGAACTGCTTCAGCCGAACTTCAGGGAACAGGGTCGAAAGGTGGTTCTCCCAGTCCTTTACCGTCGGTCGGACACCTGGCAACTGCGGGAGCTTGCCCTGCATGAAGGCCCGGAAGCTCTCGCCGGCGACATTGATGTACTCGCCCTTGCGGATGACGAAGTACATCGGCACGTCCAGCGCGTATTCGGCGTAGCGATCGAAACCGAAACCTTCGTCAAAGGCGAAGGGCAGCATGCCGGTGCGGGCATTGTCGGTATTGAGCCAGATGTGCGAGCGGAAGCTCAGGTAGCCCGAGGGCTTACCGTCGACAAATGGCGAGTTGGCAAACAGCGCGGTGACGATCGGTTGCAGCGCCACCGAGACGCGCAGCTTCTTGACCATGTCGGCTTCGTCGGAGAAATCGAGGTTGGCCTGCACGGTGGCCGACCGATACATCATCGAGGTACCGAGTGTGCCGACCTCCTGCATGTATTTCGTCATGATGCCGTAGCGCGACTTCGGCATGGCAGCGATTTCGGCGACTGACCAGAGCGGGGTGACGCCGAGGCCGAGGAAATGAATGTTCAGCGGGCCGCCAATGACGCGACAATCCTCGAGATGCGCGTCCAGTTCGGCTGCGGCATCGTGAATGGTGCGCTGCGGGGCGCCCGAGAGCTCGAACTGACCACCGGGCTCGAGCGAGATACCGCCGACCGCGCCAAGGTTGCGCAGGCCGATCGGGTTGCCGCGGTCAAAGAACGGATGCCAGCCGGTACGCGCTTCGATGCCCTTGAGCAAGGCATGCACGCCGTCATCGCCGGCGTAGGGGACGGGAGCGAGCGGAGCTTTGCGGTAGACGTGCTTTTCGTGCTCGGTGCCGACGCGCCACTCGGATTTCGGCTTGCCGCCGACGGCCATGACCTCAAGCAGGTCAGCCCGCGATTCAATCAGCGGTGCGTCTTCTTCGCCGGACATAGGCACTCCAGTAAGGCAGAACTACCGGGCTCCAGGCCGGGCGCGGCGGACAATACTGAGCCGCGCTCCGAAAGCAATGGGCTTTATCGCCAATCGCCGATGGTTGACTGCACCACCGCCAGCGCCGCCACCGCCGCGGTGTCGGCACGCAGGATGCGCGGGCCGAGGCTGATCGGGATGACAAAGGGCTGCGCCAGCAACAGCGCCCGCTCGTCATCGGAGAAGCCGCCTTCCGGGCCGACGAGGATGCCGACCGGCAGGCCATCGAGATCCAGCAACTGCGTGTTGGGGGCGTGGCTGGGGGCGCTCTCGTCGGCGAAGATCAGGCGGCGGAGACCGTGATTGTGTTGCCAGTGGGCAATGAGATCGGCGAGCGCTACTTCCTCACCGAGGTTGGGGACGCTGAGCACCTCGCACTGCTCCGCCGCTTCGATGATGTTGGCGTGGAGTTTATCGGCCTTGAGGCGCGACACCTGGGTGTAGCGGGTGATTACCGGCTGGATGGTGCCGGCGCCCATCTCGGTTGCCTTCTGCACCAGATAGTCGAGACGACCGGTCTTCAGCGGCGCGAAGCCGAACCACAGGTCGGATTTCGGTGTCTGGTGCTGGGTCTGCACCACCAGCTCGAGCGTGGCGCCTTTGCGGTGATCGTCAGCGACCTTCGCCATCCAGGCGCCGTCGGCGCCATTGAACACCACCAGCGCATCGCCGGTCTTCATCCGCAAGACGCTCAACAGGTAGTTGGTGTGGTCGCGTCCGAGCTCCAGCATCTTGCCCGCAGCGAGCGGCGCCTCGATATAGAGGCGAGGCAGGGTCTTGTGCGATCTGGGCATCGTGGTACGCGTGACATGAAAGTGGCCGACTGGGCCTATCAAGGCACACAAGACAGACGATGCAAACCCCTGAAAAAGCAGCCGGTACGGTAGCGGACGCGAGTCGCGGCAACTGGCTCGACCGCTATGCGCCCGAATGGCTGAAGCCCTACGGACGCCTGGCGCGCTGGGACCGGCCGCTGCCGCTCCTGCTGCTGTTCTGGCCGTGCGGCTTCGCCCTGGCGCTGGCGGCGCTGGCCGAGCCGTCACGCGGATTCGACTGGTGGGCTCTCGTCCTGTTCTATGTCGGCTCGGTAGCGATGCGCGGCGCTGGCTGCACCTTCAACGACATCGTCGATACCGATATCGACATGAAGGTGGCGCGCACGCGGTCGCGGCCGATTCCGTTGGGCCAGGTGACGAAACGGCAGGCAGCGCTGTTCCTCGTGCTGCAATCGCTGGTCGGGCTGGTGGTGCTGCTGCAGTTCAACGCCACCACGGTGCTGCTCGGCATAGCATCGCTGGTGCTGGTGGCGATCTACCCGTTCATGAAGCGCGTGACCTGGTGGCCGCAGCTTTTCCTTGGGCTGGCGTTCAATTGGGGCGCACTGGTTGGCTGGAGCTCTGAGACCGGCTCGCTCGCCCTGCCCCCGCTGCTGCTCTATGTCGGCGGGATCCTGTGGACCATCGGCTACGACACCATCTATGCGCTGCAGGACATAGAGGACGATGCGCTGGTGGGCGTGAAATCCACTGCGCGGCTGTTCGGGCGGCGTGCCAGGTTGCTGGTGGCGCTGTTCTATGCGGCGACACTGGTGCTGTGGGTCGCCGCCGGCCTGCTGGTGGGCGCCGGTTGGCCGTTCCTCCTGGGCATGCTGGTGGTGGTCGGCATCCTCGGCTGGCAGGTCCGCACGCTCGAGCCGCACAATCCCGCCAACGCGCTGGTGCGGTTCCGGGCCAATCACTGGGTCGGACTGGCATTCACCGCGGCCTTGCTGCTGGACCTCGCCATCTGATTATGCGGATTTCTGCATAATCTTTTCACCCAGGCCCGGCTTTTGCATAATTCCCAAGCGGCGTAGTTCTCCTGTCAATGAAACGGGAGATGCAGATGCACAAACCCAAGCTCGTGCCGACCGAACGCTGTTGTGTCGAGATGGCCTGTGAGGCCCAGCTGGGCTGGGAGGCGGCCGCCTATCTGGCGCTGGAAGCCATGCAAGACGGGCGCTTCCGCGCCCGCCGGCCTAGTACTTTGCCTCGTTCTCGGCGTTGAGCCGCTCGAAGGCATCGCTGTCAGCAACATAGCCGCCGATCGAGGCACTCCAGTTGTAGGCCTGGGTGATCATCCGGTCATAGGCCGGGTCCAGCGGCTCGGGCGGATCGTCGCCCTCCTCCATCGGAGCGGGCAGCTCGACAGTGCGAGTGGCGTGGACGGTGGCGGCGATCGGCCAATAGCCGGGGCCGCCGGCAGGGGTGGTGACGGCGAGCGACTGGTGCTCCTCGTAGCTGCCGCCTTTCACCGAGAAGAAGTAGATCGCGTCGATGAGGGTGAGTTTGTCGTCCTTGACGAACACCAGTTGCGCGGCGTCGTAGCCCTGGCTCGAATTGAAGTGCTCGGAGTTCACTCGGATGGCGTCGTTGGCGACGCCGATCGGGAAAACCTCGCCGAACCAGTTGTTCTCGTAGACGCCGACATCGACCGCATCCAGCAACTTGAGGTTCTCGTCGTAGAGCGCCAACAGAACCACCTCGGCGACGCTGTCACTTGAATGGCCAAGAACCGCGTGCAGCAGCGTGAGCGGCCGTCCGTCGACGCGCAGCGTGACTACCTCAGGGCTAAGGACATGTATGGCAGCGGGTGTCTCGCCGCTTGCAGTGCCGTCGATCGGGCGGAGCGGCTCCATATCGCCGCCGGTGCCGTAGCCGCTGGGATCGATGGCGAGATTGGTAACGACTTGGCGCATGAGATCGAGCACGATGAATTGGGAGTGACCGGGAACGGGGTCGGCTACCTTCAACTGGGCGGCGCCGGCGGCCATGCCGGTAAGCGCCAGGATCGACACTGCAAGCGCCAGTGATTTCAACATTCTTTGCCTCGGGATCAGGCACCTCATCTGCCGGGGGGCTGCTGAAGCGCCGATGAACGGACCACAAATAGAAGCGGGGCCGATCCATTTCTGGATCGACCCCGGCTCGAGCTTAGATTTTGGAGGTCGCTACGAGTCTTTCCGACAGTTCAAACGTGCATGGGATCGCTGTCGGGTGGTCTTCTGTAGAAACGGCTCATCGCCGCAAAGGTTGCATCAGGAGGCGTTGCTTTCGCCGGGCTTGCGGCGATTGAGGAAACGCGGGCGGCGCTCGGCGTCGGCGGCAAGCCGGCGTCGGTCGTGTTTCAGCCCGAGCGCGACACCGTCGACCTGCTGCGAATAGGGGAGGAGGTTGCCGTCGCCGGCCTTGATGAACAGCGGCAGGCGAAGCTTCTTGCCCCAGTTCTGCCACTCGGCGACGACGTTGGAATTGCCGATCTCTTCGAACACCCGGTAGTTGAGGTCGGGGTCGCCATGTACCAGTTCGATGGCGCTCGACAGTACACCCTCTTCGGTGATCGAGGTCGAGACGGCAACGCCGATGAATTCATCGACCGGCACCTTGATCTTGATGGCGACGCCGCTCTTCTCCAGCGTCTTGCGCACCGTAACGGTCTTCACCGGATCCTTGGGGCCGTTGTCGTTGGCCGGACCGAAATATTTGGCAGTCAGCGGACGTGTCCGCGGGGCACGCCCCTCACCGAACAACATGATAACCGACGACCCGTCGATCCCAACACGACCCTGCATGATAAGCCTTCCTGTCAACTCTCGAGAGCTTGTTTTTGCCGCCCTCTTTGATGCCCCCAATCTACCCGCGCCCCTTGCCACCCCGCTTAAGAAACTGGGTTAAGTTTAGGTTGTTTTGCGAAGGGTTAGCGGGTCGTCACCGGGTGTAACGCAGTCTTAAGTGCGTGTGCTTGCTTGGCTTTAACCAATTGGCTGCGGGCAACCCCGTAGCGGGGCTAAGTAGCCGCCGCAGGGCGGGCGCGTCGGACGCTGGCCGCACTGTGGTCTTGTTCCAGCCGGGGGATACGCCTAGAAGCACGGCCAGCCAAGATCCCGGAAGCCTGATGCTCAATGCCGCCCCGACTACAGCTGCCGACGACCGCGAATTGTTGCGCTCGGCCGCCGTCACCGCGGGTATCATCGCAGCGGGCTATTTCCGCAAGGACCTCAAGACCTGGACCAAGGAGAACGCCTCGCCGGTGAGCGAGGCGGACATCGTCCTCGACAAGTTCCTCAATTCGGCACTGCTGACGGCGCGTCCAGATTATGGCTGGCTCAGCGAAGAGAGCGTCGACAACCCGGAGCGACTTAGCCATCGGCGCGTCTTCGTGATCGACCCGATCGACGGGACGCGCGGCTTCATCCGCGGTGAGGACAGCTGGACGGTGTCGCTGGCAGTGGTCGAGGATGGCGTGGCGATCGCCGGCGTGGTCTACGCGCCGGTCCGCGACGAGATGTATGATGCGGCGCTCGGCGACGGCGCCCGGCTCAACGGCAAACCGCTGGTGCGGCAGCGCCACCCCGGCCGCACGGCGCCGCTGATCCCGGCGCCGGGCGCAGTGCATCAGGAGCTGCAGGCGGCAGGGCTCGACTATTCGCGTGGACCGTTCTTTCCGTCATTGGCCTATCAGCTGGTGCAGGTGGCCGGGGGCGGACTCGACGCCGCGGTCAGCCGGCGCGGCGCGCGCGACTGGGACGTCGCCGGGGCAGCGTGCATCCTCAGCGAAGCGGGGGTGAGCTTTGAGGACGTGTGCATAGGTGCCTTGCGCTTCAATCGCCCGGAAACCCGGCATGGAGCGCTTGCGGCCCTGGCCGAGCCTTCGCTAAAAGCGCCGCTACATGCTGCGCTGGTCAAGGTCTATGGCTGCCCGCAGCCTCAGGAAGTCGATCTGGAGCGTCTGAAGCCGTGAGCAAGACCAAGAAACCCGAGCCCAAGCAGCAGCTCTTGCACCTCGTCATCGGCGGCGAAGTGGAGAAGGGCGAAGATATCACCTTCAAGGATCTCGATGCGGTCGACCTCGTCGGGGTCTATCCGAACTACGCCGCGGCGCACGCGGTGTGGAAGCAGAAGGCGCAGCTGACGGTGGACAATGCCGAGATGCGCTATTTCGTGGTGCACCTGCACCGGCTGCTGAACCCGGAAGACGACGAGTAAGCAGCCTAGCCGCTCACCTCCGCTACCAGGCTCGCTGCCAGGGCATCGAGCCGATCGGCCGCCTGCTCCGCCACACCGCGGAAGGCGGCGCTCATCTGCTCACGGCGCGCTGCATCATCCAGCAGCCTCAGCACCGCCTGAGGCAGCTCGTCCGCAGAGCCGACCTGCACTGCACAGCCGATTGCCGATAGCGCCTCGTGCAGCGGTTTCTGCCGCTCGACATGCGGGCCGTACAGGCTGGCGGCGCCGAGGTGCAGCGGTTCGCTGAGGTCGTGCCCGCCGATCGGCGAGAAGGTGCCACAGACGATGCCGATGCTGGCGCGCGCATAGACCTTTGACAGCGTGCCCATTTCATCGAGCCAGACGAGACCGCCGGCGTCGGCAATCCCCGCTTCATCCTCGATGATGGCGAGTTCGGCACCGAGGCTGGCGCTCAGCACCTCGCCGGGAATCTTGCCTGGATAGCGCGGAATCAGCACCAGCCTGACTTCCGGACGCCGGGCGCGCAGCTCGGCGATGGCGGGGGCAAGCACTTCGATCTCATCGCGATGGACGTTGCCGAAGGCGATGAGAGGCGTCGCGTCCTTGGTCGCCGGACCGGTGCTTTTCAGCGGCACGAGCTTCAGGTTGCCGACGACGTCGATGCGCTCCCGCGGGACGCCGAGTTCGGCGTAGCGGGTGGCGATGGCCTCGTCCTGCGCATAGATGCGCTGCGCCTTGAGGATCGTACGGTTGGCGACCGCAGGGTTGCGCTGGTGGCGAGCGAAGCTGCGCGGCGACATGGTGGCGTTGACCACCACGACCGGTACGCCGGCAGCTTCCGTCGCGGCGAACTGGGCCGGCCAGAACTCCGATTCGACCAGCACCAGCAGGTCCGGCCGGATCGTCTCGACCACCCGGCGCTGTGCCTCCAGCGTATCGAGCGGCATGATGAAGCTGGCGGCGTCGCCGGCAATGGCGCGGACCCGGGCGTAACCGGAATAGGTGGTGGCGGACAGGACGACGGAAAGCGTTGGATCGTGCCTAAGCAGCCGATGGCGGAGCAACTCGGCGACCTTCGATTCACCGGCGGAGACGGCATGTATCCAGATGCGCTTGCCCTGGGCCACCTGAGGCAGCGTCGGGTTCAGGCGCTTGATGAACCAGGCGCCGCCGCCCTCGTCGCTGTTCGAGAACCGCGACAGCACCACGTAGTGCAGCCAGGACGCCGCCGTGACGAGCCCGCCATAGGCCTTCCAGCGAAACGGCACGGCTTGTCTCACGCGGTTACTCCAACTGAGCCACTTGTGCTGACTAGCCGGTCCGCCAACGGTGCACAACCTTGCGAGCGCCAAGCGATTGCTGATAAGCCACGGCATGAATTCAGCAAGGCGCGGGCCGGGTCCTCACGTGCGCTATCCCATTGCCAACGATGCGCGTCTGCAGCAGCTCGCTCTCGATGAAGCGCGCGCCGCAATCCGGCTCGAAACCGAGGGGCTGGAAGCGCTGGCCAGCGGGCTCGATGGCGCGTTCGTGGCATTGGTCGAGTTGATCCAACGGGCGCCCGGTCGGGTCATCCTCTCGGGTGTCGGCAAGAGCGCGCATATCGCACGCAAAGTGGCCGCAACGCTCGCCTCCACCGGCACGCCGGCGCAGTTCGTGCATGGCGGCGACGCCAGCCACGGCGACCTCGGCATGATCACCACCGCCGACGTGGTGGTGATGTTCTCGAAATCCGGCGATACGGCGGAGCTGTCCGACCTCGCCAACTATTGCGTGCGGTTCGATATCCCGCTGGCGCTGGTGACGGCGCGACCGGAATCGCGGCTGGGTCGGGCGGCCAATATCGTGGTGACGCTGCCGGAGGCGCGCGAGGCCTGTGAGATCACGGCAGCGCCGACCACTTCGACGACGATGATGGCGGCGCTGGGCGATGCACTCGCCGTTGTGCTGCTGCGGCGGCGCGGTTTCCAGGCTGCCGACTTCCATGTGTTCCACCCGGGCGGCACACTGGGCAGCGCGCTGCTGACGGTCGGCGAGGTGATGCATCGCGACGACAAGCTGCCACTGGTCGGTGCCGAGGCGAGTGTTGCGGCAGCGATCCTAGAGATGACGTCAAAGGGTTTTGGCTGTACCGGGGTCATCGACACGGCAGGCGAACTGCTCGGCATCATCACCGATGGCGACTTGCGCCGGCACATGGCTGACGGTCTGCTGCAGCAGAGGGCGGCGGCGGTGATGACCGTGGGGCCGCGCACCATCGGCGCGGACGCGCTGCTCAGCGAGGCGTTGCGGCAGATGACGGCGCTGACGCCGCGGATCACCGCGATCTTCGCCATGGACGGCCAACGGCCAGTCGGCATCGTGCATGTGCACGACTGCCTGCGCGTCGGCCTCGTCTGAGGTGAGTGATCTCATCGTCATCCCGGCCCGTTACGGTTCGACCCGGCTGCCCGGCAAGCCCCTGCATGCCATTGCCGGACGCATGCTGCTGGAGCGGGCAGCGGCGATCGCGATGGCCGCGGCGCGCCAGCTCGGCGACACCGAGGTGCTGGTGGCGACCGATGATGAGCGCATCCTTGCGGTGGCGCGAGGTCTCGGGCTGGAAGCGGTGATGACGGCGAGTGCGATCAGTTCGGGCTCCGGCCGAGCGCTGGCGGCGCTCAAGGCAACCGGCAGAACGGCGGAACTGGTGGTGAACCTGCAGGGCGATGCGCCATTCACGGCACCCGGACATATCGTCGAAATCGTGCAGGTGGCGCGTGATTCTGCGGCCGATGTGACGACCCCGGTGGTGCAACTGGATTGGACGCGGCTCGATGCGCTGATCGCCCACAAGCAGACGACACCGGCGAGCGGCACCACCTGCATCCGCGACGGCGCGGGGCGCGCAGTGTGGTTTTCAAAGGCAGTGCTGCCGTTCATGCGCAAGCAGGCAGAGCTGCGTGCCGCCGGACCACTATCGCCGGTGCTGCAGCATATCGGGCTCTATTGTTATCGCACGCCGGCACTCGAAGCATTCGAGGCGGCGCCGCAATCGCCTTACGAACAGCTCGAGGGGCTGGAGCAACTGCGGCTGATCGAGCTCGGGCTCGATATCCGGGCAGTGCTCGTCAAGCCGGCGCGGATCACCATGAGCGGCGTGGACAGCCCGGCGGACGTGGAGCGAGCCGCGCGACTGATCGGGGAGTTCGGCGATCCGTTCGTCGACTGGCGATCATGACCCGGCTGGTGATTGTCAGGCATGGCAACACCTTCGAAAGCGGTGAGCCGCCGCGCCGGATCGGTGCGCGCAGCGACCTGCCGCTGACCGCCGCGGGAATTGCCCAGGCGGAAGCGCTGGCCCGGCACTTTTCTGGCAACGGCGTGAGCTTTGACCGGGTGTTGAGCGGTGGGCTCAACCGCACACGGCGCACGGCCGAGGCGCTCGCCGGTACACAGCCGATCGAGACCGCGGATTTCCTCACCGAGATCGACCACGGGCCGGACGAAGGGCAGCCTGAATCGTGCGTTGTCGAACGGATCGGTAACGAGGCCATCACGCTGTGGGAGACACAGTGGGTGGCGCCAGAAGGCTGGGAGGTTGGGGCGCAATGGCGCCTCCTGGCCTGGCGGGAGTTCGTGGAGCGGGTTGCGGAGGAGCTGCCCGACGGAACGATCCTGTTGGTGACCAGCAACGGGGCAGCACGGTTCGCCCTGGCGGCGCTCGGGCTAAAGCCTGGGGAAAACTGTGCCGGCGTCAAATTCCGTACAGGAAGTTATGGTGTGCTAGAGGTCGGCAGCGGGGCCGATTTCCGACTAGTTGGGTGGGACATGCGACCGGGCGAAACACCCGGCGATATAGGTTTGTTTTGATGCAGCAGGTTTTCGTCGATGCGCCGAACGGGCGACGCGTCGGGTTTGGTACTGATCTCCCGCTCGCCTTCATTCTCGGCCCGTGCGTGATCGAAAGCCGCGATCATGCATTGAAGACCGCGAGTTTCCTTGCCGAACTGGGCGAGCGTCGCGGCATTCCGCTGATCTACAAATCGTCGTTCGACAAGGCCAACCGCACCAGCGCCAAGAGCTTCCGCGGGATCGGCATGGACGAAGCCCTGCGCATCTTCGAGGCGGTCAAGGGTGAAACCGGTCTCGCCGTCACCACCGACGTACACGAGCGCGAGCAATGCGCGGCTGTGGCTGAGGTGGTCGATATCCTGCAGATCCCGGCATTTCTCAGCCGGCAGACCGATCTGCTGGTGGCGGCGGCTGCGACGGGCCGGGTGGTGAACGTCAAAAAGGGGCAGTTCCTTGCTCCCTGGGACATGAAAAACGTTGCCAACAAGCTCGACAGCGCCGGCGCCTCGGGCGTGCTGCTGACCGAACGCGGTACAAGCTTCGGCTACAACACGCTGGTGGTCGACATGCGCGGCCTGCCGATCATGGCGGAGACCGGCAAGCCAGTGATCTTCGACGCCACCCACTCGGTGCAGCAACCTGGCGGTCGCGGTGAATCGTCAGGCGGCGAGCGGCAATATGCGCCGGTGCTGGCGCGCGCCGCGGTCGCGGTGGGCGTTGCCGGAGTGTTCATCGAGACGCACGAAGATCCGGACAATGCGCCGTCGGACGGCGCCAACATGATCCCGCTGACAGAAATGGACGGGCTGGTGGCGGACCTCATGGGGCTCGATGCCATAGCCAAGGCTCGAGGCGCGCGACGATGAATTCGGCGGCCACCAGCGGCGCGCCGAGCTATATTCGCTGGGCCTGCCTGGCGCTGATCGTTTTCCTGTTCGCCCTGCCCTGCATCGTGGGGCGGCTCACCACCTATTTCGTGCTGCTGTTCGCCATCTTTGCGCTGATCTCGCCGTCGGTGATTACGGCGTTCCAGTCGCGCAGCCGCAACCCGATCGACCTGCTGTTCGTGACCGCGGCGGCGCTGCCGGCGCTGGCGTTCCTGTTCACCTCGGAGGAGCCGGGCGATCTGCTGTTCGCCTTCAACTTCGTACCATTGTTGCTGGCCGTGCCGCTGCGCTGGCAGCTCGAGAAGTACGCGCAGATCGGCAGCGCGTTGCTGATCGGCCGCCTGTCGCTTGCCGGTGCCGGCATCGCGGTGGTCGTTGCCGCGGTGCAGGTCGGCATGCTCGGCTACGAGCGTGCCGGGCAGCCGCTGATGAGTGCGTTCCACTTTGCCGACACGGCAATGCTGCTGGGCTTCATGGCCCTGGTGGGACTATTCGCACCAGGGAGCCGTCGACGCTGGATCTACCTGCTAGGGCCGGTGTTCGGTGTGACGGTGGCGTTGCTGAGTGGGACCCGCGGCGCGTTGATCGCGGCACCAGTTCTTGGCTTCGTGGCACTGGCCTTCGCACTGGCGCAGGTGCAGGCGCGGCAGCGCGTCATGACGCTCGTCGTGGCCGGCGCCGTCGCAGTGCTTTCCGCCGCTGTGCTGTTCGTCGGCGCAAAGGCCGGGCTCACCCGCGCGATGGATGGCTTCGGGGTAACACAGGACGTGATTGCCGGCGGCAGCGTCGACCAATCCACCCAGGAACGGCTGACCATGCTGTGGGGCGGCTATCAGGCGTTCCTGCGTGCCCCGCTGTTCGGCTATGGCTGGCTCGATATGGTGCCGGCGATCCTGCCCTATGTTCCCGACGGCGAGGCGCAGCGCATGCTGACTTTCCGGCAGTTGCACAATGGCCTGCTGAGCTTCGCCGTTGGCGCAGGCATCCCGGGCATCATCAGTTTCCTGATCCTCTCGGTGGTCCCGGTCATCGCCGTGTTCCGTACACCGCGCGATGCGTTGTTCGTCTCGCGGCTGTACCTGGCAGTGACGTTGTGCGTCGCCTATGCGGTGTTCCAGCTGACCATCATCATGATCGGCTTCGAGTTTCACACCGTGCAATACGCCTTCATGACGATGACGATCCTCGCCTTCGTCCGGGTCCCGGCGCCGGCCACGGCGCCTCAATCGGCGCGAGGCAGAGCGTCGGTTGGCCCCGAGACAGCGAGCACGGCGTAATACTCCTCGCCGCGACCCGCCCCTTCATCACGCTTCAGCACCGTGACCAGGCGGGTGTTTGCAAACTCGGGACGCGGCGGCAGCGCCTCGGCGTCAGCCGGCGCCTTCACGCTTTCCACCAGCAACGCCGGTGACTGCGCAGGATATCGATCATCCGGCGCCAGGAAATCGTAGCGCGGGTGAGGAGCGATGTCGCGAACCGGGCGCAGGTCACCGGCAGCCCGGCCATGAAAGAACAGTTCGCCCGTCAGGCGGTAGTTACCCTCGGTCCAGATCACCTGGGCACCGGTCTCGTCGGCGAGCCGGCGAACCTCGGCGGCCAGCGTGTCCCAACCGCGCAGCATGCGGGTGCGATCTGCATAGCCCAGGTCAAGCGGGTAGTAGATCGCCTGCACGTAGGCGAAGCCGATCAGCGCGACACCAACCATGAGTTGCAGGAGGCTCGCCAGGCCGACGACCCAGCGCCCGAGCGGCCGTGGCGGCAGCAGGCAGACAAAGGCTGCACCGAGCAGCGCGAGCACCGGTGCGACCGGCTGCAGCCAGTTCACCTCGACGCGCGCATGCACGGCGTGAAACAGGAAGTAGACGAGGACCGGCAAGGTGCTCAGCACTGGCAGCGCCAGCCGAGCACCGGCGCGCTTGCCGTAGCCGAAGAGGAAGCCCCCCATGGCGAGCAGGGCACAGAGCAGCAGGACCGGCCCCATCGCAGCGGCCTGACTGACGACGAACTCGCCCACCAGGCGCCCGAACTCTTCCTCAAACGAGACGACACGCGCACCCTGGAACAGGAAGGATTGCCAGTCGTGCTGGTAGTTCCACCACAGCACTGGCGCAAACACGAGCAGCGCCAGGAGGCCGCCAGCCCAGAGCTGCCATCGAAGCAACTGCCTGCGTCCGTCGGCGGTGGCGACAAGGAACAGCACCAATCCGACACCGAACCAGGCATTGGTGTACTTGGCAGCAAGCCCGGCGCCCGCGAACAGGCCGACCGCCAGCCACCAGCCGGGGCGCGACCGTGCGACAGCCTCGGCCGCCGCCCAGAGCGACAGCGTCCAGAACAGCGTCGACGGCGCGTCCGGGGTCGCAATGAAATTCACCGCGCCCTGGAGGCTGAGACAGTACCAGGCGACGGTCAAGGCGGCGGCGCTCCGCCCCGGGATCAGCAGCCGGCCAGTGCGGTAGAGCGCCGCCAGCACCGCAATACCGGCGAGCAGCGGCAGGAGGCGAACGCCAAGCAACGTGTCGCCCGCGATAAGCCGCCCGAACGCGGTCATCACCGCAACGGCCGGCGGATGATCGAGATACCCCGGCGACAGGTAGGCCGACCAGAGCGCGTAGTAGGCCTCATCGCCATCGAGCCCGACGCGCAATGCCACGAACGCCTTGCCGACAAAGGTAGCAAGTACCACCACGAGCGCGAAGAGCTCGGCGCTGTTGACCCTCGCCCGGCCAGGCGTTTCGAAGGGAATGTTGATTTCGACTGCCATGAAACTCGTGGGCGCACGCGAAGGGGCGCACCCTAAGCACGGATCGGGCTGGTTCGGAATGGCTTTCGGTGCAGCGCGGCAGTGTGACCCGGCAGCGGCGCCTGCGACGGATTGTGTAGGACTACGCGATAGACAGTATTTCCGCCGCGGCTCGGCCCACGATAGACTTTCCTTACCGCACGGTAATTTGACTTAAGGCCCGATAATCGTTAGCCAAACGCCCACTGACGCAAACGGCAGGTCAAGGACCCAACCGTCCATGCATACGCCTGCCTTTCCCCATAGCGGATCCCAAGCGGGCAGCACGCCACGCCACATGCAGGGCTGGGCGCTGGCGATTATCACTCTCGCGACCCTCGCCCGACTCGCCATTGCCGCCGTACTGCCCGTTGGGGTGGACGAGGCCTACAGCATCGGCATAGCGCGGCAGTTTTCGCTGAGCTATTTCGACCATCCACCGCTACACCTTTGGTTGGTCGGGTTCTGGGCGAAGCTCTGGGGCAGTGAGGACCTGCTGCTGCTGCGACTGCCGTTCGTGGCGCTCGGGGCCGTATCGTCGTGGCTGATCTACGCCCTCGGGGCCAGGCTGTTCGGCGCGACTGCAGGGCTGTGGTCAACGGTGATCTTCAATCTGGCGCCGGTGTTCGGGCTGGCGCATGGCGCATTGATTTTTCCTGACGGGCCGCTGCTGGCGACCGCGCTGGCAACCGCACTGGTGGTGGCGCGTATCGTCCTCGCGCCCGGCAAAGGGCAACAGTTGGGGCTATGGGCGCTCGCCGGCTTGTTGGCGGGGCTGGCGCTACTGTCGAAGTACCATGGCGTGTTGCTGGTGCTGGGCATCCTGCTGTTCCTTGTCACGACACCCGAGGCGCGGCGCTGGCTGCTGACGCCGGGACCGTGGCTGGCTGCAGCAATCGCAGCTGCCTGTTTCGTGCCGGTGCTGGTGTGGAATGCCGAGCATGACTGGGCATCTTTCGCCTTCCAGGCGGGTCGCGGCCGGGTCGGTGGCGGAGGTGAATTGCGACCATTCGGCCCGATCGAATCGCTGCTGTCGCAGGCGGTGTACCTGCTGCCATGGATCGCCGTGCCGCTGGGAACGTTCCTAGTGCGTGGAGTAGTCGGTGGACCGGGCAACGCGCGGCGCTGGCTGATGGTCTGCCTCGCGCTGTTGCCGATCCTCATCTTCACCGGATTGACGCTGACCGGCCGTGGGCTGCCGCATTGGCAGATGCCGGGATGGTTGTTCACTATTCCGCTGTTGGGCGAAGCGCTTGCCAATGCCGGACGGATCACACGGCGCATCGCTGTCGGCGTCGCAGTGGTTACCGCACTGGCGCTCGGTGCCCTGACGACAGTGGTGACGATGCAGGCACGCTGGGGCAGTTTCGACGCGCAGACACTGCAATTGTTCGGCGGAAGCGATCCGACGGACGCGCTGCTGTCCTGGGAGGCGGTCCGGCCGGAACTAAGCACGCGTGGCCTGCCGGCAGATGACCGAACCTTCATCGGGACATTCAACTGGGTTCGCGCCGGGGAGCTCAACGCACTGTTCGGCAAGCAGGTACCGGTGCTGTGTCTGTGCAGCGACGCGCGGCACTTCGACTATCTGAATCCGCCCGAGGCCTATGCCGGCTGGAACGCCATCCTGATCGGGATGCCGGGGCACATCGACGACGATGCGGCGCTGGCAGAACAATTCGCCTCGCTCGGGGCGCCGGAGGATATCAGCCTGAGCAAGGCGGGGCGGCTCGCCGTGCCGCTGCGAATGAGACTGGCCAGCGGTTTCAAGCCGTAGATCTCGGTTCAGAAGAACCGGCGAGACTAGCGGGCGTTGAGGCCGTACCGCTTGTAGGCTTCGTGTGCGGCGTCGGCGTTGGCATAGGGTTCCTGCCGATCGACGTTCCAGTAACTCAGTTCATCGAGTGGAATCGGCACGCCGGTGATGGCACAGCGGACAAAGCTGCCGGGGCGCAGCACCACATAGTCGGCATCGAGGTAGCGCACCTGCGCCTCTGAGGGGCTGAAGCTCTTGTCGAAAATGTTCATGGCGTCACCAGATATAGGTCAGATCAACTGACTTGGAAACCGGCAGGACACTGCGTCAGCGATACCTGAGCGCGTTTCGTGGCGATTTTCAGAACAGGCTCTCTTGTCCCTCTTCGTCGCGCGGCGGGCGGACCTTCTTTCTCGCCACCGGCCCACTGCCGATGGTGGCGCCGATGGTGCCGTCCGAGACCTGGATGTGGACGGCATCGCCCGGCTTCACGTCAGTGGTGTGCTTGACGATATGCCCCTCTGCGTCGGTGACGACCGAGAAGCCGCGCATGAGGATCGAGCGATAGTCTGCTGCCTCGAGCAGTCGGGCAGCGAGATCGAGGTTACGGCGGCGCTGATCGACGAAACGGGCGACAGCCGGATGGAGCGCGGCGGCGAGCGGATCGAGCCGGCTGCGCAGATGCCGGATCTCGTTGTTGAGCGCCTTGGGCGACAGGCGGCCAGCGGCGGCAACGAACAGGCCGCGCTTCCGCTCTGCGGTGCGCGAAGCGGCTGTGTCGGCGCGGCGGCTGAGATTGTCGAGGCGGGTCGCGAGTTCTGCCGCGCGGTGCGACAGCAGGTTCGGCGTCAGCTTGTTGGCGGAGCGCCCGAACTCGATACGCTTTTTCTGCTCGGCGTGGCGCAGCGCTGCAGCGAGGTTGGAGGCAGCGTGATCGAGGCGCTGGCGGGCCGACGCAACGAGGTCGAGCGGGCGCGGCAGGCCGGCGGAGGCCGCACGCAGGCGATCGCGATAGTTGGACGCGGTGCGCCGCATGGCGTGGCGCTGGCGGCCACCGATCTCGTCGATATAGCCGATGAGGTCAGCCCGCACCGGCACGGCGGCTTCGGCCGCCGCCGTTGGCGTCGGGGCGCGATAGTCGGATGCGTAGTCGACCAGTGTCGTGTCGGTCTCGTGGCCGACCGCCGTGATCACCGGGATGCGGCTCGCGGCGACAGCACGGACGACGATCTCCTCGTTGAAGCCCCAGAGGTCCTCGATCGAGCCCCCACCGCGGGCGACGATCAGCACGTCGGGACGCGCTATGGGGCCATTGGGAGGGAGCGCGTTGAAGCCGTTGATGGCGGCCGTTACCTCGGGGGCAGCAGTCTCGCCCTGCACGCGGACCGGCCAGACCACGACATGGCTGGGAAAGCGGTCCGAGATGCGATGCAGGATGTCGCGGATCACCGCGCCGGTCGGCGAGGTGATGACACCGATGACCCGCGGCAGGTAGGGCAGTTCGCGTTTGCGTTCGCTGGCGAACAGGCCCTCGGCGGCGAGCTTACGGCGCCGATCCTCGAGCAGCGCCATCAGCGCGCCGGCGCCGGCCGGTTCGATCTGCTCGATGACGATCTGGTATTTCGACGAGCGCGGGAAGGTGGTGAGCCGTCCGGTGGCGATGATCTCCATGCCCTCTTCGGGCTTGAAGGTCAGGCGTGGCCAGGAGCTCTTCCACACCACTGCGTCGATCGAAGCGTTTTCGTCCTTCAGTGTGAAGTAGGCATGACCCGAGGAGTGAACGCCGCGGAAGCCGGAAATCTCGCCGCGTACCCGGACGTGGCCGAACTCGTCCTCGACGGTGCGCTTCACCGCCTGGGCGATTTCGGAGACGGTGAACTCGGCGGCGTTGGTCAACGGTGCGGGCATGGGTGAGAGGTGCGGGAACGGCACGAGTCCGTCAAGGGTGGCGACGGATTGAAGCAAATGCTAAAGGCGCTGACGTCGCGTCCTGCTCCTGCCATGCACAGCGACCATCGCACGATAGGAGACCTCATCTATGCGCATTCTGGTGATTGGGTCGGGCGGTCGGGAACATGCGTTGGCCTGGGCGATCGCCAAGTCGCCGCGCTGCGAGAAGCTGTACGTGATGCCGGGGAATGGCGGGACCGGCGCGATTGCCGAGAACGTGCCGGTCGATATCACCGACCACCAGGCGGTGCTGGATTTCGCGCTCGCCAACCAGGTGGATTTCGTGGTGATCGGGCCCGATGCGCCAGCGGTGGCGGGGTTGGGCGATGACATAAGGGCGGCGGGGCTGTTGTGCTTCGGGCCGTCGAAGGCAGCGGCGCAGCTCGAGGGCTCAAAGGCTTTCACCAAACAGCTCTGCGACGAGGCCAAAGTGCCGACAGCTGGATATGGCCGGTTCGACAACGAGAGCGACGCGCTGGCCTATGTGCACGACCAGGGTGCGCCGATCGTGATCAAGGCAGATGGCCTCGCGGCCGGCAAGGGTGTCACGGTGGCAATGACCATCCAGGAGGCCGCCGACGCGGTGCGTGACTGCTTTTCCGGGGCGTTCGGCGACTCCGGCTCGACCGTGGTGATCGAGGAATATCTCGAGGGCGAGGAAGCATCGATCTTCGCGCTCTGTGACGGCGAGAGCGTGGTGATGCTGCCCAGCGCGCAGGATCACAAACGGGTGTGGGACGGCGATCGCGGCCCCAACACGGGAGGCATGGGCGCCTATTCCCCTGCCCCGGTGATGACCCCGGAGGTCACCGCAGCGGTAGAGAACGAGATCATTCTCCCGTCGATCCGCCGGATGGCGGAGCGTGGCACGCCGTTCACCGGAGTGCTGTTTGCCGGCATCATGGTGACGGCGAAGGGCCCCAAGCTGATCGAATACAATGTGCGGTTCGGCGACCCGGAATGCCAGGTGCTGATGTTGCGGCTGAAGTCGGATGCGCTGGACTTGCTGGAGGCAACAGCCCGCGGCACGCTGAAGACGGCAAAGCCGGAGTTCAGTGACGACGCGGCGCTGACCGTGGTGCTGGCGGCCAAGGGCTATCCGGTCAACCCTGAAAAGGGCAGCGAGATCCGCGGCATCAACGGCCAGGACGATGACAGGTTGATGGTGTTCCACGCCGGCACGCTGCGGCACGACGGCAAATTGCTCGCCAATGGTGGGCGGGTGCTGAACGTGACGGCGCTGGGCCCAACGGTAGGCGAGGCGCGCGACCAAGCCTATGCCGAAGTGGACCGGATCGACTGGCCGGAAGGCTTCTGCCGGCGCGATATCGGCTGGCGGGCCGTCGCGAGGGAACTCAAACCCGCCTGAACATCTTATAAACGAGAAGAGCGTATCCTACCTCCTTATCGTGACCCATGAGATGACAGCGCCGGTCGAGCCGACGCCGCTGCAGCGGCGGGGGCAGCAGATTGTCGATCGCCTGCGCGGCGAGTTTCGCGAGAACACGCACGGTCATGCCCCGCCGCCCGAACCGCGGATCGGCGTGGCGCTGGGTGGCGGCTCGGCTCGTGGCCTGACCCACATTCCCTATATCGAAGCGATGGACGAGATGGGGCTTCGGCCCCACGTGATCTCGGGCACCTCGATCGGTGCGCTGATCGGTGCCGGCTGGGCCAGCGGGATGAGCGGGGCGGAGCTGCGCGAGCACTCGTTCTCGGTGCTGGGCACGATGCGGATCATCGCCGGGCGGTTGTGGGGGGCGCAGGTGCGCAACCTCGGGAACTTCTTCCAGTCTGGTTTCAATGTGCAGCTCGACGCCTGCCAGGTGGTGGATGCGTTCCTCCCCGACCCGTTTCCGCTCGAGTTCAAGGATCTCAAGACCAAGTTCTACGTGGTGGCGACCGACTTCCAGTCGTGGCACCAGGCGGTGTTCTCGGAGGGCCCGCTACGGCAGGCGATTGCCGGCTCGATCGCCATCCCAAGTCTCTTCAAACCGGTGCCGTTCGCCAACCATCTGCTTGTCGATGGCGGCGTGGTGAACCCGTTGCCGCTCGATCAGGCAGCGGCCGACACCGACATCCTCGTTGGCGTGGATGTCAACGGCGACCCGTCGGAGCAGCTCAACAAGACCAACCACAAAGCGCTCGACGTGTGGTTCGGCGCAGCGCAGATCATGATGCACTCGCTGACGGCGCATATGATGGCGGCGTACCCACCCGATGTGTATGTGCGGCCGCACCTCAGCGCCTTCGGGGCGCTGGAGTTCTGGCGGGTGCGCGAGCTGGTGGCGCATGTCGAGAAAGACAAAGACAACTTCAAGCGCGCCCTCGATGGCCGGATCGAGTCGTTCTTGACCAAACAGCAGGACTCGATGCGGGCTGAGGCTCGCTAGCGGGCCAGCCGTGCGCTATCGCAAACCCTGGAAGAACGTTCTCAGCAGTTCCCCCGACCGCTTGGCTCCCACCCCGCCGATGACCTCCGGGCGGTGGTGGCAGTTTGGACTTTCGAACAGGCGAACGCCGTTGTCGACGGCGCCGGCCTTCAGGTCCTCAGCGCCGTAATAGACGCGGCGGAGACGGGTGTGGGCGATGGCGCCGGCGCACATGGCGCAGGGCTCCAGCGTCACATAGAGGTCGCAGCCATCGAGCCGGCCAGTGCCGCGCACGGCGAGGGCCGTGCGAATGGCGAGGAACTCGGCGTGGGCGGTGGGATCGTTCAGTTCGCGCATCCGGTTGCGTTCGGCGGCGAGAACGCGGTCGCCTTCGACGATGATGGCGCCGACCGGCGCCTCACCCGCTTGGGCGGCAGCCTCGGCGAGGGCAAGGGCCTGATCCATCGGGGTGGGCATCAGGCCGATAATCCTGCAACGACGAAGAACGGTGTCGCGCCACCGGCCCATGGCTCGCCGGTTTCGACTTCGAGGACGGCTTCGACTACGAAGCCGGAGACGGAGAGCTCGGCGGCGATGCTCTCGGGGGTGTAGTACTGCATCCAGTTGAACACCTCAAAGCGCCGCTCAGCGGCCTCGACGGTATAGTGCTCGAGGCTGATCAACGGTTCGCGGTAAAGGAGTGTGTGCTTGGTGGCGTGGTAATCGCCCTCTGCCCAGAAACCGCCCATGTACCGGTGGCCGCCCTCGCTCGCCTCGGAGAGCGCCGCGAACTGATCAGGTGAATAGACATCGAAGATAAAGCGGCCGCCGGGCGCCAGGCTCACACCAACGGCGTCAAGCAGGGTACGCCGCCGGTCGGGCGACAGGGTACAGAAATCGCCGTAGATCAATGTGACGAGATCGTTCGGTCCGGGCAGCGGCGCAGCGAGGTAATCGGCCTCGATGTAGTCGAGATCCAGGGCCGCCGGCCGTGTGGCGATGGCATGCGCGATCGAACTGGGCGAGAAGTCCAATCCGGTGACAGCGCAGCCGCGAGCAGCCATGCGGGTGGTGTAGAGTCCCGGTCCGCACCCCAGATCGAGCAAGCGCTTGCCCCCGAGCGCGAAGCGCGCATCGAGCCAGGCGACCGTGGCGTCGATAGTGTCGGCGCGGCGGGAAGCGGCGTCGTGGGCGGGATCGAGATGGAAACCCAGCATCTGCCGGCCGATATATGGATCGGTCCACAAGGTGTCGGTGGTGTAGCGCGAAAATGGCGCCGGCCGGAGTGCGGGTCTAAGCATGGGCTTTCCATACCCTTGATGCCGCCGCCGCGAAAGCGGTGAGGGAAATCGGGTGCCTCGGCAGCTGCGGATTTCCTATACTGCCCCTCAGGAGAATCGCCTTTGCCCATCCGCCAACTCCCCGAAGACCTGATCAATCGCATCGCTGCCGGCGAGGTGGTGGAGCGGCCGGCCAGCGTCGTGAAGGAACTGGTCGAGAACGCCATCGACGCCGGCGCCGGCCGGGTGCAGATCACCACTGCGGGCGGTGGACAGAGCCTGATCCGGATCGAGGATGACGGCATCGGCATGGACGAGGCTGACCTCGTACTCTCGGTGGAGCGACACGCCACATCGAAGCTCGCCGACGACGGGCTCGAAGACATCCGAACGCTGGGGTTTCGCGGCGAGGCGTTGGCTTCGATCGGGGCGGTGGCCGAGCTGGCTATCGCCTCACGCCGTGCCGAGGACGCGAGCGGGCTCAGGCTCTCGGTGAAGCATGGGATGAAATCGCGGCCGGTCCCGCTGGCGATGAACCGCGGCACCATCGTCGAGGTGCGCGAACTGTTCGGCAATGTGCCAGCGCGGCGGAAATTCCTGAAGACCGAGCGCTCCGAGGCTGGTGCCATCACCGACATGGTGAAGCGGCTGGCGATGGCCAATCCACACGTGCAGTTCGTACTCGACGGAGCAGACCGCACGACCTCTAACTGGCCGGGACGCGAGGGCGACGGCGCGCTCAGGGCGCGGCTCGGCGACGTGATGGGCGGAGATTTCGGCGACAACGCCGTGCCGCTGGCAACCATGTGGCATGGCATGGTGGTGACCGGGCTTGCCGGGTTGCCGACCTATACCCGCGCCAACTCGCTGAGCCAGTATTTCTTCGTCAACGGCCGGGCGGTGCGCGACAAGGTGCTGGTGGGAGCGATCCGCGCCGCTTATGCGGATTTCGTGTTCCGTGACCGGTTTCCGGTAGTGGCGATCTTTCTCGCGGTCGATCCGGCGGATGTCGATGTGAACGTTCACCCGACCAAGGCGGAGCTCCGGTTCCGCGACCCCGGTGCGGTGCGGGGGGCGGTAATCCGGGCGATCACCGAGGCACTGGACGCCGCGGGGCATCGGGCGGCGAGCACGGTGGCCGAGGACGTGGTGCAGGCGTTCCGCGTGCCGGAGTACGAAGCGGCGCCGGCGCGGCCGACTGCGGGGTGGGCCGCCCCCTCCCCCGGCTACTCCAGCCCCTCACTCCCGTCTCGCGGGGGAGGATTCCCGACTGCGGCGCCGATGCGGTTTGCGGAGTTCGCGGAGCCGAGTGCGCGTTACGAAGTGACCGAGCCGTCGCCGGTCGTCGAGCCGGTCGAGTATCCGCTGGGTACGGCGCGAGCGCAGATGTTCGACAACTTCATCGTGGCGCAGAACGGCGACAGCCTGCTGCTGGTCGACCAGCATGCAGCGCATGAGCGGCTGGTGTACGAGCGGTTCAAGGCGCAAATGGCAGCTGGGCCGGTGGCGAGCCAGATGCAGCTGATCCCGGTGGTGATCGAACTCAGCGAGGACGACTGCGGGCGCATCGAGGAGGCAGCGCCAACGCTCGAACGGCTGGGGCTTTACCTCGAACGATTCGGGCCGCGGGCGGTGGCAGTGCGCGAGACGCCAGCGCTGCTCGGGCAGGCCGATATCGATGGGTTAGTGCGTGATCTCGCCGACGGCCTCGCCGAATGGGACAGCTCGGCAGCGCTGGCCGACCGCCTCGAAGCGATCATCGGCCGCATGGCCTGCCACGGCTCGGTGCGCTCGGGGCGCCGACTCAGGGTCGAGGAAATGAACGCGCTGCTGCGCGAGATGGAAACCACGCCGCATTCGGGCCAGTGCATCCACGGCCGTCCGACCTATGTCGAGCTGAAGAAAGCCGATATCGAACGGCTGTTCGGGCGGACGCGGTAGCCCTCAGCCACCGAGCGTTTCCACAAGTCTGCCGATCCGGCGGGCGCGCACATCCGGCGTCCTGGCAGCCTCGATATCGCGGATATGCTTGCCCTTCAGGCCGAATGGCAACTTGTCGAAGGCTGCCCGGGCGGCAGTGCTGGCGTCGAGCGCAAACTTGAGATCGTTCGGCTCCTCGACATCGCGCGGAGCGGTATCGAGCGTGATGTCGAGATCGATGGTCTGACCGGCTTCGCTGCCGGCGGCGGCCCGATTGGCGGCGCTAATGCCGACCAGACGCTGTCCGTTCATGACGGCGACGCGACTGCGCCAGCTGTGACCGTTGATACTGATCGTTACCGGCGGCCGCGCCTCCGGACCGAGTGATTGCATGACCTCGTCGGGGAGTTCGACGGCCGTGGCATTGCCGGAGGGGATGACGACGGCGCGGAACTGCATGGCTCGCCTCAGTGTGCGCGGATGAAGTGCACCGCAGCCGCACCATATTCGCGCCGATCCTCGATGGTGAAGCCCTCAGGCAGCGCCAGTTCGATGTCGACGCTCTCCTCTAGGACGATGGTCGCGTCTTTGGCCAGCCAGTTGCCAGCCTTGAGCGAAGTCAGCGCCTGCTCGCCGAGGCTCTTGGCGTAAGGCGGATCGAGAAAGACCAGGTCGAATGGGCCCATGGTGCCGGCCGGGCCGAGCGCCGTGGCGTCACGGCGAAGCAGCTTGGCGATGCCGGCAATGCCGAAGGCTTCGATATGGTCGCGGATGATGCCGCGGGATTCGGCGCCGTTGTCGACGAACACGGCGCCCGAGGCGCCGCGCGACAAGGCCTCGAGGCCGAGCGCCCCGGTGCCGGCAAACAGGTCGAGCACCTTGAGCCCATCGAGATGCACGCCGATGCGGCTCGCGAGGATGTTGAACACCGATTCGCGGGCCCGGTCGGAGGTCGGGCGGATGCTGTCGTCGGAGGGCGACAGCAGCGCCTTGCCGCGAAACTTGCCGGCGACGATGCGCATGGCTTACTCGCGCGGCTTCTTGGGTCCGCGGGGACGGTCACTCGACGGACGGCCAGAGCCGCCTTGAGGGCGACCTGCGCCGCCGGAGGGACGACCGCCACCTGATGGCTTGCCGAAAGGCTTGCCGCCGCGGGGGGCGCCACCCGGCTTGCCGGCAAACGGCTTGCGGTCTCCACCACCCTCCCGATGTGGGCGATCGCCAGATGGGCGATCAGCCCGGGGTGGACGCGTGCCATAAGGCTTGTCGCCGAACTTGCGGGCCGGGCGGTCGCCCGCCTCGACGTTGCGCGGCGCATAGGGCTTCTTGCCGAAACCGCCACTGCGGGCCGGACGGTCGCCGTCACTGCGCGGCGGACGATCGCCATAGGGGCGGTCGCCACGCGGCGGCCGGTCGCCGTAGGGCTTGTCGCCGAATTTGCGAGCGGGGCGATCACCAGCCTCGGCGTTGCGCGGCGCATAGGGCTTCTTGCCGAAACCACCGCCACGCGCCGGACGGTCGCCGTCACTGCGAGGCGGACGATCGCCAAAGGGGCGATCGCCTCGGGGCTTGTCGCCGAACTTGCCCTTACCGCCGAACGGCTTCTTGTCACCGAACTTCGGCTTATCGCCATAGGCACGCGGCGGACGATCGCCAGAGGGCCGGTCGCCGCGGGGGCGGTCACCATCGGGCTTTCCGCCGCGGGCGGGACGATCCTCGTGGTGGGCGGGGCGACCGAAGTTCCTGGCCGAGCTGTCCTCGGGATCCCAGCGCTTGCCACGGGCATCGCCCTCGCCGCGATCCGGGCGCGGTGGCTTGACGCGGATCTCGGCCTCGCGGCCATCCTCGAAGTGGATGGTGCGCATCTCGCTCGGATCGACCGGACGCGGGCGGCTCGGGGCCTTGGCCGGCTTCTTGTCGAAGCGACCGGGACGATCCTGGCGCGGGCGCTCGGCGAACGCCGCAGCCGCGGCGGCCTCAGTCTCGTCGTCCTCGAAGCGGAACTTGCTCTCGCGCGACTTGCGCGGCGAATCCTTCTTCAGCTCCTTGCCCGGCGCGGCGGCGCGCAGCTTGGGGTTGGTCGCCGGCTTCTTCTTGGGCGCGACTTCGGGCATGTCGCTCTCGAAATCGGTATTGGCCTCGGCGGCGAGGCGTTTGCCCAGCTGCTCGCGCAGCACGCGGGCCGCCACCACTTCGACCTCGCCCTCGGGCAGGTCGCCGAGCTGGAACGGACCGTAGCTGACGCGGATCAGGCGGTTGACCTGCAGGCCGAGCGCGCCGAGGACGTTCTTGACCTCGCGGTTCTTGCCTTCACGGAGGCTCAGCACCAGCCAGCTGTTGGAGCCCTGGGCGCGTTCGAGGATAGCCTCGATCGGGCCATACTGGATGCCGTCGATCTCGATACCGTCCTTGAGCGTATCGAGCTGCGCCTGGGTGACCGAACCGAAGGCGCGAACGCGGTAGCGGCGCAGCCAGCCGGTAGCCGGCAGCTCGAGGACTCGCTTCAGGCCGCCATCATTGGTGACCAGCAGCAGGCCTTCAGTGTTGATATCGAGCCGCCCGATGGAGACGACACGCGGCAGCTCTTTTTCCTCAAGCGCTTCGAAGACGGTGGGGCGCCCCTCCGGATCCTTCTCGGTGACCACGAGGCCGGCGGGCTTGTGGTAGAGCCAGACACGAGTGCCCTGGCGGGCCGCCAGCGGCTCGCCATCGACCTTGATCTTGTCTTTTTCGGAGACGTTGAAAGCCGGGGTCAGGACCTTCTTGCCGTTGACGGTGACGCGACCGTCCTTGATCCAGCCTTCGGCATCGCGACGGGAACAGAGGCCGGAACGGGCGATGACCTTGGCCAGGCGGTCGCCGTCCGTCGGGACGGCTGAGACATTCGACATATGATAACTCCTGCGGGACCCGTTGCGGGCGGCGCATCTTTTGAGTTGGGGAGCAGGGCCGGTCTCCGCCTTTGCGAGGCGTCGACCTGCCCGGCCGGGTTAGTGGCGTTTCCGAACTGAAAAGTCTGCGACTTTTCCAGAAGCGCCTTACTTCGCCTGCGCAGCGAGGGCCTTGCGGACCTCCGGCGGGCACGACTTGTCGGTGAGCGGCACGAGCTCGCCATTGGCGGCCAGGCAGACCATGTCCTGGCCTTTGACCGTGGTGTAGTACTCGTCGGGCGGCAGGTAGAGCGGCTTGGGACCGCCCTGCAGCTTGGCCGCGGTCATGCGCGCGGTGAGTTGCTTGCTCTCCGCCTCGGTGAGCGGACGACCACTGAGCGTGCGAAGGTCGACGACGCGGGCGTTGCGCAGCCGCTTCAGGTCGGCCTCCGAAATATTCGACGTATCGATCTGCACCCGGCTCGAATCCTCGGGGAGCAGTGCGGTCTTGGTTGCCTTCGGGTCAGCCGGAGTCGGCAGAGCGGTGGACTTGGGAAGCACCAGCGGACCGCGGCGCTCGGCGTTCTCCGCCTTCTCCTCGCGATCCATCATGCCCATGCCCTTCATGGTCTCGGTCAGCACTTCGCGCTCGAAGGTGCCGACATCGGTCAGGGCATTGGTGCCTTCAGTGGTGGTGCAAGCGCTCAGGCCAAGGCCGAGCACGAGACCAACGGTCAGCAATCCGCCCCGGGTCACGGCTTTGAGAGTGGGCCGCCGCCCGGTCAAATCACTCAGCATGAAACTTCCCTTTTCCCCGACCCGTGCGCGCCCCGCGCGGGCCTTATAGACCATGACCGCCCCTAAGGCCAGATTGAGGCGCCTTTGCGTTCAGGCAGGCTTCCTGCGACCGATCCCGACGAAGTCGAGGAGGAGCAGCAACACCCCCAAGGTGATCGCCACATCGGCGATATTGAAGATGTAGAACGACCAATCCTGCCAATGAAAGTGAAAGAAATCCGCAACGGCGCCATAAAGCACACGATCAAGCGCATTGGAGACGGCGCCGCCGATGGCGAGCATCAGACCGTAGCGCACCAGGATGTCGGAGGTGCGCGACCACCAGATGCCCAGCGCCAGGATGGCGACGACCGCTATAGCCCCTAGTGCCCAGACCGGCAGATCGCCGAGCAGGCCATAAGATACCCCGGTGTTCCAGACCAGCACATAGTCGAAGAACGGCGTGACCGGCACAATCTCGCCGCCCTGCCAGCCGAACGGCGTGGCTGGGGTGACGAAGCCGAGATGCTCGATGCAGAGCGACGACGCTGCACCGATGCAATCGGAGCTGACCTGCAGGAACTTGTGGCCCCGATCGAGGGCGAAGGCAGCGAGCCCGGCGAGAAGGGAGAGGACGAGGTGGGGGCGGGCTATTGGCATCGGGGCTTCTCGCTGCCAAAGCCGGCGCGTGGGGCACCCCCACCCTTGATCCCTCCCCACAAGGGGGAGGGAGACGATAGAACCGGCCGCGCAGAGTCCGCCTCCCTCCCCCTGGTGGGGAGGGAATGAGGGTGGGGGTGGGGAGCCACGGACCTACCGTCCCGCTGCCTTCAACTCGCGCATCGCCTGCGCATCGCGAAGGCTGAGGTCCGGATACTCGGCGTCGGACCCGACCTCCGGCAGAATCCGCCACGAGCGGGCACAGCGCTGGCCCTCGGCCTTGGCGAAGACCACGGCGACGCCGCGCACTTCATCCAGACGGAAGGCGTCGGAGGGGCCCTCACCCTCGACAATCTCGATGGCCGAGGTGATGGAGATTTCTGCCATATCAGTACCACGCACGGCAGCCGCGAGCTTGTCGTCGGTGATGTAGACCTTGGGCGCGGCTTCGAGCGAGGCACCGATCACCTTGTCGCGGCGCTGGATCTCGAGCGCGCCGGTGACGACCTTGCGCACTTCGCGGATGGCTTCCCACTTCTCGTCGAGCTTCGTATCCGTCCACGCTTCGGGAAGCTTGGGGAACTGCCTGAGGTGCACCGACGAATCGGCACCCGGGTGACGCTCGAGCCACGCCTCTTCCATGGTGAACACCAGGATCGGGGCGAGCCAGGCGGTCAGCGCGTCGAAGACATGATCGAGCACGGTTAGGCTGGCGCGACGGCGGACCGAGCTCATCGGATCGCAGTAGAGCGCATCCTTGCGGATGTCGAAGTAGAACGCCGAGAGGTCGATGTTCATGAAGTTGCTGAGCGACGCGACAATGCGCTTGTAGTCGTAACTCTCATAGGCCTCGCGAACGAGGACATCGAGGTCCTTGAGCTTACTCAGGATCAGCTGCTCGAGCTCGGGCATATCGCGATGGTCGACGGTTTCCTCGGCCTTGCGATGGGCCAGGTTGCCGATGAGCCAGCGGATGGTGTTGCGCAGCTTGCGGTAGCCGTCGACGGTGGAGTTGATGATCTCCTTGCCGATCCTCAGATCGTCCGAATAGTCGGACTGAGCGACCCAGAGACGCAGGATATCAGCGCCGAACTGCTTGATGACATCCTGCGGAGCAGTGGTGTTGCCCAGCGATTTCGACATCTTCTTGCCCTCGCCATCGAGGGTGAAGCCGTGCGTCAAGACGCTCGCATAGGGCGCGTAGCCATTGGTGGCGCTGCTCTCGAGCAGCGACGAGTGGAACCAGCCGCGATGCTGGTCCGAGCCCTCGAGATACATGCCGGCCGGGAACTGCATATCCGGCCACTTCTGGGGATTGCTCAGCACCCACGAATGCGTGGTGCCGCTTTCGAACCAGACATCGAGGATGTCGTCGACTTTGGTCCAGTTCTCCGGATCGGGCACGGCATGCCCAAGGAAACGCTCCTTGGCGCCCGGCTTGAACCAGGCGTCGGCGCCCTCTTCGTCGAAGGCGGCACCGATGCGCTGGTTCACCATCTCGTCGACGAGGATGGTGTCGGTCGTCTCATTGTAGAATACGGCGATGGGTACGCCCCAGGCGCGCTGGCGGCTGAGCACCCAGTCGGGGCGATCTGATATCATCGAGCGGAGACGGTTCTGCCCGGCCTGCGGGTAGAACTTGGTGTTCTCAATAGCGGTGAGCGCGATGCTGCGGACGGTGTCGCCCGGCTTCATCTGCACCCGCTCCGGATGATCGGAGGCGAGTTTCAACGCTGCAATCTTGTCCGCTGCATACGGCCGGTCCATGTAGACGAACCATTGCGGGGTGTTGCGGTAGATGATCGGCTTCTTGGAGCGCCAGGAATGCGGATACTGGTGCTTCAGCCGGCCTCGCGCCAGCATCGTGTTGCGCTCGGCAAGCGCCGCGATGACGCGGTTGTTGGCATCGCCCTTCTTGCCTGCATCGTCGATGACGCGCGCGCCCTCGAAGCCGGGCGCCGCGGCGGTGTAGAAACCGGCATCATCGACCGCAAAGGGGATCGAAGTGTCGATGCCGCGCTCGGTGAGCTTACGACCCGACGACATCCAGATCTCGAAGTCGTCGAGCCCGTGGCTGGGCGCCGTGTGAACGAAACCCGTGCCGGTATCGTCGGTGACATGCTCGCCATCGAGCAGCGGCACTTCGAACTCGTAGCCGCCGCCCAGACCGCGCAGCGGGTGGTTGCAGGAAACGATCTTCGAGCAATCGACATCATGCAGGCGGACGAAGCTCTCGACCTTGCCCTTCTGCAGGGTCTCCTCGGCGAGCTTGTCAGCGAGGACGTATTTTTCGCCCTTCGATGCCCAGTTGCCTTCGGGCGCAGCGGTGACCTCGTAGAGGCCGTAGCTGATCTTGCTGGAATAGCTGATGGCGCGGTTGGCCGGGATGGTCCACGGGGTGGTGGTCCAGATGACGACATAGGACGAGCCGAAATCCTCGAACGAGCCGGTGCCGAAGGCGCCATTGGCCGAATGGATCGGGAACTTCACCCAGATCGCGTCACTCTCGTAGTCCTGATACTCGATCTCGGCTTCGGCCAGCGCGGTGCGCTCGACCACCGACCACATGACGGGTTTGGAGCCGCGATAGAGCTGGCCGGAAGCGGCGACCTTCATCAGTTCGCGGGCGATCTGCGCTTCGGCGTCGAAGCTCATCGTCAGATACGGGTTGGCCCAATCACCCACCACGCCGAGACGCTTGAACTCCTCGCGCTGGGTATCGACCCAGAATTGCGCAAAGCTCCGGCACTCGCCGCGGAACTCGTTGATCTCGACGTCGTCCTTGTTCTTGCCCTTGGCGCGATATTGCTCCTCAACCTTCCACTCGATGGGCAGGCCGTGGCAGTCCCAGCCCGGCACATAGGCCGAGTTGTAGCCGAGCATAGTCTTGGATCGGCTCACCAGGTCCTTGAGGATCTTGTTGAGCGCGTGGCCGATATGGATATTGCCGTTGGCGTAGGGCGGGCCATCATGCAGCGTAAACAGCGGCTTGCCCTTGGCGGCGGCGCGCTGCCGGGCATAAATGTCCATATCTTCCCAGCGCTTCAGCCAGTCAGGCTCGCGGGCCGGCAGGCCGGCGCGCATCGGGAACTCGGTCTCGGGAAGGAACAGCGTCGCGCTGTAATCGGTCTCCGCGCCGCTTTGAGCAGTGTCGTTCATCGTCATCGATCGATGTTCAAGGGAAGTTGCGGGCTTGTAGCAAGCGAGGGCGCGAGGCGAAAGGCCGAAGTGCGCGGAGGGCTACCCTGCGAATCCGGTGCACCGAGAGATCACAAAGCGATGGACCGGCATGCCGAAGCGCTCCACCTCGACCCGGTCTGCCTCGACGCACCCCCCCGTGAACCGCCTCGCAATACCGTCGACGGGAAACGCCTCGTCGCTGAGAACCAGCGCCGATTGTCCCAGATGCGCGTTCGGATCGAACCAAAACGAGAACTGGCTGTGCCGTCCAGACAGGTCCGTCACATCGGCCGTCTGAAGCGCAAAGCCCAACTGCGAAGCGAGTGTGTAGCGGGTGCCGGCGAGGAAATCCGGGGCGTCGGCAGAGCGCAACGCCCGGACGCTGTCAGCCACGTCGTCCCAGCCATAGACGACGCTCGATTCCCAATCGGGCTTGCCGACGAACCCCGAGAGCGGCGCGGCGGCATAGTTCACCACAATCAGCGCCGCGATCAGTAGACCATAAACGGCATGCGGCCAGAACAGGCGCCACTCTGGCCGCAGCGCGGCGATTGCCGGTAGCACGAGCACGTACGCAGCAATGTTCCAGTAGTAGAGTACGAAGGTCGACAACGACAGGAACAGCATGCCCAGGCTCGACGCCGCAAACAGCCACAGTGCGAGCAGCCGCAACGCCTGGCCAAGCGGCGGCAACCCCGGGTTGCGACGCATCAGGCTCACGACTCCGGCCAGTGCGAAGGGCGAGAACGTGAGGGTGGCGAGGACGATGAACGTTGCCGGCCGGCTGAGATTGACATTGGCCAGCCAGCCGACCCTGTCCACTAAGTTGAAGCGATACGAGGCAAAATCATTGCTGATGTTCCACAGCAGCACCGGCAATTGCAGCAGCAGCGCAAGGGTCGCCGCAAGGTAGAGATGTGGCACCCGCAGTAGCGGCCACAGCGCCCGGGTGGTGAGAATCGCTGCAGCGATCGCCACGCCGATGAAAACGCCATTCTCCTTGCTCAGCACCGCCAGGCCGATGGCCGCGCCGCCGAGATAGTACCGCGCGGTCCGCGGCTGGTCGCCGGCGAGTATGGTGGCAAAGATGTCGATGAACACATAGCCCGCCAGCATCGAGAACAGGATCATCAGATGATCCTGGAACGCCAGCGTCGTCATGATGAACCAGACCGGCGAGGTGATGCAGATGGCCACCGCTAGCCAACCAGCGCGCGCACCAAGCTCCGGGTTAATCCTGAGGGCCAACCGAGCAGCGAGTGCAAGCGTTCCGGCGAACGTCAACCAGGCGGTCAGCCGCAACACCAGCGTGTTCCAGCCCAACGTCGAAACAAGGCCCAGCAGCCAGGAATGAAGCGGTGGATGATCGAAATAGGAGAGGGCCGGCCGCTGCCCCCAAAGCCAGTAATAGGCTTCGTCGCCGATCGGCGCGACCAGCAGGTCGAACGCCACGCGCAAGCCCAGCGCAACCAATACGACGACAGCTACACCGGTCGCGGCCGGAACTTTTGTCCACCGTGACGCGGTGCCACCCATCGTGTCGCCCTCCCCCAAGGCACAACGATCCTACATCAGGTGAAGAAGAAACCCAGCTTCTCGTCGAGCTCCGAGACCGGCAGGGTCGACTGGAGGAGCTGGCGCGCCTGGGCGGCGTCGTTGTTGACGGCGGCAATCAGCTCGTCGAGGCCGGCGAACTTTACCTGGCCGCGAACAGTGCCAAGCAACGCGACCTCCAGCGTCTCGCCGTAAATGTCCTCGTCGAAATCGAAGATCCAGGTCTCGAACGGCGGGCGCTCATTGTTGAACATCGGCTTGCCATAGCTGGCGACGCCGTCGAGCAGGCGCCCGTTGAGCTTGGCGCGCACGGCATAGACACCCTGCAGGAGGCCGAAGCCGGTGGGGCTGGCGGTATTGGCGGTGGGGAAGCCGAGCTCCCTGCCCCGCTGGTCGCCCTTCACCACGACGCCCGAGAGGAACCAGTGGTAGCCGAGCAGTTGTGCGGCGCCGGCAACGTCGCCCTCGCCGAGCAGCGCACGGATGCGGGATGACGAGATGTGGTCGTCGCCCTCATCGAGCATGTCGAGGATTTCGACCTCGAAGCCGTGGCGAACACCGGCACCCCTGAGGAAATCCGGCGTGCCCTGCCGCTTGTAGCCGAAATGGAAATCGGCGCCGACCGAGACGCCGGTGACATCGAGCGCGCCGACGAGGAAGCGGGTGACGAAATCCTCGGCGACGATGTGGGAGAACTCGAGCGAGAACGGCATCACCACGATGCCGTCGAGTCCGAGCGCCTGTGCGATCTCGGCCTTCTGGTCGGCATAGGTGAGGCGGAACATGAAGGGCGCTGGCGCGAACACGTCGCGCGGGTGTGGCTCGAAGGTCAGCACGAGCGCCGGCACGCCAAGCGCAGCGGCGCGAGCCTTCAGCGCCCGGAACACGTGCTGATGACCGCGGTGGCAGCCGTCGAAATTGCCGATCGCGACCATGGCGCCGCGCAGCGACGCCGGAACCTGGTCGAGTCCAGCGAGCCTGATGAAGCCGCTCA
>JAESFN010000424.1_pt1 | contig 41277 bp, 37 predicted proteins | sample 9269411 | NCBI WGS metagenome assembly JAESFN01 (sample SAMN14505399, study PRJNA617100) | algae metagenome | isolation source: Iphinoe sp. HA4291-MV1 and co-occurring heterotrophs from trail next to... | place: USA: Maunawili Falls, Hawaii | collected 2009-07-25
GACATCGTCTGCAACGGCGTGGAGCTGAGTTCCGGTGCGATCCGGAACCATCGGCCGGAGATCATGTACAAGGCGTTCGAGATCGCCGGCTATGGCCAGGCCGATGTCGACACCAATTTCGCAGGCATGATCAACGCGTTCAAGTTCGGTGCGCCGCCGCACGGCGGTTCGGCGCCGGGCATCGACCGCATCGTCATGCTGCTAGCCGACGAGCCGAACATCCGCGAAGTCATCCTCTTCCCGATGAACCAGAAGGCCGAGGATCTGATGATGGGCGCGCCGAGCCAGGTAAGCCCGAAGCAGCTGCGCGAGCTGCGCATCCGCACGATGGATGGGCCGGGTGTCCGGGATGGGAAGCCGGCGGCGGCCGTTGTGGCGCCGGAATAACTGTCCCTATCCGACACACTTTCGCTCGTTCCGAGCGTAGTCGAGGGGCGTAGCACCGATTCATCACGTGCGCCCCTCGACTTCGCTCGGGACGAGCGGGTAGGCGTGCGGCATGGCCATCGACCTCAAGGACTATGAAGCCGGCGCCGATTATGCCGGCGACTATGAAGCGGATCTCGCCGCGTCGCAGGAACGGCTGGCGCGCATCCAGGTCGCGCATATCGTCCACAAGCGGCGCGCGGTCATCGCGTTCGAGGGCTGGGACGCGGCGGGGAAGGGCGGCATCATCCAGCGCCTTACAGCTGAGTGGGACCCCCGCTATTTCGAGGTCTGGCCCATCTCGGCGCCGACGCCCGAGGAAAAGGACAAGCATTTCCTCTGGCGCTTCTGGAACAAGCTGCCGCTGTCAGGCGACACGGCCGTGTTCGATCGTAGCTGGTACGGTCGCGTGCTGGTCGAGCGGGTCGAGGGCTTCGCGACCGAGGCCGAATGGAAGCGCGGCTATGACGAGATCAACGAGTTCGAGGCCCAGCAGCGCGATTCGAACACGACTCTGATCAAGCTGTTCGTCCACATCACGCAAAAGGAGCAGGACAAGCGCCTGCTGAAGCGGTTCGAGGACCCGTGGAAGCGCTGGAAGACCGGCGCCGACGACTACCGCAATCGAGGCAAGCGCGATGCATATCTCAAGGCGATGGACGAGATGTTCCGCGCGACCGACACGCGCTGGGCGCCCTGGACGGTGATCGACGGCAACGACAAAAAAGCCGCCCGCATCGCCGCGCTCACCGCCGTCGCCGACCAGTTGGAAGCCAAGATCGACATGACTCCGCCGCCAGTAGAACCGGCGATGGAAAAGCTGGTGCGGGAAACGCTGGACGAGGGTTGATGTCGGCAAACCAAGCACCCGAGCGCTCCGTCAGCTCGGATAACTGATCTCGACCACCTCATACTCCTTCTCGCCACCCGGTAGCGTGATACGGCGCAAGTCGCCCACCGCCGCGCCGCGGAGCGCGCGGGCGATCGGGGAATCCCAGCCGACGCGGCCGGCGCCGGCATCGGCTTCGTCGTTGCCGACGATCGTCAACGTGCGCTGATTGTCATCTTCGTCGGCGATGGTGACGGTGGAGCCGAAATAGACGCGTGTCCGGTCCGGCTGCTGGACCGGATCGACGACCTTGGCGGCCTTCATTTTGGCGGAGAGGCGGCCAAGGATGCGGTCGATCTCGCGCAGGCGTTTGCGGCCGTAGATGTAGTCGCCATTCTCCGAACGATCGCCATTGCCCGCCGCCCAGCTGACCGTCTCGACCAGCTTCGGCCGCTCGTCGCCGAACAGCCGGTCATATTCTGCGCGCAGCGCGGCGAAGCCGGCGGGGGTGATGTAGTTCGGGCGATCCATAGTCAGCCGTCATTGCGAGGAGCGAAGCGACGTAGCAATCCAATCCTTGCGCGAGGTGGATTGCTTCGCTCCGCTCGCAATGACGGCTGCAACTAACCTCGCGTCGGCTTGCCCAAATACGCGCTCAGAATCCCCGGCCCACGCATTCGCGCCTTTTCCGGGTGCAGCGTGTCGTAGACCACGGCATTCTCCAGCACGCGCTGGACGTAGTTCCTAGTCTCAAAGAACGGGATATTCTCGATCCAGGTGACCATGTCGACCGCCCCGGTGCGTGGGTCGCCATTGGCGGCGAGCCACTTGTTCACGTTGCCGGCACCGGCATTATAGGCGGCGACCGCCAGCGGATAGCTGCCGCCGAACCGGTCGAGCAGACGCTGGAAATAGGTCGAGCCGAGCTGGATGTTGTAGCCGATATCGCTGGTCAGCGCGGTAGTGTTGTAGCTGAGGCCGATCTTGCCGGCCTGTTCCTGCGCTGTCGCCGGCATCAGCTGCATCAACCCACGCGCCCCGGCCCGGCTGATCGCGGCGCGATCGAACTGGCTTTCCTGCCGCGCGATCGCATGAATGATCGTCGCCCAGGCTTCCTGGCCCTGCGGCATCGCCACCACCGGATAGCCGGCGCGGACATAGTCGCTGGCGCCATTGAGCCGCGCGTTACGGCCGACCATGACCGCGAGGTCCGGGCGGCCGATGCCCTGCGCCAGCTCGGCGGCGAGCGCATGATCGGCATCGCTTTCCACGCTGGCGGCGATCGCGCGGATGAACAGGCTCTGGTTCTGCCAGTCACCCTGCTGGCCAAGGATGCGTGCCGCGCGCACGATCTCGCGCTGGTTGAAGGCGAGGCGTTCCGACGAACTCGGGCTGGTTGCCCCTGCCGTCCCGGGAGGCGGGATTGAACGGCCGAGCCTTTCGAGCGCGAGTTGGCCGTAGAATTGATCGGGATGGGAGGCCGCCAGTTCGAGCAACCGGCTATTGTCGGCGCCGCGGCCGGCCGCCTGCGCCGCGCGGGCCGCCCAATATTGACCCTTGGCCTGGGTCTGCGGCGATTTGGCGGCGCCGGCATAGCGCTCGAACATGCCCATCGCGTCGGCAGCGCGTCCGCCGTTGAGGGCGGTCCAGCCGGCTAGCCAGACCAGGCTGGTGTAATCGTCGCGCTCGCCGATCGGGCGCTCGCGCACCGCCGTGCCTGGTGCATAGGTTTCGTCCACCAGCCGCGCGATCTGCAGCGCGCTGCGGGTATCGCCCGAGGCGGCGGCTGTCTTGGCGGTGGACAGCAGCAGCTCGAACCAGCGCTCGACCTCGGCCGGCCGGCCGCTCAACTGGCGCGGCTGCGCGAGCCACGACGCGGCGGCGCTGTCCGAGACCGATCGCAGCCAGATCGCCTTGTCAGCGATGAAGCCGGCATCGTTCTGGGCGGAAGCGGGCAGGGCGTCCGCCACCATCTGCGCATCCGGCGCATTTGCGCGAAGGGCGTAGCGCGCCGCGAACAGCTGCTGCTTGGATGATGATACGAGGGCGAGCTGACGCTGCGCCGCGCTGGTCTTGCCGGCCCAGAGCAGTCGGTCCATCCGCTCATCCTGATCGGCGGCGGTGAAGCTGGCGCCGAAGCGGCCGAACACCAGCGCCTCATCCGCGGTGCCCAGCGATCCCGACGTCCAGGCCTTGCGCGCTGCGATCAGCGCCTCACCGCGCCGGCCCATCGCCTGCAGCGCCTCGGCATAGCGGGCCTGCCCGGTATTGGTCAGCGGCGGATATTTGTCGAAGAAGGCGATCACCCGGCTCGGCGACACCTGATCCGGCAGCAGCACCCGCTCGGCCGATCGCCGCATCGCCTGTTCGCCTGGCCAGCCCGGATGGGCGACCAGAAAGCTCGCATAGCTGTCGAACGGCAGGCTGTCCGTCTGGCGCAGTGCGTTCCATTGCGGGATCGCCGCCGCGACCGGGTCACCGACACTATAGGCGGGCTGCGGCGCCGCGGGTTGGGTGGGGATGAGCTGGGTCGGATCCGCGACGACCGTGCTCGCGCCCATGCCGAGCAGGAGGATCGATGGCAAAACAAGTCGCTTGCTCATGCTGGACAGTCTAGGCGTCCGATCCTTATCTGAGTGTGAACCGGCCATATCTTACCCCGCTTTGGCCAAGGATGATGCCCGAAACCTGGACTCGGGTGAAGGAGTAAATGCATGTTTTCCGGCTCGATTCCGGCCCTCACGACTCCTTTTCGCGACGGAATGGTGGATGAGGCGGCTTTCACCGCGTTCGTCGACTGGCAGGTCGCGGAAGGCAGCCACGGTCTGGTGCCGTGCGGCACGACCGGCGAATCGGCCACCTTGTCGTATGACGAGCATTACCGCGTCATCGATCTGTGCATCGAGGCGGCGACGGGCCGCGTGCCGGTCATCGCGGGCTGTGGCTCCAACGACACCGCGACCGCCAGGCGGCACATGGCGCATGCGAAGGCAGCGGGCGCGGCCGCGGCCTTGGTCGTCATGCCCTATTACAACCGGCCCAACCAGGATGGTCTCTATGCGCATTTCGCGGTCCTCGCGGAGGCGTGTGACTTGCCGATCATTCTATACAATGTGCCTGGCCGCACCGTCAGCGATATGACGGTCGACACAATGGCGCGACTGGCGGAAATTCCGTCCATCGTCGGTGTGAAGGACGCGACCGGCAATGTCGCGCGGGTGACGGCGCAGCGCCTCGCCTGCGGGAGCGATTTCGCCCAGCTTTCCGGCAATGATGACATGGCGCTTGGTTTCATGGCGATGGGCGGGGTGGGGTGTATCTCGGTCACGGCGAATGTGGCGCCTCGCCTGTGCGCCGATTTCCAGAATGCCTGCTTGGCTGCGGATTGGGCGACGGCGCTGACGCTCCAGGACAGGCTCTATCCCCTGCACGCCACCTTGTTTAGCGACGCGTCGCCGGGGCCGACCAAATACGCGCTGAACAAGTTGCGGCCGGATTTTTCGCCGGATCTGCGGTTGCCGATGACGGCCCCGGCACAGGCCAGCCGTGAAGCGGTCGATGCCGCGCTCCAGCATGCAGGATTGATTTGATTTGGCCCGTCCGCGTCCCACGGAGTTCGAGAAGACCAAGATCGTCGCCGAGAACAGGCGCGCGCGCTTCGACTATTTCATCGAGCAGGTATTCGAGGCCGGCATCGTGCTGACCGGTACAGAGGTGAAGTCGCTGCGTTTCGGCGAGGGATCGATCGCCGAAAGCTATGCCGAGGTGAAAGACGAGGCGATTTGGCTGATCAACTCGAACGTGCCGGAGTTCAGCCACGGCAACCGCTTCAATCATGAACCGAAACGGCCGCGCAAGCTGCTGCTGAAGGAGCGCGAGATCGCCAAGATGCACGGCGCCGTCGCCCGCGAGGGCATGACGCTGGTGCCGCTGTCGATCTATTTCAACGGCAAGGGCCGCGCGAAAGTCGAGCTGGCGCTCGCGAAGGGCAAGAAGGCGCACGACAAGCGCGACACGATCAAGGAACGCGATTGGAAGCGCGAGCAGTCACGGCTGCTTCGGCAGCACGGCTAGCCGAGCGCACGGGCCAGTGCGACAAACTCCGCCACGCTGACTGTTTCCGCGCGGCGTGTCGGATCGATTTCGAGACGCTCCATCGCCTCGGCCGCGCCTGGCACACCCTTTAGGCTTTGCCGCAGCATCTTGCGGCGTTGGCCGAAGGCGGCGGCGGTCAGGCGTTCGAGCGTGGCGACGGGGACGCCTTCCGGTGCTTCGGCGGGCACGATGTGAACCACCGCGCTCATCACCTTGGGTGGCGGCGTGAAGGCGGAGCGGTGGACGGTCATCGCGATCCGCGCCGTCGAGCGCCACTGCGCCAGCACCGAGAGGCGGCCATAGGCATCAGTATCGGGCGCGGCGACGATGCGCTCGGCGACTTCTTTCTGGAACATCAGCGTCAGCGATTTCCACCAGGGCGGCCATGCCTTGCCCGTCAGCCAGCCGACCAGCAACGCCGTGCCGACATTGTAGGGCAGGTTGGCGACGATGTGTCCGGCACCGCCTAACTCAGCTTCGGCATCGATTTTGAGGGCGTCGGCCCCTATCACGCGCAGCTTGCCCGGCGCCCAGTCACCGAGCTCAGCCAAAGCGGGCAAACAGCGCCTGTCGCGCTCGATCGCCGTCACTTTGGCACCGGCGCGGAGCAACGCCCGCGTCAGGCCCCCGGGGCCGGGACCGACTTCGAGCACAGGCTCGCCGTCAAGCGGACCGGGGATGCGGGCGATGCGATCCAGCAATTGCTCGTCGAGCAAAAAATTCTGACCCAATGCCTTGCTGGCGCTGAGCCCATGCTTCGCAATTACATCCCGCAGGGGCGGCAGGCCGCTCAAGCCGCGCAGCAATCCAGTTTGCGCTGGCGGACCGCTTCGCCAGCGAGGCGGATGGCGGAGATCATAGCACCCGGATATGCCATGTTCGTTCCGGCGATCGCGAAGGCGGTGCCGTGATCGGGTGCGGTGCGCACGATCGGGAGTCCCAACGTAGTGTTCACGCCCTGGTCGAAATAGAGCGTCTTCAGCGGGATCAGCGCCTGATCGTGATACAGACAGATCGCGGCATCATATTCAGTGCGGGCGCGGGCGTGGAATAAAGTGTCCGCGGCGAACGGGCCAACGGCATCGATACCGTCCGCGCGCAGCATCTCGATCGCGGGCGTGATCAGTTCGATCTCCTCGGTACCGATCGCGCCATTTTCGCCCGCATGTGGGTTGATGCCGGCGAAGGCGAGGCGCGGCTCGGCTATGCCGAACTGGCGCTGCAGCCCGCGCGCTGTGGTGCGTGCCTTGGCCGCGATCACATCGACCGACAGGCTGCCGATGACTTGGGCGAGCGGCATGTGGGTGGTGACCGGGACGACGCGAAGGTCCGGGCCTGCCAGCATCATCACGACATTGTCTGGCGCGATGCCGCAGCGCTCGGCGACGAACTCGGTCTGCCCCGGATGGGCGAAGCCGATCGCGTAGAGCTGCGCCTTGGAAACCGGACCCGTCACCAGGGCCGAGGCTGCACCGGAACGGGTGATACCGGTCGCGACTTCCAGCGAGTCGAGCGAGCAGCGCGCCCCTTCCAGATTGGGTTCACCCGGCACGATCTCGCCCGCGTCCTCGACGGAAAACAGCGGCAGCGCGCGCCCGATCAGATCCACTGCCTCCGCCGGATCGGTGATGCGCTCGACCGGGCCGTCCCACACCGCCCCGATCGAGCGGACGTCGCCGACAGCGAAAAAGGGCGCAAGCCGTTCGCGCTCACGTTCCAGCCAGGCCTTGACGACGATTTCAGGACCGATTCCCGCCGGGTCGCCAAGCGCGACGGCCAGCGGAGCGTCCATCCAGGGCTCAGCGATAGTCAACCACCGCGTCCCGGCGCAGATCGCGCAAATAGCGTCGCGCGCGCATGTTCACCCGCTCTTCTTCCAGCTGGGCCATGATCGCTTCGGCGTTGGGTCCGGCCGCGACTTGCGGGTCGTCGCGGCCGCAAATGACCAGCACGCGCACGCCATCTTTCGCCGATCCGAAGGGCGGGGTGGCCTGGCCGACCTGCAGACCGGTCATCAGCGCCTGCAGCTGTTCCGGCAGATCGCGGATCTTGACCTGGTCATTGTCGACCATCTCGGCGCCAAGCTGCTCCGCGACCTTCTGTGCCGCGCCGCAGCCGGCGATCGTCCTGGTCGCTTCGGCGAACTGGGCCGCGCGCTGGGTCGCCTGCTCCTGCGTGGTGCCGGGCGGGAAGCTGATCGCCAGCTGACGCAGCGACAGCAAGGCATCGCGCGGGTCGGCGGTCAGCACCTGACGCTGGTCGGCTTTGTAGAGGATCGACACACCGCCCGGAATTTCGACCGGCCCGGCCATCTGCCCAACCTGCATTTCGCGCGCGGCCTGAGCGAGCGCATCCGGCAGCTGTTCGGGCCGCACCCAGCCTAGATCGCCGCCGACGGCAGCGGTCGAAGCCTCGGAGAACTGACGCGCATAAGCGACGAACGAGCCGCCCTGGCGCACCTGCTGCATGATGCGGCGGGCATTGTTGGAAACTTCGGCGGCGTTTTCCGGCGTCGAGGACAGGAAAATCTCGCTCATATGCACTTCGGTCGCGCCCTTGGAGGCGTTCAGGCGATCGACAATGCCCTGCACCTCTTCCTGGCTGACGTTGACGAAGGGCTGCACCCGCCGCTGAAGCAGGCGGTTCCAAGCCAGTTCGCCGTTGATCTGGCGCTTCAGCGATGCGTCGGACGCGCCCATCTGCTTCAGATAGACCGTCATCTGCTCCGGGGTCCGCTTGAAGTTGCGGGCGACCCGAGCGTAGCTCTCGTCGATCTGCGCCTGGGTGATGTCGATCTTGTTGCCCTTGGCTTCCTGGATCTCGAGCGTTTCATCGATCAGGTTCCTGAGCACCTGGGTGCGCAGCCGTTCCAGTTCCTCGGCCGGCACGTTGCCGCCATTGGCCGCCACGATCAGCGCCAATCGTTGCTCGACATCGGTGCGGGTGATGATGTCGCCGTTCACCACCGCAGTCGGCTTGCGAAGCGCGGGATCGTTCTTGCCGAACACGACCACGTCGGCGGGGATGTTGAGCCCGCTCTGATCCTGGGCGTTTTCGGTCTGGGCGAAGGCGGCCCAGCCGATCGCCGCAAGTGGCAATACGGCCCAGCGCAGCGGGCGAAACGATGTCAGCGTCACGTTCGAAACAACACCCATGATTGAAAGGATTGGCGCCATACTGAGGAAATGCGGCTGAACGGGGGCTTAGCGGCCCAGGTTCTTGAATGAAAGCCTGAGCAGGAAAGTGTTGCCGCGCCGCGCATCGCCGGTGTTCTGATAGTCGCGGCGCCAGGTGAGGCCGAGATCGAGGCAGTCGTCGGTATAAGCGACGCCCAAGCGGTGGCGGATGGGCTGGTAGCCGTCGGCGGTCGAAAGCGGGTCTTCCTTGCGATCGGTCAAATCGATGATCGCGGAGCCGAACACCGACCAGAACCGGCCGATCTGCAGCCGCCCGCCGGCGCGCAATTCCTCACGATCCCGCAAATCCTCGATGGACGTATCGATATCGCGGTTGAGGCGCAGATAGCCGAGCAGGATATAAGTCTGACGCGATCCGATCGTCGCATCGATCTCGTTGCGCCGGATGGCAAGATTGTCCTTGTCTAGCCGGTAGCGGTGCGTGAACGAAATGAAATCGCGGAAGCGGACGGTGGTACGCCCGACAATGTCCGACAGCTTGGACGAAAGACCGACCCCGTTCGGATACAATATGGGGCGGTTGGACAGGCGGTAGCTCTGGCCGACATTGGCGGCCACGGAAATGCCGGGCAGCGTCACATTGTAGTCGACGCCATAGGTAACCCGCGCCCCGTCCTCGAACCTGTCATAGCCGGGGAAGCGGTTGAGCGCGAACAGGTTGCTGTCTTCCAGCTCGATCGCACGCGCATCCTCGTTCGGGATCTCCAGGTTGCGGATGGGCGGCGTCGCGACCAGCTGGACGCGCGGCGTGATGCGCTGGACGCCTTCGCCGATCGCGCCGACCAGCGGCCAGCGCACGTCGACCGCGACCGCACCGATCGCGCGGGTCTGCCAGCCCGGATTGCCGCGGTAGATCAGCGTCGGCGACAGCAAATTCTCGTCGGAGTGATAGACGTCGCCGCGACCGAAGGCCGTGAATGTCACTTCCTGGCCCCAGGGCGTCAGTCGCCGCAGGTCCCACTTCACGCTGGCGAAAGCGCGCTGCGTGTCCTGTCCGTCGGTGCGCCCGATCGCGAGCGTGTTCAGCTGGACTTCGAAGCGGCCGCCCAGCCAAGGGTCTTCGAAGCGCCGCCGATAATCCAGTTCCGGCAGCGCGATTGGCTGTTGGCCCTGCGAATCGTTGATGCGCAGCGTCTGGGTCGCCCAGCCGGTCAGCGAGAAATAGGTATCGGTGCCGATGCGCTCGGCCCGGATCGTCGAGCGCAGCCGGTCATCGCGCGAGATGTCGTAGCGCCGCAGGAACGTGCGGTCGGAAGCGATACGGAGCGATCCGGTGATGCTCCAATTGGGATCGAGCTGGAATCGTCCGCTGGCGTCCAGGAAACCGCGGATGCTTCGCTCGGACGTCACCGGGTCGATGACGGCCGGCACGCGCCGGCTGTCGGTGATCATCCCGCTGACCTGATAGGCGCCGTTGCCGGTCAGCGCGCGGTACTGCGCCTCCAGCGACGGTAGCACGTCGCTGTAGACATGGGGCGTCAGCGTCAGGTCCCGATTGGGCGCGAGCTGGATATAGTAGGGGACAGCCAGCTCGAAGCCGTTCACGCGGCTGAACTTCACGTCCGGAACCAGCACGCCGCTGCCGCCCTGGTTTCCGGTGGGGTTCGACAGGCCGGGCAGGGGGAACAGAGAGATGCCGAACAGGTGGAGCCGCGCGCCCTTATAGGTCACGCGCTGCTTCTGCGTGTCGTAGATGACTCGGACCGCCGTGATCTTCCAGCTCGGCTGTTTCGGACAGCCTTCCGAATCGACCACGGCACAGGCCGTGTAGGCGGCATTGTCGAGTGTGTAGATGTCGCCCTTACGCGCGCCCTTTGTCGCGGCGAGGCGCCCGCCGCTTTCCAGCACGATCAGCAGATTGTCGACCACGCCGTCCTTCAGCGTGTCGGTCAACTCCACCGAGTCGCCATAGGCGGTGTCGCCCTGCGGATTGGTAACGGCGACATCGCCTTCGGCTCGAACCTCGCCGGTGGTGCGGTTCCAGGTTACCTTATTCGCGCGAAGGCGATTACCCTCTCGGAACATGCGAACGTCGCCGCTCGCGACCACGGTGTCGCTGTCGTTCAGATATTCCAGCGAGTCGGCGCTGAAATCGACAACGTCCTGATTGGCCGGTGCCGGCGCTGGGTTGGCTTGAGGTGGCGGCGGTGCGACGCCGCGATCTTGCAGGTCCTGCGCGGAGGCCATGCCGGAGGAGAGGCACGCGGCACTTGCCAGCCAGATCAACCGCTTCGCGTTCACGCTTCCCCGAACCACCCTGAAATGTCGCGCCGTCTGGCTTGTTATCGTCGCGCCTATCGCACTCAAGCGCGCGCGCTGCAAATCGTTCCCGGGGCTTGCGGGCGCTGCGGGGCAGGTTACAGGCAAAAGCACAAAAAATGGTCGCGTCGTTTTAGTAGGAATATCTGATGCAGGTTCGTTTCGCCGACTCTCGCTCCGAAGGCCCATATGACCTGGCGGTGCTCGCGCCGCAGAATGGCGATCCGGCCGGGCTGCCGGACGCACACGCCGGTCTTGCGCGCGACGCGATCAAGGCGGGACGGTTCGAAGGCGAAGCGGGTGCTATAGTCGAGCTGTTCGTGATTGAGGAAGGCACGCCGCGCCGGCTCCTGATCGTCGGCATCGGCAAGGGCGAGCCTGTTGATTACGAGAAAGCCGGCGGCGCCGTCGTCGCGCGGTTGCTCACGTCGGGCGCGGAGACGGTCGTTGCCGATCTCGGGAGCGCTTCCGCCGAGAAGTCCGCGCGGTTTGCTGCCGGCGCGGCGCTCCGTTCCTGGCGGATCGACACCTATCGCACCAAGCTGCCGGCCAAACAGAAGCCGACCTTGGGCGAAGTCGTGATCGTGAACGGCGACGGCAGCGGTTGGGACGATCAAAAGGCGATCGTTGAGGGCGTGGCGCTGACCCGCGAACTCGTCTCCGAGCCGCCCAACATCATCTACCCGGAAAGCTTCGTCGAACGCTGCCGGCATCTGGCCGATCTCGGCGTCGAGATCACGGTCCTTGGCGAGGCCGAGATGACAAAGCTCGGCATGGGCGCGCTCCTGGGCGTCAGCCAAGGCTCGGCCCGCGAAGGGCAATTGCTCGTGATGCGCTGGGACGGCACCGGCGGAGCACAGAAGGAGCCGCTCGCTTTCGTGGGCAAGGGCGTGACCTTCGATACCGGCGGCATTTCGCTGAAGCCCGGCCCCGGCATGGAAGACATGAAATGGGACATGGGCGGTGCGGGGGCGGTCGCCGGGGCGATGAAAGCGCTCGCACTCCGCAAGGCCAAGGCGCATGTCGTCGGCGTCTGCGGCCTGGTCGAGAATATGCCCGACGGCAATGCCCAGCGACCTGGCGACGTGGTCACATCGATGTCCGGCCAGACGATCGAGATCCTGAACACCGATGCCGAGGGCCGGCTGGTGCTGTGCGATGCACTCACCTGGGTGCAGCGCACTTACAAGCCGAAGACCGTTGTTGATCTCGCGACGCTGACCGGCGCGATGGTCATCAGCCTGGGCAATGAGCACGGCGGCGTCTTCTCGAACGACGATTCGCTTGCCGAGCAGCTGGTCGCGGCGGGCAAGGACGTCGGCGACAAGCTTTGGCGCTTCCCGCTGTCCGACGCCTATAACAAGCTGATCGACAGCCAGATCGCCGACATGAAGAATGTCGGCCCCCGCGAGGCCGGATCGATCACGGCTGCCCAGTTCCTGCAGCGCTATATCGAGGACGGCGTGCGCTGGGCGCACCTCGACATCGCCGGCATGGTCTGGTCGTCAAAGCCATCGTCGACGTGGGAGAAAGGCGCGACCGGCTACGGCGTCCGCCTGCTCGACCGGTTCGTAGCCGAGAATTTCGAGAATTGACGGCGTGGAGATCGCCGCCGCAGCTTCGGCTCTGATCGAAGCCGCGGGGCGCGACCTCGCGATCCGTGAACAACTCGCTCGCACGGGCGAACTCGGCAAGTCTGGTTATCATCCGCAAATGGAGGCGGTGCATCGGGACAATGTCGCGCTCTTGAAAACCGTGCTTGCCGAATATGGCTGGCCCAATGCCGCTCGTTTCGGTGTGGATGCGGCTGACGCGGCCTGGCTGGTCGCGCAGCATGCGATCGGCGATCCGCCTCTGCAGCGCCAAGCGCTCGCGGCATTGGCGGCGCTGGATGAGGTCGAGCCGTGGCGGGTGGCAATGCTGCAGGACCGGATCGCGGTGTTTGAAGGGCGGCCACAGCGATATGGTACGCAGTATGATTGGGACGAGGCTGGCCAGCTCTCCCCGAACGAGATCGAAGACGTTGCGAATGTGGACGCCTTGCGCGCGGCCATCGGACTGGAGCCGCTCGCACACCGCACCGCCGCTCTTCGCGCGGAGGCCGAGCGCGAAGGACAACAGCCCCCGATCGACCTGGCAAAGCGGCGTCGTGAGTTCCTTGAATGGGCGGAGCGGGCCGGGTGGAGATAGGCCCCGTCTTGTCTTGTGCGCCGCGGCAGACTAGGGCGCGCGGCAAATCCCGCAACACAGAACGCTTGGAGCCTCGACCGATTATGGCCGCGAACCGCACTTTTTCGATCATCAAGCCCGATGCCACGCGCCGCAACCTGACCGGCGCCGTCACCAAGATGCTGGAGGATGCCGGTCTGCGCGTCGTCGCCTCCAAGCGCATCCAGATGAGCAAGGAGCAGGCCGAGGGCTTTTACGGCGTCCACCGCGAGCGCCCCTTCTTCGGCGATCTGGTTTCGTTCATGGTTTCAGGCCCGGTGGTGGTTCAGGTGCTCGAGGGCGACAACGCCGTTCAGCGTAACCGCGACATCATGGGCGCGACCAACCCGGCCAATGCCGATGCCGGCACGATCCGCAAGGAACTCGCGGAATCGATCGAGGCGAACTCGGTGCACGGTTCGGACTCGGACGAGAACGCAGCGACCGAGATCGCCTTCTTCTTCAAACCGGACGAAATCGTCGGCTGACAGCCTGACGTCAGGCCTTTCCGTCAGCCGCTATTCACTGTAGTAGCGTCATAAGACACATTGGGACTGTGCTTTGACGGATCGGCGCATGCGCTACGGCGATGATTGGGATGAGCGGCTGGCGGCGCTGGAGCCTTTGCCGCCGCTCGACCCACTCGATGAGGGCGACGCGCCCGACCAATCGCCGCCGCGCCGGCGCTGGATAAAAAAACGGTATATTGCCGCCGGCATCGTCGCGATTCTGATGCTGATCATCGGCTGGCTGGCGATCACCGCGCCGCTCAGCCGCTCGCTGCAACCGATCGCGCCGCCCAGCATCACGCTCGTCGCCAGCGACGGTACGCCGATCGCGCGCAAGGGCGCGGTGGTCGCGCAACCAGTCAAGCTGAGCGAACTGCCTAGGCATGTGCCGCAGGCGTTCGTCGCGATCGAGGACCGGCGCTATTACAGCCATTGGGGCGTCGATCCGATCGGCATCGCCCGCGCCGCTTGGCGCAATCTTGTCGCGGGTGGCGTGCGCGAGGGCGGCAGCACGATCACGCAGCAGCTCGCCAAGGGGGTGTTCCTCACCAACGACCGCAGTTTCGGGCGCAAGGGCCGCGAGATGCTGATCGCCTTCTGGCTGGAGGCGTGGCTGACCAAGCAGGAGATTCTGGAGCGCTATCTCTCCAACGTCTATTTCGGCGACAATATGTACGGCCTGCGCGCCGCCAGCCGCCATTATTTCAGCCGCGAGCCCGAGGATCTGACGATGGGCCAGGCGGCGATGCTCGCCGGCTTGGTCAAGGCGCCGTCTCGGCTCGCCCCAACCCGCAACCTGACGGCCGCGCGCGATCGGGGCAGGTTGGTGCTGCAGGCAATGGCGGATGCGCGCTTCATCTCGCAGGCACAGGCGAAACGTCAGCCGGTCGTGCGCCTTAATGTACGCCGTGAATCGACGATGCCCACCGGCACTTACTTCGCCGACTGGGTGATGCCCGCCGCGCGCGACCAAGCCGGGGCTGTTTACGAGCGGCAGGAGATCGATACCACGCTCGACGCACGGCTGCAGCGGCTGGCCGAAGGCGCGGCGCGGCGCGGCGCGAACCAGGGCGCGCAGATCGCGCTGGTCGCGATGCGGCCCGACGGCAAGGTCGTGGCGATGGTCGGCGGCCGCAATTACCGCGACACGCCGTTCAACCGCGCGACCCAGGCACGGCGCCAGCCCGGATCCACCTTCAAGCTGTTCGTCTACCTCGCCGCGATCCGCGCGGGGATGACTCCGGACAGCATGGTGCTGGACAAGCCGGTGACGATCGACGGCTGGTCCCCCACCAACAACGACAAGCGCTACCGGGGCGAGATCACGCTGCGCCAGGCGTTCGCGCTGTCCAGCAATGTCGCCGCGGCGCGGCTAGCGGATCAGGTCGGCCGGCCGGCCGTCATCAAGGCGGCGCGTGATCTCGGCATCGCCAGCCCGCTCGCCGACACGCCAAGCCTCGCGCTCGGCACCTCGGGCGTGACCTTGCTGGAGCTCACTTCGGCCTACGCCGCGGTCGCGGGCAACAATCTCCCGGTGCGCGCCTATGGCCTGCCCAAGGAGCAGCAGGGCTGGATCGCGACGCTGTGGAACCGGCCGAAACGCCTGTCGGGAAAGGAGCGCGACATGCTGCTCGACCTGCTGTCCGCGACGGTTGAGCGCGGCACCGGACGCGGTGCGCGGCTGGCGGTCGAAAGCTTCGGCAAGACCGGCACGACGCAGGATGCGCGCGACGCGATCTTTGTCGGTTTCGCGGGCGATCTGGTGGTCGGCGTCTGGGTCGGGCGCGACGACAACCAGCCGATGCCCGGCCTGGCCGGCGGCGGCACGCCTGCGCGTGTATGGCGCGACTTCATGAGCCAGGCGATCCCCGGCGCCGCGGTCCGCGTGCCGGAGCCTGAGGAAGAGCCGGAGCCGATCACGATCGACCAGAATGGCATTTCCGGCACCGTCGATCTCGGCCCGATCCAGTTCGGTGTCGCGACCGATGGGGAGGGGGTGTCCGTCACCGCGCGGCCGGGCGATGAAAACGGGCCACCGCCGCCGGCCGAATCGCGCGGTCCGCCGCCCGAGGAACCCAACCCGGACGATGAGCCGCCGCGGTTCTAGGCTGCCGTAGCGTCGCGCTCGCGGTGCTTGCCGTTAACGTAAACCGCGCCTAAGCCTCGCTTCCAAGGAGGTGCGAATGAACCTGGAATTCAGCCCCGAGGATTTGGCGTTTCGCGTGGAGGCTCGGGCCTTCATCGCCGAGAATTATCCGGCCCAGCTGCGCGGCAAGCAGGACGAGGGCGAGGAACTCGGAAAGAACGATTACCTCAGCTGGCACCGCGTGCTGGCGAAGAAGGGCTGGGTCGCGCCCGCCTGGCCGAAGGAATATGGCGGCCCCGGCTGGACCAGCACCCAGCGCTTCATCTGGTCCGAGGAACTGGCCCGCGCCGACACGATCCCGATCCTGCCGTTCGGCATCAACATGGTCGGTCCGGTCATCTACACGTTCGGCACGCCGGAGCAGAAAGCGCGCTTCCTGCCGCGCATCCTGTCCGGCGAGGATTGGTGGTGCCAAGGTTATTCCGAACCGGGCGCCGGTTCCGATCTCGCATCGCTGCGCACCAAGGCCGTCCGGGACGGCGACGACTATGTCGTGAACGGCCAGAAAACCTGGACCACCCTCGCCCAGCATGCGGACTGGGGCTTTTTCCTCGTCCGCACCGATTTGGACGCCAAGCCGCAGGAAGGCATCAGCTTCCTGCTGATCGACATGACATCGCCCGGGGTCACCGTCCGCCCGATCATCACCCTGGGCGGCGAGCACGAGGTCAACGAGGTGTGGCTGGAGGACGTCCGCGTCCCTGTCGATCAGCGCATCTATGAAGAGAACAAGGGCTGGACCTGCGCCAAGTTCCTGCTCGCCCACGAACGCACGGGCATCGCCGGCGTGGCGCGCTCAAAGCGCGGAGTCGAGCGTATCAAGACCATCGCCAGGACCGAGATGGACGGCGACAAGCCGCTGCTCGCCAATCCCTTCTTCAAGCGCAAGGTGGCGGAGCTGGAAATCGACCTGACCGCGCTCGAATATACCGAACTGCGCACGCTCGCCTCCGAAGCATCGGGTCGCGGGCCGGGGCCGGAATCGTCTTTGCTCAAGATCAAGGGGACCGAGATCCAGCAGCGCATCACCGAACTCGTGCTGGAAGCTGTCGGTCATTACGGCGCGCCCTATTTCCGCGGTTTCGGGGAAGGCGACAACGAACATCCGATCGGGCCGGACTACGCCCACCGCGCCGCGCCGGCCTATTTCAATGGCCGCAAGACCAGCATCTATGGCGGCTCCAACGAGATCCAGCGCAACATCATCGCGAAGATGGTGCTTGGGCTGTAGGATAAATGAAATCGTCATTGCGAGGAGCGCAGCGACGAAGCCATCCATCTGCGCCGAACTCTGGCTGGATTGCTTCGCTACGCTCGCAATGACGGCTGAGGGGTAGGATCGATGGACTTCACGTATGACGAGACGCAGGACATGCTGCGCGACACGCTCGCGCGCTTCCTGGCCGACACCTATGATTTCGAGACCCGGCGCAAGATGATCGCGTCCGATGCCGGACGCGATCCTGGAATCTGGCGCGCGCTCGCGGCGGAGCTTGGCATCCTTGGCGCGCCGTTCAGCGAGGAGCAGGGCGGGCTTGGCGGCGGCGCGGTCGAGAATATGATCGTGATGGAGCAATTGGGCGAGGCGATCGCGATCGAGCCGTATCTGCAAACGGTCGTGATCGGCGGCGGCGCCCTGAAAACGGTCGGCGGCGTCCAGGCGGAAGCCTTGATCCCGGCGATCATCGGCGGCGATGCGATCATCGCTTTCGCCTATGCCGAGCCGCAGGGCAGCTATGAACTGCAGAATCTCCGCACCACCGCGCGTAAGGACGGCGCGGGCTGGGTGCTTAACGGCCACAAGGCTGTCGTCTATGCGGCCCCGTGGGCTACCCACCTGCTGGTGACCGCGCGTTCTGGCGGCGGCCAGCGCGAGGACGAGGGTGTCTCACTTTTCATGATCGAGGCGAACGCGCCGGGCATCGACCGCCGCGACTATCCGACCGTCGACGGCTTCCGCGCCTCCGAACTCTATTTCGAGAACGCGTCCATATCCGGCGACAGCTTGCTGGGCGGGGAGGGAGCCGCACTGCCGCTTGTCGAGAAAATCGTCGACGAAGCGACGGCCGCGGTTTGTGCCGAGGGTACGGGCGTGATGCGCCGGCTCCACGCCGGTACGATGGATTATGCGAAGCAACGCAAGCAGTTCGGCCGCCCCATCGGCGATTTCCAGGTGCTCCAGCACCGCATGGTCGACATGTTCATGGAAGTCGAGCAGGCCGCTTCGATGACACTGATGGCGACGCTGAAGCTCGACCTTCCCGACACGGAGCGTAAGGCGGCAGTCAGCCAAGCGAAGGCAAAACTCGGCAAGGGCCTCAAATTCACCGGCCAGAGCGCGGTGCAGATCCACGGCGGCATCGGCATCACCGACGAGCTTGCCATCGGCCATTATTTCAAGCGCGCCACGATGATCGAAAGCCAGTTCGGATCGACCGACCACCACCTCGCCCGTTTCGAACGCCTGAGCATGCCTGACTAAGGTTGACGCTCTGGCCCGCCTTCTGTAAGGGCCACCGTTCCGGGGCGCGGCTTTGTCGCGCCCTTCCTGTTTTCACGCTGATAATCTGAGGACATACATGGCGAATACGCCGCAAGCCAAGAAGCGCATCCGTCGCAACGACCGCCGTGCCGAGGTCAATCATGCCCGCATCGGCCGCATCCGCACTTTCGTGAAGAAGGTGGAAGCGGCGATCCAGTCGGGCGACAAATCGGCCGCGGCGCAGGCGATCGCGGCGGCTCAGCCGGAACTGGCACGCGGCGTTGCCAAGGGCGTGCTTCACAAGAATACCGCGTCGCGCAAGTTCGCGCGGCTGACGAAAGCCGTCGCCGCGCTCGCTTGAGTGCCGCCTCTCAGGCATTCCAAAAATATTGAGCTGAACCCGTCGGCAGAATGTTGCCGGCGGGTTCTTTGTTTGTGTCTTGCGCGTTACGATTAAGCGACGGAGTTTCCACGATTCGTTCTTATCGGAACAGCTATTCGCTAGATTTTCTGATATAAATCATATAGTTAAGAGTTTACGGGTCGGAAATGGCGGAAATCCGCGTCAACCGCCTTTATTTCAAAACTTTGACAAACCGGCCCTTGATCGACTCGCGAACTGGGTCCTACAAAACCCTTCCCGGCACCCGAATCGGGCCGGTCGGGGATCACGTCGCAAACGAGTTTGCCGGCTGAAACGCGTCGTTTCGGCAACGGGGAAACTGCGTCCGATTTACGCCGGCTGCCGGGGGGCATGGATAGGCGAGGGGAGGCTTTGAGGGTCCAATGTTGGTGCGCGAGAGGGTCATGGATCGCGGAGAACAGGTGTCGATCGCTTGGGCATCGATCCGCGAGGGTCTGAAGCGGGATTGCGGATCGCGCCTGTTCGATCATTGGCTGAAGCCGATCATGCTGGCGGGCATGAGCGACAAGGGTGATGTCGTCCGCCTGACGCTGCCCACCGAATTCCATGCGAATTGGGTGCGCGCCCATTATGCCGACCGCCTTCTGCTCGCCTGGCGTGGTTCCATGCCCGCGATTCGCGAAGTGCGTGTCGAGGTCGCTCCCAGCGAAATCGTCACCCGCATCTACACCGCCGACGAGGCCGAGACCGCACCGACCGCGCCGCCGGCGCCGGGCTTCGATCCGCGCCAGACATTCGACAGGTTTGTTATCGATGACGAGAACCGCGTCGCCTGCAACGCCGCCAAGGCGCTCGCCAATGGCGAGCTGCGCTTCTCGCCCTTGTTCATCCATTCCGCGACGGGGCAGGGCAAGACGCACCTGATGAACGCGGTCGGCGCGGCCTATCGCCAACGTGTACCGAGTGCGACGGTGCTGTTCATGTCGGCCGAGCGTTTCATGGTCGAGTTCGTCTCGGCGATGCGCGACAAGGACACGCTGGCGTTCAAGCACCGGCTGCGCTCGGCCGATCTGCTGATGATCGACGATGTCCAGTTCATCGCCGGCAAAGGCTCGACCCAGGAAGAATTCCTGCACACGCTGAACGAGCTGACCGGCAGCGGCAAGAAAGTGGTGATCAGTGCCGACCGCGCGCCCCAGGCGCTGGACGGCGTCGAAAGCCGTATCCTGTCCCGACTCGCCTCCGGGCTGGTCGTCGACATCAAGCCCGCCGCCTTCGCGCTGCGCCTGAAGATCGTGAAGGCGAAGCTCGCCGGCATGGCCGATGTGCAGATGCCCGAGGCGGTCGCGGAACTGCTTGCCGCGCGCATTCAGACCAGCGTCCGGGAACTGGAGGGTGCGCTCAACCGATTGACCGCCTATGCGCTGCTCAACGATCGCGCGATCGACCTGGCCTTCGCACAGGAAGTGCTCGGCGAGATGCTGAACGCGTCAACCCGCCGCATCACGATCGATGAGATCCAGCGCGCGGTTTCCGCTCATTACGGTATGCGCCAGGCGGAAATGGTTTCGGCCCGCCGTGCTCGCGCTGTCGCGCGCCCGCGTCAGATCGCGATGTATCTCGCCAAGCGGCTCACACCGCGCTCGCTGCCGGAGATCGGGCGCCGCTTCGGCGGCCGCGACCACACGACGGTCATCCACGCCGTCAAGCAGATCGAGCGCCTGCGCGGCGAGGACGCGGACCTGGACGCCGACGTGCGGACCCTGATCCGGCAGCTGGAAGCTTGAACACGACCCTCTCCCTCAGGGGGAGGGCGAGTTTCATCTAGGAGCGCTTCTTCCCCGGCGGCGGGACTGTGATCCGCACCGTCTCGCCCGAATTTCCCGGAAAACCGGTGAACATCGCCTCCACCAGGTTCGGTACCAGATAGGGCAGGTCGTCGCTGCGCGAGAGCGCCTTGGCGGTGCCTTCGAACAGGCGCTTGCCGTCCTGGGTGCTGTCGATCTCCATCCGCAGCTGGCTTTGATAAACCGTGTAGCTGCGAATATCGTCGCCATAGCCAAGGCCGCCGCCCCACAACCAGGGGTCATACCAGCCATAGCGCCAACCGACCCGGCCATAGCCGAACGGACGGTAGAAACCGGGGCCATAGCCGAATCCGCCAAAACCACTCCAGCCGGGAATGGTCTCGATCTTGTCGTGACCCTGATCGACGTCATAATCGAGCGAGACGACCAGATTGGCGCCGCGCGGATCGACGGCAGCGCGATAACCGGCCTGTTCCAGCCGCGCCGCGACCAGCCGCGCATAGCTCTGGAACTCGATGCCGCCCTGCAGCGCCGGGTTGCGCGACTGGATGACGAAAGTCTGGCTCTGCGCGGGTGGCGGCAGCGCCTGGAAACGCGACACGCGGGCATCGAAGCCCTGCGCGCAGGCGCCGAGAATGACGAGGGAGAGCGGCGCTGCCGCTGCGAGAATTTTCCTTGATAGACCCATGACGCCAACCTTCTTGGAACGCAGCCGTAATCAGCCTACGCCGCTCTATCATCAATGTCACTGAACGGCGGTTGAACGTGTTGGCCGCTCGCCTCAGCGTTGCAGGCCCAGCGCCTTGTAGGCGCTGGCGAGTACCGGCGCGGCAAGTGTCCGGGCGCGCTCGGCGCCTTGCTCCAGCACGTGGTCGATCGCGGCATGATCGCTTTTCAGCGCCACGAACCGCTCGCGTATCGGACGCAGCGATTCGATTAGGAGATCGGCCAGAGCCAGCTTGAATGGGCCGAAGCCTTGACCCGAAAAGCCAGCCAGCACCTGCTCCATGCTTTCGTCCGACAGCGCGGCGTAGATGGCGACGAGGTTCTTCGCCTCGGGCCGGCTCGCCAGTTCCTCGGCGGAGGCTGGCAGGGGCTCCGGGTCGGTCTTCGCCTTGCGCACCTTCTGCGCGATCGCATCATCATCGTCGGACAGGTTGATCCGCGCCATGTCCGACGGATCCGATTTGGACATCTTCGCGGTGCCGTCGCGCAGGGACATGATTCGGGCCGCCGCTGGCGGGATGATGGGGTCTGGCAGCACGAACAGATCGGTTTCGTAATCGGTATTGAACTTGGCCGCGATATCGCGGGCCAGTTCCAGATGCTGCTTCTGATCCTCACCCACCGGCACATGGGTGGTCTTGTAGATCAGCACATCCGCCGCCTGCAGCACTGGATAGGCGTATAGCCCGATGCTGGCGCCTTCGCGGTTCTTGCCCGATTTCTCTTTGAACTGCGTCATCCGGTTCAGCCAGCCTATGCGGGCGGTGCAGAATAGCAGCCAAGCGAGCTCGGCATGGGCCGGAACTCGCGCCTGGTTGAACAGGATCGCCTTGGCGGGATCGACACCCGCCGCCAGCAGCGCCGCCGCCATTTCGCGCGTGTTCGCTGCCAGCTCCTCCGGCTTGTTGTAGACCGTGATCGCGTGAAGATCGGCGAGGAAGAAGAGGGTGTCGCCGCCAGCGGCGGCATTCTCATCCTGCATCCGCACCCAGTTCCGGATCGCACCGAGATAATTGCCCAGATGGAGATTGCCGGTCGGCTGGATGCCGGAAACGATGCGCATTTTAATCCTTCGAAACGGCGGCGCGGCGCCGGGTGAGCGCCTTCAGATCGCTGATCCGGTAAGCGCCGGTTACAAAGCAGGCAATGCCGTAGATGGCCGCGCCGCCGCCGGTCAGCACCACAAGCGCGACCGCTCGCCGCAGGATCGGGCCGGTCAGCCAGGGCCAGGCGTACGGGGCCAGCACGAACAACGCCGCGCCCATCAGCAGCGCGGCCAGCGCCAGCCGCGGCAGTCGACGCTTCAGCCGCGCATCTGCCATGAAATGCCCGCGCCGCCTGAGCGTGCGATACAGCATGAACGTGTTGAGGCATGACGCCAGCGCGGTCGCGAGCGGCGGACCGACATGGCCGAAGCCATAACGCCCCAGCGTCGGGATCAAGACTAGGTTGCCGATCAAGTTCACGCCCACCGACCAGGTCGCGTATTTGACCGGGGTTTTGGTGTCGGCCCGAGCGTAGAAGCCCGGCGTCAGTACCTTGACCAGCACATAGGACGGCAGGCCGATTGAAAACGCGGACAGCGCCCAGGCGCAGCGGATCGTGTCCTCGCTGGTGAAGGCGCCATGTTCGAACAGCCCGCGCACGATCGGCGCGGAGGCGAAGATGAACGCGACCGTCGCCGGCAGCGTCAGGAACAGCGCGAGCTCGATGCCGCGGTTCTGCGTGTCCATCGCCTCCGTGTCTCTCCCGGCAGAGAGCAGGCGCGAGATCGTCGGCAGCAGGATGGTGCCGAGGCCGATGCCGATGATGCCGAGCGGCAGCTGATTCAGCCGGTCGGCATAGTAGATGTAGGAGATCGAGCCCGGATCGAGCAGCCCGCCGGCGAGCGCCGTCGAGATGGCGAGATTGATCTGCACCGCGCCAGCGCCGGCTGCGGCGGGCAGGATCAGCTTCATCAGCCGGCGCACATCATCGTCCAGCTTCGGCATTTTGAGCTTCAGGCTCGCGCCGGCGCGCTTGCACGCCCAGACGAGCCAGGCGAGCTGGAGCGCGCCGCCAGCCGTGACCGAGATCGCCTGGGCGCGCGCGGTCTCGTATTCGTTCGCGCCGTGGAAGAAGACGAGGCCCACGATCATCGCGATGTTGAGCAGGATCGGTGCCGCCGCATTCACCCAGAACCGGTCGAGCGAGTTCAAGATACCGCCCAGCAGCGAGGCGAGCGAGATCAGCATCAGATACGGGATCGTGATCCGCGACAAGCTGACCGCGAACGCGAACTGATCGTGCGTCGGATCCTTGAAGCCGCCCGACAACCCCCAGGTGATCGGCCAGGCAGCGGCCATCATGAACAGGGTGAAAAGCAGCAGCACCGGGAACAGCACGGCGAGCGCCCGCTCGGCGAAGCGCAGCCCAGCCGCGACTTCGCCATTTTCTCCGACCTTGCGGTTGAACAGGGGAATGAAGGCGGCCGAGAAGGCCCCTTCCGCGAACAGCGCGCGGAACATGTTGGGCAGCCGGAATGCGACGAAGAACGCGTCGGATGCGAAGCCCGCGCCGACATAGCTCGCCTGCAGCGTGTCGCGGACAAGCGCCAGCACGCGGCTGACCAGGGTCAGCCCTCCCACCGACGTCAGGGATCGGACGAGGGACATTTCAGGCAGGAACGATAGTCACCGTTCGCTTCGAGCGCAGTCGAGAAGCGTATCTCGACTTCGCTCGAAGCGAACGGAATATTGAGCGCAACTGGCTCAGGCCTGGCCCGCCGGTTCGCCTTCACCCAGCTGCTGCGCCTGCTGGGCTTGCTGCATGTACAGGCCGGCGAAATCGATCGGCTCGAGCAGCAGCGGCGGGAAGCCGCCGTCGCGCACCGCATCGGCCAGCACGCGGCGCGCGAACGGGAAGATCAGGCGCGGCGCTTCGGCGTAGCAGAAGGGCTGGATCTGGTCTTCCGGCACATTGCGGATGCCGAACAGCCCGGCATAGGAAAGCTCGACCGCGAAGGCGACGCCCTGATCGCCCTGGGCGCGGACCTCGACCTTCAGCACCACTTCCCACACATCGTCGGCCGCCTTGTTCGCGCCGATATTGAACTGGACGTCGATCTGCGGCTGCACCTGCCACTGATATACCGCCGGAGCGTTCGGGTTCTCGAACGACAAATCCTTCACATATTGCGAGATAATGCCGACCTGCGGCATATTGTCCATGCCGTTGCCGAGCGTTTCCTGACCCTCGGCGCCAAATTCCTCGGCCATCGTCGTTCAAACCTTCCTGCGTCGTGCGGGGCGTCAATGCCCATCGGTGCGCGCGGTTAGCAGCCACGAGCATAAGGGGCAATGGCAAGGCGGATCGGAAAGGCCTGCCCAAGCATTTGTATCGCGCGCGGCCTTCTCCTATGTTGAGCGAATTGAACTGGAGGTTTGGTGGTCGGTATCGTTCTCCTCGCGATGGTCGCGGCGTTCCTGGCGCTGCGGCTTTATATGGTGCTCGGTAAGCGCAGCGGCCACGAACAGGCCCTGCCGCCCAAGCCCGCTGAAGAACGGCTCGCCCCGGCTCAGGCGCCCCGCGCGCTCGCCGAGCCTGCTGGCGAATCCGCGCAGCCCGCCGACAGCGTCATCGATGCGGACGCGACCGCGGGCGTCCGCGCGATCCTGTCCACCGAGGCCGCGTTCGACGTCGCGCGGTTTCTTGATGGCGCCAAGTCGGCCTATCGGATGGTTCTCGAAGCCTTTTGGAAGGGCGACGAGAATGAACTCTCCTGGCTGGCCGGGCCGGAGGTACGCGAGTCCTTCGCCACGGCGATCGCCGAGCGCAAGGAAGCCGGCCACACGCTCGACAACCGCCTTGTCTCGATCGAAAGCGCGCGGATCGACGCGGCCCGGCTGGAAGGGCGTGTCGCGTTCATCACTGTCCATTTCGTGGCCGACATCGCCGCCGTCACGCGCGACGGCGAAGGCAATGTGATCGCCGGCACGCTGACCGACGCGGTCGAGACCAACGATCGCTGGACGTTCAGCCGCACGCTGAAATCGTCCGATCCGAACTGGCTGCTCGTCGAAACCGACGAGGCGGCGTGAACCGCCGCTCGGCGGCGCTAGCCGCCGTGATGTTTCTCACTGGCTGCGTCAGCGCGCCGCAGCGCCCGACACCCGTCACGCCGAGACCACTGCCGGCGCCGGGCGCTTCGCCGCCGCCGATACCGCCGCCGCCCGCGAATGCGATAAGCGCCGGCGTTCAGCGTGGCCCGCCCGTCGCCAGCCTGCCGATCAGCCAGGAACAGGCGGACCGCGGTCTTGCGGCCTTTCGGGTCAGCTGCCCTTCGCTCATTCGGCGTGCCGACCAGTCGGGCATCGCCGCTGACTGGCGCGCGATATGCGACCGCGCCCGCATCGAGACCGACGCAAGAGCCTTTTTCGCGACCGCGTTTGAAACCGCTCGGATCGGTCCCGGCGCAACGATGGCGACCGGCTATTACGAGCCCGAGATCGCCGCCTCCCGCGATCCGCAGCCGGGCTATGCGCCGGTCTATCGCGTGCCGGACGACCTGATCGAGCAGCAGGTCCCGGTCTGCCCACCGCAGATCGATTCCTATGCCCCGCTCTCCGATCCCGCGACCTGCCCTCTGAAGAAGCGGCGCGGCCGCCTCGTCGATGGCCAATTCGCGCCCTTTTTCGACCGCACCGAAATCGAGAATGGCGCGCTGACCGGTCGCGGCCTTGAACTCGCCTGGGCGGCCGATCCGGTGGCGCTCTTTTTCCTTCAGATCCAGGGTTCGGGCCGGCTTCGTTTCCCCGACGGCAGCGTGACGCGGATCGGCTACGCCAGTCAGAACGGTTATGACTATACCGGCATCGGCGCGCTGATGAAATCACGCGGGCTGCTCGCACCCGGCCAGACGAGCATGCAGGGTATCGTGGCGTGGCTGCACGACCATCCGGACGAGGGCAAGGCGATCATGCGGGAGAATCGCTCCTATGTGTTCTTTCGCGAACTGACCGGGCCGGGGCCGCTCGGCGCGCTCGGCCTGCCGGTGACGCCGCGCGGCAGCGTCGCCGCCGATCCGCGCTTCACGCCCTTGGGCGCGCCGGTCTTCCTTGATGTCGACAACGCCGATGCGACGGGCCTCTGGATCGCGCAGGACACCGGCGGCGCCATCAAGGGGCCGAACCGCTTCGATACATTTTGGGGCGCGGGTGACGAGGCGGCGCGGATCGCCGGCGGCATGCTCACCCGCGGCCGCGCCTGGTTGCTGGTTCCGCTCGGCACGATCGACCGGCTCGCGTCCCGTGTCCCAGCGCCCCCTGACCGCTGAAGAGGCCGCGCTCTGGGCGCGCCTCGTCGCCACCGTCGAACCGCTGGAGGGGAGGGCGCAGGTTCCAGCTTCACCAATTCCGTTCGGTTCGAGCGAAGTCGAGAAGCCCAGGCTCGTCGACGAAAGGCGTTTCTCGACTTCGCTCGAACCGAACGGGGTTAAGAAACCACTTGCACAAGCAGCCAACACGCTCGACGGCAGCTGGGACCGCCGCCTCGCGCGCGGCCTGGTGCAGCCGGACCTCGCGGTGGACTTGCATGGCCACACGCTCGACAGTGCCTACCGCACGCTCGACGCTGGATTGGACGTCGCGATCCGCAGCAGCGCCCGCGTTCTTCTGCTCGTGACCGGCAAGCCACGCGATCCCGGCTCGGGCCGTGGCGCGATTCGCGCTGCGGTCGGCGACTGGCTCGCCGCTTCCCGCCACAGCGTCGACATCGCCGCCGTGCGCGGCGCGCATCCCCGGCACGGCGGCACCGGCGCGCTCTATATCATATTTCGCCGGAAACGTGCCTAACGCGGCCCGGTTGTCGTCCCCGTCACCATTAACTCTCTATTAGCCTTTTCAACCCCCCATCGATCCCGCATCCGGCGCCTGCTTGTATGTAGGAGTAGCGTAATGTTCAGGGGTCTTTTGGGGGTTGCCCTTATTGTGGGCGCGGCGCCGGCGATGGCGGACACTTATTATGCGACGATCAAGGGCACGGTCACCGCGCAGTCGGCCACCGCCTTCACCGCCGCTGGCGCGACGTCGCCGATCAAGGTCGGCGACACGATCAGCGCCACTTTCACGCAGACGACGCCGGACAGCGTCGGCACCATGCTCGGCACATCTTGGACAAAGTCCAGCGCGCCCAAGGTGACGTTCCAGATCGGCGACGCGATCTGGTCGTCGCTCGGCGATTTCATGGCGAGCTTCCAGCCGGTGAGCTTCGATGCCGGCCCCGACCCGCTGGCGAACTATTATTCGACGATGGACGACGCCCGGGGCGCCGGCGATCTTCGCGTCAACGGCTACGATTTCGAGATCGGCGAGTTCGGCTACGACATCTATACCGGCCCAGGCTTCAAGGGCGTGTTCGACCAATCGACGCTGGCCGCCTACCGCAACGGCGTGAAGCTGGAATCGCCCTATCGCGTCGTGAAGGCGCAGAGCTTCGCGGCGGCGGTCGCGGCGCCGGTGCCGGAACCGATGATCTGGGCGCTGATGATCAGCGGCTTTGGCCTTGCCGGCACGGCGATCCGCCAGCGCAAGGCGGCAGCGCTCCGCTTCGCCTGATCTTTTCACTGTCCTACAGCCGGGCGGTTGTGCCAGCATGCGCGGATGATTTCGCATGCTGCCAGCCGCCCGCTTTTTGTCGTTCGCTCTATTCGTGGAGGGCGTGACTTTCGTGACTTTCGGGACGTCGCCGAATGAACGACGCGGCCGCGCGCGCGCCGACGCTTCTCGATGCGGTAAAACCCTATTTCGAAAAGGCGCCACTGGCGGCGTTCTTCTTGGGGGTCTCGTCCGGCTTTCCCTATGCGATGATCGGCGCGACGCTGACCACACGGCTGGCGCAGGACGGCATCGACAAGAAAGCGGTGACCGCCTTCACGCTCGCTTTTCTCGTCTATAATCTTAAGCCGCTTTGGGCCTGGCTGGTCGACGGTGTGCGGCTGCCGGGAATCGGCGGATTGGGCCAACGCGTCTCGTGGATGCTGCTCGCAGGGCTTCTGGTGATGGCGGCGGTCGTCAATCTGGCACTGGTCGATCCGAAGGCTAGCCTGCTCCAGACTGCCTATGCCGCGATCCTGGTCGGATTGGCGGGCGCGACCTTCGACATCGTTATCGACGCCTACCGAATCGAGCTGCTGGAGCCGCGCCAGCTCGGCACCGGCTCGGGCATGTCGCAATATGGTTGGCGGATCGGGTCGGCAGGGGCGGGCGCATTGGCGCTGGTCGTCGCGGCACGTTTCGGCTGGAGCGCCGCCTATATCGCCTGCGCCGCACTTGCCTTGCCGGCGATGCTGACCGCCTTGGTCGCCGGGGAACCCGCGCGTCACCGCGACCCCACCGGTCGCCGAGGCACGAGGGAGGTTTGGCAATCGATTGTCGGCCCGCTCGCCGAGTTCTTCCAGCGCCAGGGCGCCGCGCTCGTGCTGCTGTTCATCCTGCTTCACAAGATCGGCGACACGATCGCGAACCTGACGTTCCGGCTGCTGTTCGACGATCTCGGCTTCAGCAATGACGAGATCGCGCTCTACGATGTCGGGGTCGGTTTCTGGGCCTATCTTATCGGCATTTTCGTCGGCGGTGTTCTTTATGCACGCCTGGGTCTCAAGCGCTCCGTATTCATCAGCCTGATCCTGATGGCCGTTTCCAATTTCAGCTTCGCGGCGCTCGCGGCCGCCGGACACAGCAATTGGGGCATGGCCGCCTCGATCGGGTTCGAGAATTTCGCGAGCGGGATCGGTGGCGTCACGGTCGTCGCCTATTTCTCGGCGCTGACCGACCTGCGCTTCACGGCCGCCCAGTATGCGCTGATCTCGGCCGCGGCGAGCGTTGTCGGCCGCTTCGTCACGGGCTCAAGCGCCGGCGCGCTGATCGAGGCGATGGGCTATGTGAATTTCTATCTGGTCACCACCGTGCTGGCACTACCGGGTATATTGCTGTTTTGGGTGATGATGCGTTCTGGCCTGATCGACGCGTCGATCGGATCGGCTGGCAAGGCGGAGGGAGACGCCGGCCAGTCGGAGTGACGGAACTCCAATCGTTGCCGATCCGTTCTCTAGGCAAATCAAGAGCCTATGGAGCTTTCCCAAAGTGGCGACACGTCTTAATGCGGCCTCCCAGCCGCAATTCCTCAATAACGCCTTTCAACGATCGATCGCCAAATGGAACCGCGAACGGCTCGCGCCGGATTTTCCGGATGTCGACTGGCGCCATGATTTCGACCGCAATATGCAGATGCTTCGTTTGGAGGGGGCCTTCCTCGACGAGTTGCGTGCGGAGGTCGCGGGTGATCTCGATGCGGTGCCGGAAGATGCCGACGCCTTCGTCGCCTGGTTCGAAGGGCTGAACAGAACTGGTCCTGGGCAGAATCATTCGCTTTTCACCTGGCTCGCCGAAACCGCGACCGAAGGCCAGATGCGCTGGTTCCTGACGCAGGAGGCGGCAGGCGAAGCAGGCTTCGACGATCTCGTCGCCTACACCCAGGTCAAGCTGCCACTTGGTCCGAAGCTGGAGCTGGCGAGCAATTACTGGGACGAAATGGGTCGCGGACAGCATCGCGGCATCCACACCTTGCTGCTGCACGAGCTGGTCGAAACGATGGTCATCGCGCCCGAGATCGACACGACGGTGTGGGAATCGCTCGCGCTCGCCAACGCCATGACGGCAATGGCAACGACACGCCGCTACGCCTGGCTGTCGGTCGGTGCGCTGGGTGTAGTCGAACTGACGGCGCCGTGGCGCTGCGAGAAGGTTTCCGCTGGCTTGAAGCGGCTGGGCTACGGCCAGCGCGAGCGACTCTATTATGACCTGCACAGCCATATCGATATCAAGCACAGCGCCGGCTGGAACGAGAATGCGCTGAAGCCGCTCGTCGCCGAGGATCCGCGCCGCGCCCGTGCTATCGCCGAGGGTGCGTTGATCCGGATGCGCTGCGCCGAACGCTGCTTCGACCGCTACGCGGAGTGCATCGAGGACGGCGCCGAAATTTATTGAGGCAGTTCGCCGTTCAGGGCCAGGGCTTCGCCGGCGAGGTAGAGCGATCCGGTGATCAGCACCGGGTCTTCCAACCCGGTCAGCGCGGCGGGAACATCCGCAGCTGTGCGCGATGGGAGTCCCATAGTAGCGCCGAGAGCCGCCAGCTCCTCCGGCGCATGATGGTCATGGCCCGGAATCGGCACGGCGGTCAGGCCGTTCGCCACCGGCGCGAGAATGCGCAGAAAGGCCGCAGCATCCTTGTTGGCGAGCATGCCAACGACGATGTGCAATGACCGCCCGGCCAGCGCTTGCGCCAGCGCCTCCGCAGCGGACACATTGTGACCGCCATCGAGCCAGGCCTCGAGGTTGCCGATCAGCGGACCGGGTTTCATTCGTTGCAACCGGGCAGGCCAATGCGCCTCGGCAATGCCTCGAGCAATCGCATCTTCAGACACGGAGATCGCGCGCTGATGCCGCAGCATCGCGGCGGCAAGGCCCGCATTCAGCGCCTGGTGCGCACCACTAAGGCTCGGCACGGGCAAAGCGAGCGTGCCGAGTGCGTCCGCGTAGAGCAGGCCGTCCGCTCCGGGTGCGACCGACCAGTGGGTGCCTTGCGTGAGGCGGATGCCACCGCGCTCGACGATCACGGAGGCGACCGCTGCCTCTGCGGCGTCCGTATAAGCGAGGGTGGCAATCGGCACCCCCGGCCTGGCGATGCCGGCCTTTTCGCCGGCGATGTCGGCAAGCGAGTCGCCCAGAAAAGACTGGTGATCGATGCCAAGCGCGGCAATGCCGCAGACCGCAGGCAGCGCGACGACGTTGGTCGCATCGAGCCGGCCACCCAATCCCACCTCGATCACGCATGCGTCCGCCGGGGTGCGTGCGAAGGCGAGGAACGCCGCCGCGGTCGTCACCTCGAAGAAACTCGCACTCAGCCCGCTCGACTCATCGAGCACTTGTTCCAGCAACTCGGCGAGCATAGCATCGTCGATCAATCGCCCGGCAAGGCGAATGCGCTCATTGAAACGGACGAGGTGCGGGCTGGTGTAGACGTGGGCGCGAAGTTCCGCCGCCTCCATCGCCGCGCGCAGGAAAGCGCAGGTCGATCCCTTTCCGTTCGTGCCGGCGACATGAAAAACGGGCGGCAGCCGATCCTGAGGATTGCCGACGCGCTCCAACAGTGCAGTGATCCGCTCCAGCCCCAATATGTCGCGCCCGGGCGACAGCGCCGCCAGCCGGTCGAGCTGGCGCTGAACCGCGGGATCGGACGATTTGGCGAAATCCACCGGCGGCTCAGGCTGCCGCCTTCTCCGGCATCACATAATCGAGCAGACGGCCGAGTGTTTCGCGCAGCTCGCGCCGGTGCACGACCATGTCGAGCATGCCGTGGTCCAGCAGATATTCGGCTCGCTGAAAGCCCTCGGGCAGTTTCTCGCGAATGGTCTGCTCGATGACGCGCTGGCCAGCGAAACCGATCAGCGCGCCCGGCTCGGCCAGCTGGACATCGCCCAGCATCGCGTAGGACGCGGTGACGCCGCCCGTGGTCGGGTCGGTCAGCACCACGATATAGGGCAGCCCCGCTTCCTTCAGCTCCGCGATCGCAGCGGTGGTGCGCGGCATCTGCATCAGCGACAATATGCCTTCCTGCATGCGCGCGCCGCCAGCTGCCGTGAAGATCACATAGGGCAGGCGCTCGGCGATCGCGGCGTGAATACCCACGATAAAGGCTTCGCCCACCGCGACGCCCATCGATCCGCCCATGAAGGCGAAGTCCTGGACGCCGACGACCGCCGCCCGGTCCGCGATCGTGCCGCGCGCGTTCAAAAGGGCATCGGGTTCGCTGGTGGAGGCCCGGGCGGTCTTTAGCCGGTCGACATACTTCTTCGTGTCGCGGAACTTCAGGGGGTCTTCCGGCAAGCGCGGTGCGGGAAGCAGCGTGTAGTGGCCCTCGTCGAATATCTGCTGAAAGCGGGTGCGCGCGCCGATGCGGCCGTGATGATCGCATTTCGGGCAGACCGACAGGTTTTCTTCATATTCCTTGTTGAACACCATCTGCCCGCAGCCCGGACATTTGTGCCACAGATTATCCGTCGTCTCCTTCTGGGTGACGGACGCGATCGCGTTGCGGACGCGGTTGAGCCAACTCATGCGGCATGCTCCTTGCGGACACCGGCCAGCGCGGCGGCCAGATCGGAAACCAGATCACGGACGGCCTCGGGCGCCTTCGCGCCTTCGGAGCCGACCAGCTCGACGATCGCGGAACCGACGACGACGCCATCGGCGACGCGGCCGATCGCGGCGGCCTGTTGCGGCGTGCGGATGCCAAAGCCAACCGCGACAGGCAAATCGGTCGCGCCGCGCAGCCGGGTCACCGCCGCCTCGATCGAGGTTTGCGCCGCCTGCTGCGCACCAGTGATGCCGGCGACAGAGACATAATAGAGAAAGCCCGAGGCGCCATCCAGCACCGCCGGCAGCCGCGCCGCATCGGTGGTTGGGGTGGCGAGACGGATCAGGTGAAGACCCTGCGCACGCAGCGCCGGTCCCAGCGCATCATCTTCTTCCGGCGGAATATCGACGCAGATCACACCGTCGATGCCGGCTTCGGCTGCGGCGCGAGCGAACCAGTCGGGGCCACGCACCAACATCGGATTGGCATAGCCCATCAATACGAGCGGCATGTCCGGATGACGAGCGCGAAATGCCTTGGCGATGGTCATTAGATCGTGCGTCGTCGTGCCGGCGCCCAGCGAGCGCAGATTGGCCTTCTGGATCGCCGGCCCGTCCGCCATCGGATCGGTGAACGGCATCCCCAGTTCGATCACGTCCGCGCTGCCCGCGACAAGGGCATCGAGGATTGCGCCGGTCGCGGCGGGGGAGGGATCGCCGCCCGTCACGAAGGTGACCAGCGCGGCCCGGCCGTGGTCACGGCAGCGCGCGAAGGTCGTGGCGAGCCGATCGCTCACAGCTTAACGCCCAGCGCTTCGGCCACGGTGAAGATGTCCTTGTCGCCTCGGCCGCAGAGATTGGCGACGATGATCCTATCCTCCTCCATTTCCCGTGACTTACGAACGACAGCGGCGATTGCGTGCGAAGGCTCCAGCGCGGGGATGATACCCTCGGTGCGGCACAGCAGCTGGAACGCATCGAGTGCTTCCTGGTCGCTCGCGCTTTCATATTTGACCCGTCCGATCTCGCTCAGCCAGCTATGTTCGGGGCCAATGCCTGGATAATCGAGGCCGGCGGAAATCGAGTGAGCCTCGGCGATCTGCCCGTCGGCATCCTGAAGCAGGAAAGTCTTGTTGCCGTGGAGAATGCCCGGCCGTCCGCCAGCAAGGCTCGCGGCATGGGCGCCGCTGTCGATGCCGTGGCCGGCCGCTTCGACGCCGAGCATCGCCACATCGTCATCGTCCAGGAACGGGTGGAAGAGACCGATCGCGTTCGACCCGCCGCCGATCGCCGCGACCAGCAGGTCAGGCAGACGGCCTTCGCGCGCCAGGATCTGCTCGCGCGCTTCGCGGCCGATCACCGATTGGAACTCGCGCACCAGTTCCGGATAGGGGTGAGGGCCTGCCGCCGTGCCGATGATGTAGAACGTGTCCTCGACGTTCGCGACCCAGTCGCGCATCGCCTCGTTCATCGCATCCTTCAAGGTGCGCGCGCCGCTCGTCACCGGTTTCACCTCGGCGCCGAGCAGCTTCATGCGGAACACGTTGGGCGACTGCCGCTCTACGTCGCGCGCACCCATATAGATGGTGCAGGGGAGGCCGAAGCGAGCCGCGACGGTGGCGGTAGCGACGCCGTGCTGGCCGGCGCCCGTCTCCGCGATGATCCGCGTCTTGCCCATCCGCATCGCCAGCAGGATCTGGCCGATGCAATTGTTGATCTTGTGCGCGCCGGTATGGTTGAGTTCGTCGCGCTTGAAATAGATTTTGGGGCCCATGCCCGCCGGCGCGCTTTCGCGCAGCGCCTCGGTCAGCCGTTCGGCATAGTAGAGCGGGCTGGGGCGGCCCACATAATGTTCCAGCAGATCGTCGAACTGCGCCTTGAACGCGGGGTCGAGCTTGGCAGCGCGATAGGCACGCTCCAGATCCAGGATCAGCGGCATCAGCGTTTCGGCGACATAGCGGCCGCCGAACTGGCCGAAATGCCCGCGTTCGTCGGGCTGCGTCTTGAGAGAGTTGGGGAGCGTCATGATGCGGCGACCGCCTTAAGGAACGCGGCGATCTTGTCCACATCCTTCACGCCCGACGCGCTTTCGACGCCCGACGACACATCGACCAGTCGAGCGCCGGTAATGTTGATCGCCTCGGCGACATTGCCCGGGTCGAGACCGCCCGAAAGCGCCCACGGGCCAGCGTGGACGAAACCGTCCAGCAGCTCCCAATCGAAGCGCAGGCCCATCCCGCCTGGAAGCGCGCCCTCCGGCGTCTTGGCGTCATAGAGAATGCGATCGGCGAGCCCGTGCCACACGCGCGCCTCGCTAAGGTCGGCGCGGGTGCGCACGGGAACGGCTGCCCAGATCGGCAGCCCGAAACGCGTGCGGATGGCGGCAGCACGGCCGGTGGCGACCGTGTGGAGTTGGAGCGCCGCGAGGCGGCCGGCTTGGATCGCCTGCTCCAGCAAAGCGTCGTCGGGGTCGACGAATATGCCGACGCGGCCGACTCGCTCCGGAACACGGGCGGACAGGCCCACGGCTCGCTCGAAGGTCAGGTGTCGCGGGCTGTTCGGAAAGAAGACGAAGCCGACATGGCTTGCCCCGCCCGCGATCGCGGCGTCGAGTGTGGGCGGCGTATTGAGGCCGCAGATCTTGGCGGTGACGCGAGGCATATCGCCAATCCCTATGCCGGCTTGATCGAGCTTGCCGAAGCCCTGCTTTTCTTATTCAGACAAAAGCTAGAGCGTGGCGGCGATCGCGCGGGCGGCCTGATCCGGATCCTCGGCGCCAGTGATCGGGCGACCCACGACGAGCATGGATGCGCCGTGGTCCAGCGCCTGACGCGGGGTGACGACGCGCTTTTGGTCGCCGATGCTGCCTTCCGGCAGCCGTACACCGGGCACCACGAAATAGCCGCCCGGCCAAAGCTTCTTTGCCGCCTTGACCTCCGCGCCCGAGCAGACGACGCCGTCCAGCCCTGCTTCACGTGCCAGCGCGGTCAGCCGCTCGACCTGGGCGTGCGGATCGGCGCCAAGGCCAGTCGACTGAAGATCGCCGCCATCCAGGCTGGTCAGCACCGTCACCGCCACCACCTTGGTCCCGGTGGGCGCGGCGGCCTTGGCATCCTCCATCATGGCCCGGCCGCCGGCGGCGTGGATGGTGAGAACCGCCGGCTCGAGATCGCGCAACGACTGGATCGCCTTGGCGACCGTGTTGGGGATGTCGTGAAGCTTCAGATCGAGAAAGATCGGCAGATCGAGATGCGCCATGTCCTTGACGCCCGAGCGGCCGTTCGCGGCAAAGAATTCGAGCCCCAGCTTGATGCCGCCAATATGGTGGCGGACCTTGGCGGCGATGGTTTTGGCGCGCTCCAGGTCAGGCGTGTCCAGAGCCACGAAGATCGGGCTGGTCATGCGCCCCCCGGCGGCACGGTCGAAATCGGACCGGCCGGTCCCATCGGTTCGACGACCTGCGGCGCGGCAGGCACCACCAGCGGTGCCGGCGTTACCTGCTCCAGCCGGCGCAGGCGGTAGCGGGTGGCCTGCCAGAGCAGCAGCGGCGGCAGCAGGCCGATCAGGAAGGTGACCGCCAGCAGCAGCGGCAGCTTGGTTTCGAGGATCATCCCGTTCCAGAGATTGATGCTCGCCACCGTCCAGTTGTTGAAGCAGAAAAGCGCGACGATGACCGCCACGACGATCCAGAACAGGGTCTTCAGGAACGACATGGGCGCGACCTTAGGGTCTTGAATGGGGGAAGGCTAGCCGATCTCGCGCCGCAATTGCTCGAACAGGCGCGGGACAGCGGCGAGGCGGTCCTGTTCCTCGTCGAGGATCGCCCGAAACAAGGCGCGTTTCAGTTCGCCGGCGCGTCCAGGCGGCAATCGACGATGGGCGGGCAGGGTGGAAAGCACCAGATCGATCAGCCGATCGGCCCCGTGGAGCCGGCCCCACAGATAGTCGTTCTCCCGGTATGCCCTGCTAAAAAAAGCTCCGAAACTATTGAAACGAATGCCTTTGAGCGTCGCTTCCGCGCCGCCGCCGCGTATCGTGCCGGCATCGTCCGGCGAGATGCGATCGACCTTCACCGGATCGAACTCGCCATCGCCTTCCACGCCGGTCAGCGACAGGGTTGTGAGGTCGTAGAACGCGAAGCCGAGATAAGCGAACAGCATTTCGCGGCGCTCGGTGCGGGGAAGGTCGGCCAAGGCGTTGGCGAAGAGTTGATCGGCCTGGTTGTCGATCTCGCGCAAGGCGCGGGCGTGGCCGATTGCGTCGATCGCGTCGCCGGCATGCTCGCCAGCCTTACAGGCGAGGGTGCCGACATCCTCGGAGAAGAAGCCGGCGACCTCGCGCTCCAGATAAAGGGCGAGGATCGCGTAGATGAAGCGTTCGAATTCCTCACAGGCCGAGGCCAGTTCCGGGCTACTCTCCTGGATGATCGCGAGCCGCCGTGCAAGGAAGCGCAGGCGGCGGATGCGGAAGCCGAGATCATGCTCCCGGAAAAAAGTGATGGCCGCGGGCGTTGCCCCGGCGGAGCGCGTGCCGACCCGATCGAGTCCGCGCTTCTGCAGCTCTGTCCAGATCGCCTCGCGCGCCTGGGTTCGCGTCGGCCCGTCCCCACGCGGCGTCAGGCGACGGATCAGGCCGGCAAGCTCCTCGACGATGCCTGAAATCTTGAGGTGGCCATAGGCCGCATAGGCGGGGCCTGCCTGCCGCGCCGCTTCGGTCTGCGCCTTTGAGCGCCAGGCCGCGATCCTGGCCGGCGTCGGCCGGTCGAGGAAGAATGTGCTACCGAACAGTTGCACGATCGCTTCGTCGACTTCGTCCTTGAGCGCGTCGATAATCCGTCGTGTCCGCGCGATCCGCTCGGAGCGGCCCTGCAGCGCTTCCAGATTGTCACGGATCGGCTGCTCACGCGGGATTTCGGTCAACGCACCCAGGATCGAGGAGAAAAAGCCCGGCACGTCCTGCCCACTCGCGCCGCCGATGCGGATGCTGCGGATGCCGGGCTTGGGATCGATATAGACGAAGCGCCGATCGATCTCACGCCGAGCCGAGCGGTTCTTCAAAGCGTCCATCGCCGGGCGGAACGGCGCGTTGGAAAGGACTGAACCGTCGATCATCACCGCCGTCTCTGCCATGCCGGCCGCGAAGTGCCGCGGCAGGCTGCGCTCCAGAAATGCCTCACGCCCCGGCCATGCCTTGCCGATGCGGGCCAGCACCGCGTCCATTTCCTTGACCGTGAACGGCGGGAAGGCGCCGGGAAAGCTCGCGGTCGCCCGCGCCGCGAAGGCCAATTCCGGGATCGCGCCCAGCGATCGTTGCCCGCCGCCGCGATCGGTGAAGCTGAAGGTCAAGCGGTGTTCACTTTCAACGACTTCTTCCGGGCTATTCAGACGAAGCCTCTGCGGATGGCCGCGAAAGTCGGTGACCGTCACGAACAAATCGAGCGGCTGATCGTCGGGTAGGAGCGGCGGCCCCTTGTCCGAAGCTGCCATCGCGTCGAGCGCGTCCAGCAGCAGGCCGGTGAACACTTCGCCTCCGAACGGCGGCTCGAACCAGCGCGAGCGCACGAAGGTGGAGAGTTTGGCGCGCACCTCAGCGCGGGTATCGGGATCCACGCTCTCGATCGCCTCGCCACCACGATCGGCGAGCATTGCCAGCGGGATCGCCCAGAGCTTGGAAAGGCGCGTTGCCTTGGCTTGCGGGTCCAGCAGCCGTTCGACGTCGGCCGCTTCCAGCCACAGGTCGGTCAGCGGATCGAGCGATTGGCCGGTGGCGATCGCCTGGGCCAGGAAAATACCGTTGATGCCGCCTGCGCTGGCGCCCGCGATAATGTCCGAAAAGACGGTGAGACGAAGATCGGCATGCGTCCCGATTTCCGCGAGCAAGTCGCTGTAGACGCGCTGCACGCCTGTCGAGAGCCGGCCGTCGTGATAGAAGCGGCTGGCACGGGCGAGGCGCCAGATCTCCTTCGTGATGCCGTGCATGTAGACGGCCAGGCTGATCCCGCCATAGCAGACCAGCGCCAGCCGAAGCTCCTTCTCCCGCATGAAACGCAGCGTGGCTCAGAAGTGTCAGCCTGTCGAGACGAAGTCCGCCCAGATCGGCAAATGATCGGATGCCCTGCGCGCGGCCGACGAGCAATGGACGCCGCAATCGGCAAGCGTCAGCCCTGAAAACATGATCCGATCCAGCGCGGCGACCGGGCGGCGGGCGTGAAAGCTGCGGCCGGTCGGCGCGAAGGCGAAGTGGTGGCCGAAATCGCGCAGGCAGCCGCCCTGCACGGTCCATTCGTTGAGGTCGCCCATCAGCACCGTGGCCATCGCATCGCCCTGGGAGGCACGATGGAGGATCGCCCGGCTCTGGCGCCGCCGCCAAAGTCCGGACAGATCGAGATGCATGCCGATCGTGCGCAGCGCCGCGCCCTTGATGCGAAGCTCCGCCATCACCGCACCGCGCGGCTCCAGCGCCGGGATGTGCAGCGCCTCGCACGCAGCGATCTCGACATCGCGGTGGACGAGGATCGCATTGCCGTGCCAGCCGATGCCGCCGGTCCGATGGGGCAGAGGCACGGGGCGATAAGGGCTGTGCTCCTCCAGCAGATGGGCGGGGAGGGCGCTTGCCCGCACGCCAAAGCGCCGGTCCGCCTCCTGCAATGCCACGACGTCGGCGCCGATCTCATTCAGCACATCGATCACGCGTTCCGGATTGCGCCGCCGGTCGGTGCCGATGGCCTTGCGCATATTATAGCTTGCGACGCGGATCATCCGGCGGGACGTAGGGGACGGGAATAGAAACGGAAAGGGAGAAGCCGGTGCCGGAACCGCTGGAGGGTGTGCGGATCATCGAAATGGCCGGGATCGGGCCGGCGCCGTTCTGCGGGATGATGCTTGCCGATCACGGCGCGGAGGTGATCCGGGTCGAGCGGCCCGGCGCCAGCCACATGATCGACCCTGCGAAGGATCCTCTCCAGCGCTCCCGCACCCGCTTCACCGCCGATCTGAAGACGCCGGAGGGAATAGCGACCGTCCGCGATTTATGCCGCGACGCCGACGGGCTGATCGAGGGCTTCCGGCCTGGCGTGATGGAGCGGCTCGGCCTTGGGCCGGACCTGCTGATCGGCGACAATCCGCGCCTCGTTTACGGCCGCATGACCGGCTGGGGGCAGACCGGGCCTTATGCGCAGGCGGCGGGCCACGACATCAACTATATTGCGCTCGCCGGGGCGCTCCACGCCTTTGGCCGCGCGGGCGAAAAGCCGACACCGCCGATCAACATGGTCGGCGATTTCGGCGGCGGCGGCCTGCTGCTGGCGTTCGGCATGGTCTCTGCGATCCTCTCGGCGCGCACGACCGGCAAGGGCCAGGTGATCGACTGCGCGATGACCGACGGCGCCGCGCTGCTGATGAGCATGATCTGGGGCTTGCGCGCCCAGGGCGCCTGGCGCGACGAGCGCGGCGTCAACATGCTCGATACCGGCGCGCATTTCTATGACACCTACGAATGCGCCGACGGCAAATATGTCTCGGTGGGCGCGATCGAACCCCAATTCTACGCCGAACTCCGCCGCATCGCGGGATTGGCGGACGATCCGGATTTCGACGAGCAGATGAACCCGGCTGCGTGGGGACCGTTGAAAGCGAAGCTCGCCGCGATCTTCAAGGCGAAGGCCCGCGACGAATGGTGCGCGATCATGGAGATGACGGACGCTTGCTTCGCTCCGGTGCTGTCGCTGGAAGAAGCGCCCCGCCACTCCCACAACGCCGCGCGCGGCACGTTCGGCGAGGTGGGTGGCGTGATGCAGCCAATGCCGGCCCCGCGTTATTCGGGTACGCCGCTGTCAACGCCACATGCAAAATCCCAATTTTGACAAGCGCGCCGGCGAGGGGCTGTACGCTCGAAAGCTCACGAAAGGTCGCACTGGCCATGAAGCGAAATCGCGGCGCGGAGCCATACTGATTGCGGTATGCGATCAAGAGCGGACGATTTGACAGAGCGCTGCGTCTTGGCACGGGGAGGTGATGTAGGACAGCGGTTTTCGCGCGTTATTTTGGGGTAAATTAAGCAGTCAGGTAATGCGCACGGTCACACCTGCGTGATCCAGCAGTGTCCGTGCCTCACTATTCCGGGACGCCGTGAAGAGGCCTTTAGCCAGCGCAGAGGAATAACTTCGATTCTGCACCGATGACGCGAGTTGGAACGGGGAAAAAGGGGCCACATAGAATGTCGATGACGGACTCGCACCGCCGAGAACTTGCCCGGTTACTCGAAAGAGAAGCGAGTTTGCGGAAGGAACTACAAAGGCACGAAGCCGATGGAGCTAAGGCAAACGAAACCGCACATCGCTACGCTGATCAAGCCCGGCGGGCTTCGAGCATTTCGTCAATGCAAAATGCCATGAGGTCGAGTCAGCGCGAAGCTGACAAAGCCATACAGGCGGGGAAGAAGGCGGCGGATTTAGCAAAAAAACTCGCTGACAACGCGCGTGATCAGGCGAACAGAAAACGATCGTTGGAATCTTCCGAAAAATCGGATCGTCAGGTTCAAGACCGTGAGGCGGAGAGAAGGCGACAAAAGGAAAAGGCCCACGCTCGCGAGGTTGCGCGCCTTTCAGCGCCTTCCGTTCACTATGTGCATATTAAACCACCGGAGCCGGAGAAGCTGCGGGTTCTATATCTGACCGCCAACCCGGGAATGGATCTTCGTACTGATGCAGAGGTTCGTCAGGTGCAACAGGCCCTTCGAGGCGCAAAATACCGCGACCTTGTCACCATCGAGCAGCGGCCCGCTGCCACTTTTCAGGACTTGATCGACGGACTTAACGATGTCCGACCTCATATCGTCCATTTCTCCGGTCACGCCGGCAGCGAGAACTTATTGATGGACGGTGGAACGCTTGAAGTTACAACTGAGCGTCTAATATCCTTTCAGCTTCTGATTAGGTGTTTGATCCCACAGTGTGGTGGTACGATTGACCATCATGCATGGCGGGAGGGGCTATGGGACAGGTTCTACACGGCAGCGCCCGGACGACTGAGGCAGTCCGTCGAGCGATACAGCGGAGTG
>JAESFN010000425.1_pt1 | contig 41245 bp, 24 predicted proteins | sample 9269411 | NCBI WGS metagenome assembly JAESFN01 (sample SAMN14505399, study PRJNA617100) | algae metagenome | isolation source: Iphinoe sp. HA4291-MV1 and co-occurring heterotrophs from trail next to... | place: USA: Maunawili Falls, Hawaii | collected 2009-07-25
GGCTTCTAGCCTGTGTAGGTGGTACAGGCTTCTAGCCTGTGGGGGTGACACAGGCTTCTAGCCTGTGGGGACCGCCGCTTTCGTGCCCGGTTGCGAAGTTCCCCCGCCTAATCGGCCCATGAGCTTACGGCCGAGCGCCCGCCATTCTTCGCTGCGAACAAAGCTGCTCCAGGCGACCAGCATGATCCAGTGAAACGCGAAGAGGTTCATCGAGTAATCGATGGCCAGGTGCAGCGCAAGAGCCAAGGCCAGGGCCAACCACCGCGTCTCGCGGAACCAGACCAGCACCGGCACGGTCGCCTCGATCGCGATCACGGCCCACGTGGTGGCCTTCAGCAACGCCATCGACTCCCACACGAAGCTCGGCGTGGGCAGCCGGCCAAACAAGTCGTCGAGCCGCGATACGTAGTAAAGCGCCGTGCCGTCGAGCCAATCCGGGCTCTGCAGCTTGGCAAGCGCCGAACCGGCGAACACCAGGCAGGCTTCAATCTGCAGTAGCCGCAGCGCCCAAACGGGACGCAGCGTTACCGCGGTGAATTGCCCCTTTCGCCAGGCGTCGATTCCTAGGCTGTGGCCGATCGGCATGCAAAGCACGAGGAAGCCGACGACCCGCAGCAGCCCGTCTTCGGCGTCGAGTATGAGCGGGTTTCGGTGGTGAAACGACAGCAGCCAGCCGTAGAGGCAAAGGGCCTGCAACCGCGACCAGCAGCCGAGCAGGAGCAGCAGCGCCTGCAGCGTCATCACCCCGTAACACACATACACCGTGGCATCGGTTGCGGGCAGCCAAGTGAAAACCGTCCAACCGGGCTCGGCAACGGTTCGCGAAAGCTCGTACGGCAGCACGCCTGACTCGCCATACCACATGCGGAGCTGCGGCGCGCCGAGCGCGAACATGCAGAGCAGCACCGCCGCGTAGCCGATGCGCACCATGTCGCAAGACAACGTGTCTCGGGGTTTGAAAAAGAACTCGCACCAGAGGGCGCCCAACCCTTTCCAACTTGCGGTCCCGTTCATGGCGACTCCTCCACATAGAGGTTCACCACTTCGGGGTGCTCGTCGTACGGCGGCAGGGGCTGATCGTCGCCTTCGGCCGGGAACTCGGTGCTGGAATAGTGGTAGGTCATCGCGATGCGGGCCGGCTTGGCCGACTCAGTCGGCTTTAGGCAGTCGGCAACGAAACGAGCGAAGGCAGCCCGCGCGGGGCGATTGGTGCCGCCGAGCATCCGCTCCGAATATTCCATCTCTCGAAAGTGCGTGAGCTTGTCGAGCGTCGAAAGCTCGCGCCAGACTGGCGTGCGCCAGACCAGCGTGTCGCCATTGTCGTAGTCGACCTGGATCTCGAGATGATGATTTTCGCGATCCACGCGCGGAGTGAAGATCGTCCAGCTTCCCTGGAACAGACCGGTCGCGCGCAGCCACGGCTCGACGACCTTGCGCGCACGATCGTGGAACAATCCGAGTGATGGGAGACCATCGATGGCGATCACCGCCAAGAAGGCGGCGATCGCAACGCTCAAGACGATGGTGCGGAGCCTGGCCATGAACCTGCCTGCGGAAAGTGCCGACAATTCAGCTTAGCACGCAGGCAGTGCCGGAGACTGATTAAACCGCGGAGGCGCGGAGAGCGCGACGAAGACATCGAGAGAGTGGCAGGAACGCCCGCGCAGCTCAGTCGGTGCCAGGCGGCTCGTACTCGAAGTCTTTCCACTTCATCGGGCGGCGGAAGGGCTCGATGCGGAGCACGACTTCGCCGTCTTGGAAGATTCGCACCGTGCCGTTTGATTCGCTGACGGCCACGGCCACTGCCTTGGTGACCTTGCTGATGGCAGCCGCTGCCCAGTGACGCGAGCCGAGGCCCTTCGAGAGGGTGAGGCCTGTGGCCGGCGCGTCGATATAGCGTGCGGCGGCCTCGACCGTGCCATCGGGCGCCACGACGAAGGCCCCGTCCATTTGCGCGATCTCTTTGATCCCCTCGCGGACGCGATGATCGTTGAGATTGCGCTCCTTGCGGCTATAACCCTTCACCGGATCGAAGCCTGTCGGGCGGCTGCAGGCGGAGACCTTGCGCGTGTCACCGACGACGAACAGCGTGCCCACTGGCTTGCCTTCGCGTCCTTCGCGGCCGATTTCGACCGCCAGGTCGATCACTTGCTTGAGCGTGTCGAGCGGCACGCTGGTCTCGAGCTGCCGCAGGTCGCGAGACGTGAGCCGTTCCAAGTGCTCCGAGAGATGCAGCACGCTGATCGAGTCGATCGTGCCGGCCTCGAAGCCAGAATAAATCGTGACGACGCGGGCAGTCGGCGCGAGGATATCGTCGGCCACGCTCTCGAGCAGCGACTGGGTCAGCTTGTCGAAGACGGGGGCGTCTTCCATGTCCAGAAGCACGGTGCTCAGGCCTGCCTCGGGGGCCCCTTCGACTTCCGAGGGGCGATCGGCGACCACGATCAGCTTCTTGTCGCCCGCGAGCTGCTGGAGCTGATTCCAGTCGGTCGGTCCTTCCACCAGCAGCAATAGCGCATCGGCCCCGATCAATTGCGCAAGCCGAGCGCCCTGCTCGAAAATCGTGCGGAATTGATCGGTCAGCCGCTGGGGTTTCATACCAAGCCAAGGAGCCAGAAGGAAGTGCGCGCAGGCCTCTTAAGCCTAGGTTGCTGCCAGGCCGCAGGCATGGTACGGGTTTTGCCGCAGACGGGCAACTCCTACGCCCGGCAGGCGTCTCTACGAACGGCCGCGATGGCCGCCGCGCCTCTCCCAATCGAGCGCATTCCGTCACCCATTACCGCTCATCTCGGCCGTCGATCGGCCCCCGGCTTGGCTAAGTTTCGCTGGCCTCCTCCTCGCCCCCGCCCGTCTAGGCGGAAATTTTTCGATCCGCTACTCTTTTTCTAAGTTCGCGGACCTTTCCCTCCCATCTATCCGGCGAATCTACCATGGACCGACTCCCTTCTTCTGTGCTCGTGGTGCTCGTTGTCGGCGTGCTGGCCGCGGCGGGCTGGCAAGTGACGACCGACGCTCCGGCCCCACCCGCGGATTCCACCTCCGCGGCTCAACACGCCATCGTGCTGTTCGAGCCTCTGACCAGCAGCGACTACAGCATCTACGAAAAAGCTGCTCTGATCGCCAACGTCGTCGTGGCCGTGGCAGGCCTCATCTACGCGCTCATGCTCGTCGGCCAAGTGAAGAACGCCCCCCAGGGCACGCCGCGGATGCAAGAGATCGCCCGCGCCATTCGCGAAGGGGCCAACGCCTATCTCTACCGGCAGTTTCGCGTGGTCGCGATCCTGATCGTGATCATCACGGTGCTGCTCTACTTCGCCGCCAAGCTTTCGAACGCGGCGCCAGAGATCGCCTGGGGGCGCGCGATTGCCTTTCTCATCGGCTCGAGCTTCTCGGCCATGGTCGGCTTCGTCGGTATGCGTTTGGCGACGATCGGCAACCTGCGGGTCGCCGCCGCGGCTGAAAACAGCTTCGGCCAGGCGCTCCAACTCGGCTACCGCACCGGTACCATCACCGGCATGCTGACCGATGGCCTGGGGCTGCTGGGCGGCTCGATCATCTTTCTGGTCTACGGCGAACATGCGTACGAAGCCCTGCTGGGCTTCGGCTTCGGCGGCACGTTGCTCGCGCTGTTCATGCGTGTCGGCGGCGGCATCTACACCAAGGCGGCCGACGTGGGCGCCGATCTGGTAGGCAAGCTCGAGGCCGGTATTCCGGAAGACGATCCTCGCAATGCAGCCACCATTGCCGACAACGTGGGCGACAACGTCGGCGACTGCGCCGGCATGGCGGCCGACATCTTCGAGAGCTACGAAGTGACCATCGTGGCGGCCATGATCCTCGGGATCGCCAGCTACGGCCACAAAGGGGTGATCTTTCCGCTGCTTGTGCGGGCGATCGGCGTGATCGCCAGCATCATCAGCACCTACAGCGTGCGGGCCGGCGACAAGGGCAACGTGGCTGAGGCGATGAAGAGCGTCAACCGCGGATTCGTGATCGGCTCGATCATCAGCGTGGTCGGCTTCATCCTGCTGGGGGCCTTTTATCTGCACTTTGGCCCCGAGTACCTGCAAGCATTTCCGAATGCCGCCGCGGGCTTCCCGGTGGCCGCGAACGGCTTGCCCGACCCCGGAGCCTTGCCGGTGTGGGTGAACTTTGGCATCGCGGGGCTCGACATGCGGCCCGCCTGGGCCTGCTTGATCGGCATCGTGCTCGCGGTAGCACTGAATAAATGCACCGAGTACTACACCGGCACCGAGTACAAGCCGGTGAAGAGCTTGGCCAAGAGCTGCGAAACGGGGCATGCCACGAACATCATCCAAGGCTTCGCCGTGGGCTACGAGAGCAGCGTGGCTACGGTGATGATCATCGCCGCAGCGATTTTTGCAAGTGCCTGGATCTTCACCGGCACGAACCCCACGTTCGTCGCCTACGGCGTCGCCATGGCGGGCATCGGCATGCTTACTCTGACCGGCAACACGATCTCGATGGACGTGTTTGGCCCGGTGGCCGACAACGCCAACGGCATCGGCGAAATGGGCTACGACAAGCAGGCCATGGGCGAGGAGAAATATCAGCGGGCGAGGCAAATCCTGGCCGATCTCGACGCCGTAGGCAACACGACCAAGGCGATCACCAAAGGAATCGCCATCGGTTCGGCGGTGATCGCCGCGGTCTCGCTGTTCAACAGCTTCATCGTGTCGGTCGGCTCTGGCGGCGAAGGAGAGGCGGCGCAGATCTCGAGCGAAGTCTATGAGGCAGTGGCCAGCGCGCTGACGATCTCGAATCCCACGCTGTTCATCGGCTTGCTCATCGGCGGCGCCGTGCCGTTTCTGTTCAGCTCGATGACGATCCGCGCCGTCGGGCGGGCAGCGTTCCTTATCGTGAAGGAATGCCGGCTGCAGTTCCGAGACAAGGAAATCTGGGCCGGCACCAAAAAGCCTGACTACGGCCGCGTGGTCGACATCTGCACCGGCTCCGCGCAGAAGGAACTGATTGGCCCAGGTCTGCTGGCGATCCTCGTGCCGGTGCTCGTCGGCTACTCGCTCGGTGTGGTCGCGCTGGCCGGCTTTCTGGCCGGCATGATCGTCACGGGCCAGTTGCTGGCCGTCTTCATGGCCAATGCGGGCGGCGCGTGGGACAACGCCAAGAAGATGGTGGAAGACGAGCCGCGCAGTCTCGAGGCCAACACCGGCAAGGGAAGCGAAAAGCACAAGGCCGCAATCACCGGCGACACGGTGGGTGACCCGCTCAAGGACACCGCTGGCCCGGCCATCAATCCGCTCATCAAAGTGATGAACATGGTGAGCCTGCTGATCATCGGCCTGATCTTGCCCTACGACGCGAGCATGATTGCGACGCTCAAGGCGAACGGCGTGTCGGTCACGCCGCGCGCAGCCGACGCCATGTTCTGGACGGCGATCTTGGTGTCCGTGGTGTTCCTCGGTTGGGCGATCTGGCAATCGGAGCGAGAGACGCCGGAAACACGGCAGCAGATCTAGCAGCCGATTTACGGGGTGCTGCTGATCGGGTGCCTGGGGTCGAGCCCCGAGGCGAGCCCCCAGCGATCCCGTTGCCTGGCTTTCAACCGCACCAATCGTTACGGCCGGCCGATTCCCGTCATGAATCGCGCCGGCCGTTTCCTGCGCATCCCAAGTCGACTGCACGGGGTATTAGTGCGAGTCGGACTAGATCGCCGTTCTGTAACGCCCGCGGCAGGGGTGAAGAGCGAGTGGAAACCCTGGATCGCCCACCGCAGCAGCGCAAGGTGCTGCCGCGACGCAGGTTTGACCGCTCTCCCTTCGTATCCCAAAGTTGGCTAGCCCTCGTGGCGCTAGATTTTGCGCGATTGTCTTGCGCTCGACTCGCGGATCGAGGGTCCCGCGTTCGCTTCCTCCCAGACGATGGAGAGCTACGGTGTCTTCCCGCCCACGCTTGTTACCCCAGCGCCGCGCCGCGGTGCTCGTGCTCTCGGCCATCTTGATGATCGGCATCTTGGGCATGGTCGCGTTCGGCCTCGACGTGGGCTACATCGTGCTTGCGCGCACGCAGCTCCAGGCGTCGGCCGACGCCGCGGCCATGGCGGCCGCCGGCATTATGGCCGGTCCGCCGGCGGAAACGTATCGCGTGGCCAGCAGCTTTGCCGGCCTGCATTCGGCCGCCGGCAAGAGTGTGGAATTGCACGACACCGACATCGAGTTCGGCACCTGGGACTCGAATTCGCGCTCCTTCATGCCGTCGGCTGATCCAGGCAACGCGCTCCGCGTGACTTGCCGTCGCGACGCCAACCATGGCGGCGCCGCGCCGTTGTTCTTTGCCCGCATCTTCGGCATCAACAACTTCACGGTGCAGGCGCAGGCCATTGCGATGTGCAATCCGCGCGACATCGCCTTCGTGGTCGATCTGTCGGGCTCGATGAATGACGACACGGAGCCCTGCTGGGCGACGGGGGCCGTGAACAGCACGTTCGGTCCGCAAGGCTTTCCGAACATCGGCACCACGCTGATGCAGCAGGTTTACACCGACTTCGGCTTCGGCGGCTATCCAGGCTCGCGGCAATGGATCGGTGAGGCGGCCGGCATCAAGTCGGGCGACGCCAATGGCTATGCCAACCTGACGATCGACGGCGGACCGCTGACGAAAAACACGGTCGCCGCGACCTACAAGATCGTGGCCGGAGACAGCGAGGCCGTGCGCAAGCAGAAGGCGTATAGCTGGATGATCGACAATCAGATCGCCGTGCTGATGCCCAATGCCAAGCCGGCGCCGAGCAGCGCCGCGAACTACGCGTATTGGGAAAAGTATCTCGACTACATCATCATCTCGAAGAACTATCCGGCGCCTACGCCCACTCCCACGCCGACCCCCACTCCGACACCGACGCCTACTCCATCGCCTACTCCCACTCCGACCCCCACGCCTACTCCGACCCCTACTCCCACACCCACGCCTACGCCTCCCAAGCCCACGCCTCCGAAGCCCCCGTTGGGCTTGCTCAATCCGCTGCGACCGAACTCGCCGGCTTTGGCCTTGGGCCTGGGCGGCTCGGGCTGGCGCGGGCTGATCGGCGATCAGATCTTGGGCCAGACCAACACCGGCCGCGGCACGATTCCGCCGTCGCAAGACGCCGACCGCATCGACCAGTTCAACAACCCAAACACCTCGACCTTCCCGTCGATTTCGATCAGCGTGCCGCGTGGTTTCCGCAACTACATCGGCTACCAGACCTACGTGCAGTTCATGATGGACCACGGCCGCGATCTGCAGCCGGTGGGCACCACCTACACGCCGATCTCGATCCAAAGCGGCTTCTGCCCCTGGCATTCGGAATCGACCGCCGGCGGCTCCTTTAGCTTCCCGCCCCGTGCACAGCCCGAGCACTCCTCGCGGCGTGCTTTGATCGCCGCCATGCAGGTGGTCAAGGAACGGAATGAAACGATTCCGGACTTCAACAACCGCGACTGGGTGTCGGTCATCTCCTTCGACGGCATGCAGAACGGCGGCCCCGCCATCGCCCAGCGGCTGACGGGCGACTACGACGCCTCGATGCTCGCCTGCACGCGGCTGCAGGCGGTCGGCGACAAGGGCGCTACCACGGCGACCGAGGCCGGCCTCATCAAGGCCCAGCAGCATCTGGCGCCCGCCAATCAGGGCGGCGCTGCCCGCGAGAAGACCAATAAAACGATCGTGCTCCTGACCGACGGTGTGCCGAATCTTTATTCGAGCAGCGCCGCCACGGTGACGAACTTCATTGCCCAGGACACGACCGGTGAGTTCTTCGCCAACGGCGCCCACTGGTACGACGCCGCGCTGATGCAGGCGGCCAATATCCGGGCCAAGAAATGGCAGCTCTACCCCGTAGGCATCGGCCTCGGCACCGACTACGACTTCATGGACCGTATGGCCCGCATCGCCGGCACCGCCGACGCCGCCGGCCACAGCCCCCGCGGCTCGGGCAACCCGGCCGAGTACGAGCAGAAGCTGATCGAGATCTTTGAGGAGATCATCAAGTCGCCGCAAGTCCGCCTGGTGCAGTAGCTCAAGGCGTTTTCGCGGCAGCAACGAGCGAACTCAAAGCCGTCGATCTTGCGGTCTCATCACCGCGAGATCGGCGGCTTTTTTGTTCTCCCGCGAAAGTCCCGTTGCCCGCTGCGATCGTCAGCCGTTCTGCAATAATTGGTACGTTCCGGGCGAACTATTCGTGCCCTACGTTCAACTACTCCCCGCCCACGCTTGGATTGATGCCTCGGCAGAATTACCCAGATGATGGCACCGTGACGACTCCGCCGGCGAAAAGGCGCCGGTGGCGCCGTTTGACTCGGTTCAGCCTGCGCGGGTTTCTAATGCTCACGGCCTTGCTCGGCGGCCTGTTCGGTTGGTACGGCCGGCGTGCAAACGATCAGCGGCTCGCCGTGGAACTTGTCGAACGCCTGGGTGGCGATGTCGGCTATGGCTATCAACGCGAGGGCGCAAATGCGCCCCCTGCGCCGGCATGGCTGGTGCGTTTGACGGGCCAGCATTGGTGGGCGAGTGCGGTTTCGGTTTCGCTCTACCGCCAGACGCTCAGCGCCGAAGAGGTTTCGCGGCTCTCACGTCTATCGAAGCTCGAGTGGCTTAGCCTGCGAGGCTGCAAGCTTCGTGGCATCGATCTGGGGTCGCTGCGTCGTGCTACCGCCCTTCGCAATTTGTCGCTTGACGAAACGGACATCGGAGACGACGAGCTTGCGACGCTTAGCCAGCTTGCCCATTTGGAGTTGCTCGATTTGAACTACACCCAGGTCAGCGACGTAGGCCTGGCCTCTTTGCGTTCGGTGCCGCTGAAGTGGCTGAGTTTGAACTCAACTCGCGTCACCGATGCCGGACTGGCGGAGCTTGCGCAATTGGTCTCGCTCGAGAGGCTCTACCTCGAAGGCGACCGCATCTACGGTTCCGGTCTACGGCACCTTCGTTTTTTGCCGGCTCTGCGCAGCGTCGACCTCGGCCGGACGCCAACCACCGACGAGGGCCTCGAGCACTTGGCCCATGTGCCGTCGCTGCGGGATCTAACTGTGACCTACACGAACGTCACGGACGCAGGAGTCCGCCATTTAGGCCGCGCTCGCAAACTGGCTTACCTTGCCCTGAATCATACGCGCATCAGCGGAAGCACCCTAAACGCACTGCGCGATCTGCCGAGTTTCAAAGTCCTTTATGTCAACGACACGATGCTGTCTGACGAAGCGCTGGGCAACCTTGCGGGGCTGCAGAGTCTCGAAAGGCTTTGGATCTCAGGAACGCGTCTGACTGACACGGGGCTAAGCCGCTTGGATGATTTGCCAAGCTTGAAGCAGCTTTGCATCAGCCAGACTCTGGTCACCGACCAAGGCTTGGCGCATCTGCGGCAATTCCCCGCTTTGGAGTCCGTGATCATCGTCGACTGCCCGCATGTCACCGCGGCCGGGGCGGCCGCATTACGGCAAGCGGCGCCACACGTTTTCGTCGGCACAAGACCCCGACTTGCTACTCCTTGAGCTTGACGGCGCGATTGGTTTCCCCAGGCCCGCCTGGCAGGCGCTTGCTCCCACCGGTGTTATAATCGGCGCGGCTCGGCGGATCGCCGGCCCCAGTCCGATTTCTCCGGCCCGCCCACTTCCCACCTTCAGGAGTTGCTCCGTGTCTTCTGCTCAGCGCTTCACTCGGCGGCAGTTTGTTTCCACCGCGGCGGTTGGCACGGCGGCCCTACTGGGGGCGCCTGCGATCGTCACTGCCCGCAAGACCGAGGGCGAAACGATCGTTGGCTCCGGCGAGCACAAGTTTCGGGCACATCACCAGTGGGCGCAGCTCCCCGACAAGTTCACCTGGCAAACCACCCACAACGTGGCGGTCGACAAGGCCGGCAACCTGTACGTCATTCATGAGGGGCGCGAGGACCAAAAAGACCACCCCTCGATCTTCGTTTTTGATCCCGAAGGTAAGTATGTGCGGTCCTTCGGCAGCCAGTTCCAAGGAGGCGGCCACGGCATCGAGGTCCGCCAGGAAGGGAACGACGAGTTCCTCTATGTCTGCGCCTACCAGCAAGTGAAGTCGTTCGCCAAGCTCGGCCTCGACGGCGAGGTGGTGTGGGAAAAGCATGCCCCCATGAAGTCCGGCGTGTACGCCGCGGGCGAGGCTGAGCACCCCGAGAAAATCTGGGGCCGCGACCGCTTCCTGCCGACCAACTTCGCCTTCCTCGACGACGGCGGTTTTCTACTGGCCGACGGCTACGGCTCGTTCGTCATTCACCGCTTCGACAAGGACGCCAACTGGGTCAGCTCCTTCGGCGGCCCCGGCGACGGCGAAGGCAAGTTCGACACGCCGCACGGCATTTGGATTGATCGCCGCCCGGGCCGCGAGCCGGCCATCGTGATCTGCGACCGCGCGCATCACACGCTGCAGTTCTTCGACCTCGACGGCAAGTACTTGGAAACGGTCAAGGGCTTCGGCCTGCCGGCCAACGCCGACAGCCAGGGCGAGCTGCTCCTGATCCCCGAGTTGCTCGGCCGCGTGACGCTGCTCAACGGCAAGAACGAGGTGGCCGCAGTCCTCGGCGACGACGCCGACCGCGTGAAGGCCGACAGCAAGTTCGCCATCCGCAGCGACGAAAAGCTCTGGCAACCCGGCCGCTTCGTCCACCCGCACGACGCCTGCTTCGACGCCCAAGGCAACATCTACGTCGCCGAATGGGTCAACAGCGGTCGCGTGACCAAGCTGGAAAAGCTGTCGTAGCCACGGTTTCGACCGAGGAAAGTGGGGTGCGTCAAGCGCAGCGCGGACGCACCATTTTGAAAAAGCCTAGCGCAACCGGAAGCCAACGGGCTTGCGCACCGCGACGATCCTTGTCCCCCCGGCGACTCGCCGGGGGCTAATTACAGCGTTCTTCGGCTCATTAGCCCCCCGGTCAATGACGGGGGAATTCCACCGCAATGGGCTGACCCCGATTCCCTCACGTTCGGCTGGACAAGGAGCCCGCGCTGCCGGGAGAATCCAGCTAGGCAGCGGGCTCAAACACCGCGCGCGGGCAACGACGCCCCAGAGTCCGCTGCTTTCCCAAGAACCCGTTAGGCCGGCACGGTCCGTCTCCGCTCCATGGGCATCTACGATCGCGACTACTACCGAGACGAACCCCGCTCTTGGCCGACGATCGGCGGGAGCATGGTCACCACGCTGATCGTGATCAACGTGGCGATCTTCGTGGCCGACATGTTCGCGGACAGGCAGTTGAGCTACTACCTGGCGCTCCACGGCGGGCTCTTTCGTACGCAGTGGCAAGCCTGGCAATTGCTCACCTACGGGTTTGCACACGATCCTTCTAACGTGATGCATATTCTCTTGAATATGTTCGCCCTGTGGCTGTTCGGCCGCGATGTGGAAACGATCTACGGACCTGCCGAATTCCTTCGCATTTACCTGACGACGATCGTCGTGGCGGGGCTCGTGTGGCTGGCGACCGATGGGTTTTGGGCCCCGGAGGCCAGCGTCATGCTCGGCGCCTCGGGCGCAGTGATGGGCATCATGATGATTTACGTCATGCACTACCCCAAGCGCACGTTCCTGCTCAACTTTTTCATCCCGGTGCCGGCCTGGCTGCTGATGGCCATCTACGTCGTCTTCGACGTGATGGGGGCGGTGTCTCAAAAGGACAATGTGGCCCACATGGCCCACTTGGCGGGCGTCGCCTACGGTTTCTTCTACTACCGAATGGGCTGGAACTTTGGCCGGCTTACGACGCCTGCCTGGTTGGGCAAGACGCTGTCGCGGCGGCCGCCGCTCAAGGTGCATCGCGAGCCGCCCGAGGAATCGCTAGAAGGCGAACTCGACCGGATTCTCGAGAAGATGCACCGAGAGGGCGAGCAGAGCCTGACCAAGGGCGAACGAGAAATCCTCGTCGAGGCCAGCCGCCGCTATCAGCGCCGGCAACAGAAGTAAGCAGACGGCCTGCCGCGATGCCGAACACTGTGTTTGCCGCTGAGTTGGCCGCCTACGGCCCCGACATGGACCGCGGGTCGCGGCCCAGCCTGTCCGACGCGCGCGCCTACTGCCGGCGTTTGGCGACATCGCACTACGAGAACTTCGTCGTCGCCAGCCTGTTGCTCCCCCGGCGACTGCGCGATCCGTTCTTCGCGGTCTATGCCTACTGCCGGTGGGCCGACGATCTGGCCGACGAAACGGGCGATGCCGAGCGGAGCCGCGAACTGCTGGCCTGGTGGGGCCGGCAGCTCGACGAATGCTACGCCGGCGAGGCGACGCACCCGGTGTTCGTCGCCCTGCGAGACACGATCGAGCGTTTCCAGATTCCGCGTACGCCCTTTGCCGATCTGCTGTCGGCCTTCGAGCAGGATCAGCAGCAGACTCGCTACGACACCACGGCCGACCTGCTCGACTACTGCCGGCGCTCGGCCGATCCGGTAGGCCGGCTCGTGCTCTACCTGGGCGAAGCGTTCGACGACGAGCGGGCGGCGCTCTCCGACTCGATCTGCTCCGGCTTGCAGTGGGCCAACTTCTGCCAGGACGTGGCCGGAGATTGGAAACGCGGGCGGATCTATCTGCCGCGCGAAGCGCTGGCTGCTTGCGGCTGCGATGAAGCGATGTTCGCGGCGGAACGCGCTACGCCGGAGCTTCGCAAACTCGTGTTGCACGAGACGCGGCGTGCGCGGCAAATGCTGATGGCAGGCCGCACTTTGCCTGGGCGCATGCCCCGCGACTTGCAAGTCGACGTGCAAATGTTTCTGAGCGGTGGGTTGGCGATCCTCGATGAGATCGAGCGGCGCGGCGGCGATGTGTGGCGGGAGCGGCCGAAGGTTTCGGCCGTCAAGCAACTAGGCCTGCTTGCCAAGTCTTGGTGGCAGGTGCGCAGGAGGCGGGGAGCAGCGTCATGACGACCGAGTTGTCGCGGAGCTATGCCGCGTGTCAGCAGTTGGCCCGGCAGGCTCAATCGAACTTCTACGGCGCGTTCGGCCTGTTGCCGCGCCCTAAGCGGCTAGCAATGTGCGCGCTCTACGCCTACTTGCGACGCGCGGACGATCTGGGCGATGCACCTGCGCCGGCCGCGGAACGTCGCCGTGGGCTGACTGAGCTCCGTCAGGCGCTACACTCCGCGGTGCAGGGGCAGTTCAGCGACCCCTTCTTCCCCGCGCTGGCCGATGTCATCAATCGGTTCGGAGTGCCGGTCGCGTATCTCGAGGCGGTGCTCGACGGCGTCGAGATGGACCTCGAGCCGCGCAGCTATCAAACGTTTGCCGATCTCGAAGTCTATTGCCAGCGCGTCGCTTCGGTGGTCGGGCAGGCGTGTTTGTTCGTGTGGGGGTTCGATGGCAGCCAGCACAGCCTCGAATTGGCTCACGATTGCGGCCTGGCCTTTCAACTCACCAACACCCTGCGCGACCTGCAAGAAGACGCCGAGCTCGGCCGCGTCTACTTGCCGGTCGAAGACTTGGCCCGCTTCCGCTACTCGGCCGAAGACCTGCGCACCGGGGTCGTTGATGAGCGGCTGCGAGCGCTCATGAACTTCGAAGCCGAACGAGCAGAGGCCTTCTACGAACGCGGCCGCCAACTCTCGGAGCGGCTCTCGGCAGACGGCCGCCCGGTGTTCGGAGCAATGTTCTCTACCTACCGCAGCTTGTTACGCGAGATCCGCCGCCGCGACGGCCAGGTTTTCGGCCCGCGCATTCGCTTGGCTGCCTGGCGAAAATGGGCAATCGGGGCGCGATGGATCTGGCCCCGTGCCCGCGTGGCGCTCGGCGATCTCGGCTCTGGGGCTCGTCTGCGTGCGGACCGACCTTTACTAGAAAAGTTTTAACAAACCGCAATCTTTGCGCAGTCGATAAAGTTCTCCAGGTCCCGCGCGATCGGTTCGCGCTCAGCACTGGAGCAAGCTCGATGATCTGGGTGCGGCGAAGCCTTGGATGTGCCTGCTTCGCGATCGGCGTGCTCGTTGCAGACTTCGGTCGCGGGCAGCAGCCTCCGCCGGCGCTGCAGCCGCTGCCCGCTTTGCAGGCGGAGGCGAACCCGCCAGCGGGGAATGCGAGTGGTCCGGGGCAAGGTCTCGAGCCTGGCGGCGCACTGGAGTCCGCCGCGGGCAACGACTCCTTGCTAAAGGCCGAGGTCGCTCGGCTGGTGCGCGAGGCCCTGGCCGCCGAGCGTGCTGCGGCAAGCGTCATCGAACCCCTTCCGCCGACGACCGGAGTTCCTGCAACGCTTTCGCCTACCCCTGCGCCGGCCGCCGAGGCAGCGCCGCCGCTTCCGGCAATCCCCGTCGCGCCCGCGCCCTACGAGGTCGGCAGCGATACCTCGCTCAAGGCGGTTTGGAACCACGGTTGGGAAGTGCAGTCGCCCAACAAGGACTTTCGTATCCACGTGGGCGGGCGCACGCACTTCGACGGCGGCTGGTTCTCGGCCGACGACGCTGTGCAGTTTGGCCCTGACGGCATTGGCGCCCTCGAAGACTCGGTGAATATGCGCCGCGGCCGCCTGCGCGTCGACGGCACGATGTACGAAGTGATCGACTTCGCGGCCGAGTACGACTTTGTCAGCCATTTGGTGGGCGCCGCCAATCCATCGGTACCCGCGCCCGCCCCCACCGACCTCTGGATCACGCTCACGCATATCCCCTGGCTGGGCAACTTCCGCGTCGGCAATCAGAAAGACCCGATCGAGCTCGAGCATCTCACGAGCAGCCGCTGGCTCGACTTCATGGAACGCTCGCCGATGTTCGACGCGTTCTATGGGCGGTTCACCAACGGCTTTGTGCCGGGCCTGCAATTCTTCAACTGCACCGAGAACGAGCGGGCGACCTGGGCCGCCGGTGTGTTCAAGAACACCACCAATCCGTTTGGATTCGGCGTGGGCAACGGCGACTACATGATCGAAGGACGCGGCACCGTGCTGCCTTACTACGACGCCGACGGCCGCTACCTTTGGCACCTGGGCCTTTCTGGCAGCCACCGCGATCTGCTCGACGGTCAAACGCGGTTCGTCTCGCGCGGCTCGGTGCGGAATGGCCCGCCGGGGCCGTTCAACGCCGTGTTCGCCGACACCGGGTTCATTCAGGCCGAGAGCACGAACATCGTCAACGCCGAGAACTTGGTGATCTGGGGCCCGTGGACGGTGCAGGCCGAGTACTCGGCCGTGTGGGTGCAGGACGCCGCGTACCCGTCGGGCGGAGGAGGAACGCCGCTCGGCACGGTGTTCTTCCAGGGCGCCTACGTCGAAGCGCTCTACTTCTTGACGGGCGAGAATCGGCCCTATAACCGCAAGACAGGCATCGTCGACCGCATTATCCCCTACGAGAACTTCTCGTTCGTAAAAGGCGACAAAGGGCCGATCTTCACCCGCGGCGCCTGGCAAGTGGGCGCTCGCTACGCCATGCTCGACCTGAACAACTCAGGCATCGTGGGCGGGCTGCTGCACGACTACACTCTCGGCCTCAACTGGCTGCTCAACCCGAACATGAAGTTCCAGTGGAACTACGTCTACACGCATCGCGACGTCGGCGACGTAGGCAGCACGGGCGATGCCCACGCACTCGGCATGCGGATGGCGATGGATTTCTGAGCGATGAGTTGGCAAGTCTCCGCGCCAACGTAACGAGCCAGCACCGCCTAAGCCGCGGGGCGTATCCGCAGTCGCTCGCTGTCAATCAGCACTTCAAAGGCAGCTAGCAGCCCCCCGCAGGTGTGGACTCGGTGCTCTTCCCTTCGTAGAGAGCGGCATCGCCTCGCTCTTCCAACCGCTCGGCACGAGCCTTCTGATAGCTGAACGAAGCGTAGGACTTCGTGCTGCCCGGTGGACAAGTGGCCAGATAACCGGCAAGATAAATGCCTAGGCCTCGGCAGTTCGGCTGCTTGGCGGGCCTTGCGCTTGCTTCATGGAGGAAGGCCATGTGGAATGCTCCGGCGGGTCCCGATCAGCTTCGTTTCGGTCCTTGCCGCTTTCTTGCTTCCCGGCATCGTCCCCTCGAACGAACCGAAGTGGGGCGCGATCTCAAGGCCATGCGGCGGCTGGTGCGCGAGCGCTGCCCGCAGCGCCCCGGCGTGTACGGGATGTTCGACCACTCCGGGCAGTTGATCTACGTGGGCAAGGCCAAGAGCCTGCGGTCGCGGCTGCTCAGTTACTTTCTCACCACGGCCGAAGACAAGGCCGCGCGCATCATCGACCGTTGCACGCACTTGGTGTGGGAACGGCTGCCGAGTGAGCTGGCGGCGCTCCTACGCGAGTTGGAGCTGATCCGCCGTTGGCGCCCCGCCTACAACGTGCAGGGGCAGCCGGGGCGGCACAGCGTAGGCTACCTGTGCCTGGGCCGCGAGCCGGCGCCGCGAGCCTACTTCGCCCCGGCGCCATCGAACCGCACGCTCTACAGCTTCGGCCCCGTGCGGTCGATGCTGCGGGCACGGCAGGCGGCGCTCGCGCTCAACGATTGCTTCGGCCTGCGCGATTGCCCCGATCAACAGCCGCAACACTTTGCCGATCAGCCCGTGCTCTTCGAGCCGATCGATCGCCCCGGCTGCTTGCGGTTCGAACTCGGCACGTGCCTTGCGCCCTGCGTGGGGGCCTGTACTCGCCGGCAATACTATGCGCGGTTGCAGGCGGCGCGCAAGTTCTTGGACGGCAGCGACACCTCGCTGCTCGCGCGGCTCGAACGCGACATGCAACTGGCGGCCGCCGAGCGGCAATTCGAACGGGCCACCCGGCTCCGCGACCTCTGGCAGCCACTCGCCTGGCTCGACGATCAACTTCGCCGTGTGGCGCGGGCAGAGCAAGAATACGACTTTGTGCTCGAGGCAGGCGCCGGACGCCGCCCCTGGTGGCACGTGATCCGCGCCGGACGCTTGCGCGCTCTCTTCCCCGCGCCGCGCTCGGAGCGAGCTCTCGCGCGGGCGCGGCAACTCGTCGCCACGCTCTTCGCAGAGCCCGCCGGCGCGGAACCGTCGGCTCAAGCGGCCGTAAGCCATATCCTCTGTCTCGTGCGCTGGTTCGAGCATGAGGGGCAAGGGGAAGGAAAGCGGTTGGCGTTCGAAGAAGCCACCACGCCGCGCGCGGTAATTACGCCTAGCCCCTAAACCTCCCGCACTGCCAGCGGCCGGAATGCGGCGGCAGGTCTGGTCGTCGCAAGTGTTCTCCAATTCGTTGACGCCCGCCTCGGGCATCGCTAGCCTGCCGGGGAGCAGAGAGCGTTTCCCAACACGCCCAGCGATGAGGTTCAACCATGAGGCGGCGTCGGCATGGCGGCGGTGCGTTCGCGTCTTCTCGTCTGCGACATGGCCTTCAACATGAGCCGCTCGAGCCGCGCTGCTTGTTGGCGGCCGACCCGCTGACCCCCATGGTCACCGAGCCCGCCGTCGAAGGGCAGATGGTCAACCCTGGCGATGCCCACATGGAGGCCTCGCCCTTTTCCGATCCCGACGGCGACGCCCATCTCAACACCGACTGGGAAATCTGGACCGTGGCCCCGGCGGAGCGGGTTTGGACCACGCTCGCCATCGGCGGCGTCGAGCGCACGCATACGCACTTGGGCGACGGGCTTTTCGAAGGCACTCACGCCGGCCGCAGCGAACTGTTGCCCAACACCGACTACGAGCTGCGCGTCCGCTACCGAGACAGTGAAGGCTCGGTGAGCGCCTACGGCACGCGACACTTCAGCACTGGCTCGCTCTCGGAAGTGTTTCCGCTCGAGCTGCACGACATCATCGCGACCGATCCCACGTTTACCGACGCGTTGGGAGCGCCGATCGTGTTGCCGGGAGGCGGTGCGCCAGGCGTGATCGAGGTCCGCGGCGCGGCCGATGACACCTTGCTGCTGCGGCTGTCGGGCGGCGCGGCGGGCAATCAGGTCTCGAACCCTGCTGCGCTCGAGATGCATGTGAATGCGCAGGTGCGCGTGCGCGCCGGCGCAGCGCCGCTTGTGTTGCCGGCGGGGCGTTTGGGCTTTCTCACCGACGATGGCGAGCGAACGATTTACCTGCCGGCCCTCAACCTGCCGGCAGGCGAGGAACGCGTGCTGTGGGTAGCGATCGACGGTGCGAGCTACTGGGGAGACGCCAGTCAGACCACGCCCGACTTCTCCGACCTGGCCGAAGGCGCGGCGGTTCCCTTCTTGGTGCTGCAGCCCGGCTACAAGGTCGAGGTCGTGGCGCAAGGGTTCCAATTGCCGACGAACATCGCCTTCGTGCCCAACCCCGGCAGCGATCCCGACGATCCGTTCTATTACGTGAACGAGCTCTACGGAACGATCAAAGTCGTCACGCGCGATGGCACGGTGCATGACTACGCCACGGACCTGCTGAACTTCGATCCGACGGGCAACTTTCCCGGCTCGGGCGAGCAAGGACTTTCGGGGCTGGCCATCGACCCGGCGACGGGCGACGTGTTCGCTTCGATGCTCTATAGTAGCGTGCCAGGGACCGAAAACGCGCCCCACTACCCTAAGGTCGTGCGGTTTCACAGCACCGACGGCGGGATCACCGCGGCGACGCAGACCACGATTCTCGACATGCCGGGCGAGTCGATGGGGCAGAGCCATCAGATCTCGAACGTCTCGATCGGCCCCGACGGCAAGCTCTATGTCCACGTCGGCGACGGCTTCGACTCCGGCACCGCGCAGAACTTGAACTCCTATCGTGGCAAGATTCTGCGGCTGAATCTCGACGGCACCGCGCCGGCCGACAACCCGCACTACAACGGCGGCACGATCAACGCCCGCGACTATGTGTATGCCTATGGCTTCCGCAATCCGTTTGGCGGCGCTTGGCGGGCGAGCGACGGCCAACACTACGAGGTGGAAAACGGCCCCAGCATCGATCGCTTCGCCAAGGTCGAGCGTGGGGAGAACTATCTGTGGGACGGCTCCGACGCCAGCATGCAGCAGAAGGCGATCTACAACTGGAGCCCCGCTACGGCCCCGGTGAATTTGGCCTTCGTGCAGCCGGAGACCTTCGGCGGCAGCGGATTCCCGGCCGAGAAGCAGGGGCATGCCTTCGTGAGCGAGTCGGGCTCGACCTGGGGCACCGGGCCGCAGAACGGCAAGCGGATCAGCGAGTTTGTGCTCAACGCCGAGGGGGATCTTGTCGAGGGACCGACGACGCTCATCGAATACGGCGGCAGCGGCAAGGCCTCGGTCGTGGCGCTGGCCGCGGGGCCCGACGGCCTCTACTTCAGCGACTTCTACAAAGATCAGGACTACCAGACCCCAATCGACCGCGGCGCGCGGATCTTGCGCGTGCGCTATGTCGGCACGGCCGACTTTTCCGCCGACATGCAATTCGGCACGCCCAACTTGGCGGTGAAGTTTAGCGACACGAGCACGGTGCCGAACCCCACGAATTGGCAGTGGGACTTTGGCGACGGCCATACGAGCAGCGAACGCAACCCGCTGCACATCTACGAAGCGGCCGGCGACTACGACGTGCGGCTGCGCGTAACGGGGGCCGACGGAGTCGCCGTGCTCGAGAAGCCGGGCTACGTGCGCGTCGCCGAGGAGGGAGGCGCCGGCCTCCGCGCCGAGTACTACGACACGATCAACTTTTCCGGGCCCGCGCTCGTCAAGACGGGCGCGGCGATCAACGGCGATTGGGGCGAAGGCTCTCCCGATGCGGCGATCGATCCCAACACGTTCTCGATCCGCTGGACCGGGCAAGTGACGCCGCAGTTCAGCGAAACCTACACCTTCTACACCAACACCGACGATGGGGTGCGGCTGTGGGTCGATGGCAAGCTGCTGATCGACCGTTGGATCGACCAGGGGCCCACCGAATGGTCGGCCACGGTCGCGCTCACCGCCGGCGAAGCCTACGACCTGAAGATGGAGTATTACGAGAACGGCGGCGGCGCCGTGGCTCAATTGCGCTGGTCGAGCCCCAGCCGGGCGAAGCAGATCGTGCCGGCAAATCGGCTGTCTCAGCCGGTGCCGCCGAATCAGCCACCGCGCGTGCTGGCGGCCGCCTTCGTGCCGAGCGCGCAGGGAGATCGGCTAGAGTTCACATTCCACGAAGACGTGGGTGCGAGTCTGTCTCCAGATGACCTGCAGTTGCGATATCGCTCGTGGGCGCCGTTCGCGGCGAGCGACATCGACCTTACCTACGACGCCGCTGCGAAGAAGGCGGTGTTCAGCTTTTCACGCTTGCCGCTGGGTGGCTTGCTGGGCGGAATTCACAAGGCCACGCTCACCGCGGCCGGCATCACTGACGCCGCGGGAGCTCAGCTCGATGGCAACGCCGACAACATTGCGGGCGACGCCTATGAGTTCAGCTTCGCGAAGGGGCCAAATTCGTTCGACCTTGACGGCGACTACGACCTGGACCTGAGTGACTTTGGCATTTTCAAGCACTTTTTCGGCCAAACCGGCGATGTACCGGGCGACCTGAATGGCGACGCCAAGATCGATCTGACCGACTTTGGCATTCTCAAGGAGAACTTTGGGAAGTTACAAGAGGATATGCGCGCGGCCTCGCCGCTGATCGAGGGCAGTGGGACTGCGGAATTCATCGGCGTCGCGCGTCCACGCCGGAATGATTTGCTGGCCGCTGCCTGGGCGCAACTGGGCGACGAAGCCGAAGACGCTAAGCCGTGGCGGCTCCTCAGTGCGGAATGACGACCGGCTCTTCCAACATCCGGACGACCGTGTTGACCAGCCGTTCCGGCTCTACGGGCTTCGCAAGATGGTCGTTGAAGCCGGCGCTGCGGGCGCGCGAGCGGTCTTCCGTGCTGGCGAACGCCGTGAGCGCGATCGCAGGCACTTGGCCAAGCGGCCCAGGCAGCGAGCGCAACTGCTCGATCAGCGAGTAGCCGTCTTCACCCGGCATGGCGATATCGCTCAGCACCAGGTCCGGCTGGAAGCTCGGCAGAACCTCGAGTGCCTGCCGTACGGAAGTGACGGCCATGACCTCGGCGCCGTATTTGCGCAGCGTGGAGACCACGATCTCGCGGGCCGCCGGCGCGTCGTCGACCACGAACAAACGCCGGCCGGCGAGCGCTCCTACGCCAGGCGGACTAACGTTAACCACGAGTGTATGGTCGGTGCCCGTGGGCTTAACCGCCAGCACCGGCAGCAGAATGGTGAAGGTGGCGCCGCGGCCTTCGCCGTCGCTGGCCGCCTCCACGGTGCCGCCGTGCAAATCGACCAAATGCTTGACGATCGATAGCCCGAGGCCCAGTCCGCCGTGCCGCCGCACGCTGCTCGAGTCGGCCTGCTGAAATCGCTCAAACAGGCTCGGCAAGAAGTCGGCCTTGATGCCCGCGCCGTCGTCGACCACGCGCACGCGGAGCGCCGACTGCACGTTGTCCAGCAGGACGGTGACCGCTCCTCCATCCGTCGAAAACTTGACCGCGTTGGTCAACAGGTTGAGCACTGCCTGCTGCAGGCGATGCGCGTCGCCACGCACATACGGCTCCCCCTCACCATCGGTCGCCGTCAGCGTGATCGACTTTTCGTTGGCCAGCGGCCGCACGGAATCGACAGCGTCGTGAATCACCTGCCGCATGTCGACGGGCTCCATCTGCACGCGCAGCTTGCCGTTGATGATGCGGCTGGTGTCGAGAATGTCTTCGACGAGCTGGGCAAGCGCCTTGGCCCCGCGCTCGATGGCGTCGATGGCTTCGGTCGTTTCCTGAGCCTCGAGCAGGCCCATTTTGAGCAACTGGGAGTAGCCCAGGATGGAGCTCAACGGGGTGCGCAGCTCGTGACTGACGGTTGCTAGGAACTGGTCCTTAGCCTGGTTGGCGCCTTCGGCCAGGTCCTTGGCGCGCTGCAATTCTTCTTCGGCCTGCTTCTGGTCGTCGATATCGGTGCAGGTGCCGAACCAGCGGACCACGCGCCCCTGGTCGTCGCACAGCGGCAGCGCGCGGCCCAAGAACCAACGGTATTGGCCATCGCTCGCGCGGCGAAACCGGTACTCGATCTCGTAGGGCTCTCCCGACTCGAGCGCCTGTCGCCACCGCTCGATCGCCCGCGAGCGATCGTCGGGATGCAGCAGCAGATTCCAGCCGGCGCCCTTGGCTTCTTCGTAGGAGAGCCCGGTGTAGCTCCACCAGTGCTGGTTGTAGTATTCGTGGTAGCCGTCGGGACGTGTGATCCACACGATCTGCGGCAACGCATCGGCCAACTCGCGAAACATTCGCTCGCTGGCCTCGAGGTCCTTTTCTGCCTGATGCTGTTCCGACAGATCGCGCAGCGCCATCACGGCTCCCATCCACTGGCCATCTTGCTCGAGCGGCGACAGGGCGAGAGCCACCGGCGTGCGGCGGCCGTCGGGCCGCAGGGCAGTCGTCCGCAGATTGGCGAGCAACGTGCCGGCGGTGTTCGCCTGCTGAATGGCGGCCGTCTCGCCGGCGTCAAACAGGTCCGCGACCGACTTGTGGGCGAGGTCCGCCCACGGGCGGGCCAAGAGCTGTTCGGCTGCGGGGCTCGCAAACGTGATCTGCCCGGAGCGGTTGATCAGCAGCAGGGGGGCCCCAGTGGGCGAGCGCAGCGCCTGAGCCAACTCGCGCTGGAGAGAGAATTCGTCACCCGAAGGCATGGGCGGTCAATCGCGAAAAGGCCGCCGCTCGAGGAATCATGCCTCTAGGCCATCTCCCTGCGGGGCCATGCGCGAGATGGTTTAGAATCTATCCTATCCATAGGGGCAAACGAAAGACAGCGCAGGAAGGGGGCGATTTAGCCCCCCTTTCGAGGAAAATTGGCTCAGTCGGGGACCGGCGGAACGCGGGTCAAGGGAGAGGACAAGGCACCGTGGAAGCAGGCCACGTCATTCAACAGCGCTACCGGCTCGACGCCGAGATCGGCCGCGGCTCGAGCGGCATCGTGTTTCGCGCGCTCGACCTGCGGTTGAACTTGCCCTGCGCCGTGAAGCTGCTGCTCCCCTGGGCTCAGGCAGACGATGGGCAGCGGCATCGCCTGCGGCGCGAGGCGCGGCTGGCCGGCCTGCTCCGCAGTCCGCACTCAGTGGCCATTCAGGAATTCTGCGAAGGCCCCAACGACCAACTGGCCATCGTCATGGAACTGCTCCATGGCCAGGACCTGGGGCAGCGGCTCTCGAGCCGACGGGTCTGGACCGTCGAAGAAGTTGCCAAATTGGCCGCCCAGGCGCTCGATGCGCTGGCCGAGGCCCATGATCTGGGGATCGTGCATCGCGATCTCAAGCCGGGCAACTTGTTCTTGTGCGAGCGCGCCGGCGAGGCCGAACTGCTCAAGGTGCTCGACCTGGGCGTGGCCAAAATTACGGGCGCCGGCGTAGGCAGCGTGGTGCTGTGGGAGTCGACGCGGCTCACCGTGTCGGGGGGCGTGATGGGGTCGCCGGCCTATATGAGCCCCGAGCAATGCCGCGACGAGCCGCTAACTCCCGCGAGCGATCTCTATTCGCTGGGCGTGGTGCTGTATCGCCTGCTCTCCGGGCAACTCCCTTTCACCGATCCCCAGCCGGTCAAGGTGATGCTCATGCACAACCAAACGCCCCCACCAGCGCTGCCGCCGGAGATCGCCGAGCATCCGGTCGCCCAAGGCGTACTCCGGGCGCTCGCGAAGCGGCCGACCGAGCGCTTCGCCGACGCCCGACAAATGCGCGCTGCATTGCTCGGGCGGGGCGAAGCCTAAGAGAGCCTAACTCAACCGGATTCCAGCGGCTCGCGCGCCGCAACGATCCTTGTCCCCTCGGCGACTCGCCGAGGGCTAATGAGAGCGCTGCTCGGCTCATTAGCCCTCCGTCAATGACGGGGGGGGATTCTACCGCAACGCCCGCGCTCGCGCAGTTGTGTTAGGCGCTCTCATGCTGCGTCAGGGCTGAAGGTTCGGGTTTGCCACACGAACCCGTCTGCGATCAAGGAGTGCTCGCGGGTTTGGTGCAGGATGCAGCACTGGCAGGGGCGACTCGAAAATAGCCCCAGGCAAGGCCGGCGCGAGCCGGACGCCGCCCGGGGTTACGCCCTGCCGCCCCCTCCCGGGCTTTGTCTTCGCATCGATCGATAGCCCCCAGCTAACTTCTGGCAACCCGCCGGGTTGCATCCGGTGTTCCCAGCGGAGACGCATCGTGGAGGATTATCGCGCGGGATGCGTGCGTTGGCGTGGGCGCGATCATTCGTCGTCGGCGATCTGGGCGAAGGCCAGGTGCAGGGCGGCCTGCCAGAGTAGTTCTTGATCAGCGCCGGCAGCGTGCGAGTTCGGGGCGAGCGCGGCTCGAGCGGCCGCTGGTTCCAACGCACTCGCGCGGCGGCCGAAGTTTTCCTTGAGGATGCCGAAGTCGGTGAGGTCGACCTTGCCGTCGCGAGTGAAGTCGCCGTGGCGGACATCACTGTTAGCGCTGCCGAAGTGCTGCTTCAAAAGGCCGAAGTCGCCCAGGTCGACCTGGTCGTTGCCGTCGGCGTCGCCGGCCAGACGGCGGGCGAGAATGAGCCGCTGAACTGGGGCGCTTTTGCCGCCATCTTTGTCGGTGGCGGTGGCGGTCACCAGGTAATCGTCGCTGCGGTCGAATGTGTGCCGCAGCTCGGCGAAGCCCTTGGTATCGGTGACGACCACGGGCAGGCCGTTGCCCCAATCGATTTGCCAAGTGAACCCGGCCGCCTGATCGGCGCTCGAGGGGTCGGTGGCTTTCAGCTCGGCCAGGAACGGGAGGCCGGTGGTGACGGCGAGCGGGGCGGCAAAGGTTGCGGTGGGGGGAGAGTTCCAAAGATCGACAGGAGTGGTTTGGCTCTGGGCGGTTCTACCAAGCGTGTCGCGAACACGGACGCTGACTTCCAAGACATCCGAATTGCCTTTGACTCCCAACAACTGCAAGTCGCTCCACGCCAGTTCGACCTTAGCTCCGTCGTAGGTCGCCCGTACTTCGTTATTGACTCTCACCGTCCATTGAACGTGCTCGATCGGCTGGCTGGGATAGCGGGCGTTGGCCAGGATGGCGCCAAAATAGCTCCATGACCCCGCGCCGTCTTCAAAGAATTGCAAGACGGTATCCCTCGGATCTGTGGCTGACTGCTGACGAAGGCGCGCGTCCAAGACAAGCCGCTCGCCCTCGCTGATTGCGTAGGGTCCTCCCGCGTTCGCGACAGGTCGAAAGAAGTCGTGTCCCGACGGTAGTAGCGCTACGTCGAAACGCGATCCAACGTAACTACTGTGAAACTGGCTGCGATTCACATCTCCCGCGTAGGAATTATAGATATTGCCTCGACCGTCGTCCTCGCCTCCCACCGAATCTGGCCCCGCATCCCCAAAGGCGCGGTCCAACCCTCCCAATCCCATTTGGAAGTAGTCTTTGTTGTTGCGATCTCCGATCAGGAGGTCATCGCCGTTGTCCCCATAGAGATAGTCATCCGAATCGTCCCGATTCGCTGTGACACTCAAGTCGAGCTCGCCGGTCTCTGGGTTGCGGGAATAGATCGTGGAAGAGATAAGCACGTCATCACCCTGTCCCCCAAACAACCGATCCTCTCCCGGACCGCCGAAAATGATGTCGTTCTCATTGTGTCCGAACGCAACATCATTTCCCTTACCGGCATGGATGAAGTCATGACCTTCATTGCCACGAAGCTCGTCATCCCCGGCGCCCCCGATCAAGATATCGTTCCCCTCGCGGCCCCACATGACCACGTTCCCCTGATACGGCGCTCCATTCTCGAACCACGCGTTGAGCTTGCCGGCCACCAGCCGGTCGTCGCCGTCACCGCCGTCGATCTCGAACACCGCAAAGGCATTCACGCCGAAATCGAGTTGCACTTCATCGTTGCCGCCCAGGGTTTCGATCCGGATCGCCTCGACATCGCTTCCCTTAGGCAACGCCGTGACCCCGCCCAGGGGCCGGTCGTTCATCGTGATCTGCAAGTCGAGATTTCCCGTATCGCCGCTGGGGCGGGCATACGCAAGAATTTTGTCATCCCCTTCGGTGCCGCGGAAGACCAGCCGATCTTGGCCTCCCGGCGTGCTACCGCTTGCTGGCGTGTTGTTCCCGCCACTCAGAACATCGTTCCCGCCAGAGAAGTGGAGAAAATCATCGCCGTCGCCGCCGCTCAGGGTGTCGGCGAATTGCGAGCCGAACAAATGGTCATGGCCGGCGTCGCCGATGAGCACATCGACCGACATCGATTGGCGTAGGTCTCCATCCAAAAAGGCTTGATTGATCGTCACCAACTTCTCGTCACTCAACTGCTCACTCAGCCGAGTCAATCGCGCGAGCTCCGTTTCGAGAGCTCCGCGGAGTTCTGCTTCCTCGGGCGTCGCACTCGAATAGGGCGGAAGCAGCTTGAGGTCCGCTTCCAGAACGAGGATCTGCTCCTCGATCGGCCGCTGCATGTCGATGAATTCTTGAACCCTGACGAGCGCTGCCGCCTGATGATCGAGCCACGCCAGCGGCGTCGCCTGGGGATCGCCATCGAACATCGTCTCGTCGACCGCGTAGAGCCGATCGTTGCCAGCTCCGGCAATAATCACATCGCGACCTCGGCCGCCGTAGAGTAGGTCGTCGCCCTCGCCCCCTTCGATGACATCGGCCCCGCCCGCGCCGCGGATCGTGTCATTGTGTTCGCCGCCGCGTAGCACGTCGTTGCCGTCACCACCGGTGATGATGTCGTCGCCGGCGCCGCCGGCGATAACGTCGCCCAGTGAACCGCCGCCAGCGGAGATTACGTCGTTGCCGGCGCCGCCGTCCTGCACGTCGCGGCCTTCGCCGCCGTCCATGGTGTCGCTGCCCGCGCCGCCGTAGAGGACATCGTTGCCCCCGTCCCCGTTGAGGGTGTCATCGCTCGTGTCGTTGTCGGCGCCGGCCTGGCCGCCTGCAGAGTCCGTGCGCTCGCCGCCGTAGAGCACGTCGTCGCCCTCTCCGCCGAAGAGCGTGTCGCTTCCCAGGCCGCCATAGATCACATCGTTGCCGCCGCCGCCGGTGAGAATGTCGTTCCCCTCGCCGCCGTCGAGAGTGACGTGTTTCTTCACGCCTGGAAGCACCGTGATCTTGTCGTCGCCCCCCAAGCCGGCGATCGAAAGGACTTCGATGTCGCCCGAGGTCGAGCCGTCGAGCGTGAACTGGAAGGAGGAGAGGACGGCGCCGGTCAGGGGATCGACTCGTTCGGCGCGGAATTGGTCGGCGCCCGATTGGTCGAGCGTGATCCAGTCGACCACGTTCTCGTCGATGGTGGCGAAGCCGTCGGGATCGAGCAGGCGCTTGCCCTGCTCGTCGAATTCGCGGACCGTGCCGGCGATTTCCAGCGCATCGCGTCCCGAGCCGCCGACCAGTGTGCCGCCGACCGAAGGACCGATGGTGGCGAAGTCGATGATCAGGATGTCGTCGTTCTCGCCGCCGTCGAGGTCGTCGGCCCCGCCACCTCCGCGCAGACGATCGTTGCCGCGGTCGCCGAAGAGCTTGTCGTCGCCGGCGCCCCCGTCGAGTTCGTCATGGCCTTCGTTGCCGTGCAGCGTGTCGTGGTCGAGTCCGCCGACGAGTTGGTCGTCGCCGGCGCCGCCATGCAGCGTGTCGTCGCCGGCGCCGCCGTCGAGCACGTCGTCGCCGGGCGCGCCGGTGGACGAATCGTCGGCAGCGTCGTCGCCCCAGAGCGTATCGGTCCCCCCCTCGCCGAGCAGGCGATCCTTGCCTGCGCCGCCGATCAGGGTGTCATTCTCCGAACCGCCGATGAGCAGGTCGTCTCCGGTGCCCCCTGCCAAATGGTCATGGCCGTCGCCCCCGAACAGGCGGTCGTTGTCGGCCTCACCGAAGAGGCGGTCGTCGCCCGTGCCTCCTTGAAGTACGTCTTGGCCGGTGCCTCCCCAGAGGTTGTCGTCGCCTGCGCCGCCGTCGAGGAAGTCGTTGCCGGCGCCGGCGCGGAGGGTGTCATCGTGTCCGTCGCCGTGAAGTTGATCGTGGCCGTTGCCTCCGTCGATCGTGTCGACCCCGTCGCCGCCGGAGATGTAGTCATCCCCCTCGCCGCCGTTGAGCGTGTCGTCGCCTGCGCCGCCTGAGAGATAGTCGTTGCCTTGGCCGCCGGAGAGATTGTCGATGGCCGAGCCGCCGTAGAGTTGGTCGTCTCCGCCCCGGCCGTCGGCGTCGATTGCGACGACGACATCGTCGGCCACGCGCAGCCAGTCGCCCTCGTCGCTGCCGACAAACTTGATCTTGGTCAGGTTGGCATACGCGCTCTTGCCGACGCCGACCCAGTTGACCTCGGTCTCGCCGCTACCGAGCTGGCGGACGTTCACCGTCATGACTTCGCCGTTTGTCGACTCGGCATCGAGGGTCAGCACGCCCCCCTGGAACCATTCGGCACGCAGCGTTTTGTCCTTGGGCGTGGGAAGCTGGCGCCGCTCCGTCTGCTCGCTGGGCCGCTCGGCAGGCTTGTCTTGGCCGATCGCCGTGGAGAACTCCCCAAGCTGAACCTGCTCGTTGAACAGGGTGCGGTCGCCGCCAATCGTTTTGCCGAAGATCTTGAGCTTGGGCAAGTGCAGCGTGGCCTTGGCATAGGCATGGGCCGAGCCGCCCAGGCTGACATCCATGACCGTGAGCAGGCCCGCGGCCAGGTTCTCGAGGTTTCTCTCCTTCGTCTCGCTGTCGGCACCGACTTCCTCGGGGAACAGCTCGCCGACGTAGATGCGGCCATCGCTGGGATCGGGGTCGACGACGCCCACTCGGCCCGAAAGTTCGAGACCGACGCCGGCGTTGACGCTCACGGCGTCCCAACCAGCCAGGCTGCCCTTGCCCACCAGTCCGGCGTTCGCGGTGCCGCGCAAGGTGAAGTTGGTGCGCGGGTCGATGTACACGCCCACGGTGTCGATGCCAATGCCGGCGTAGTAGGTGTAGCCGGCGCTCGCACCGATTTCGGCGCTCAACCGCACTTCCGCCGGGATCGGGCCGATCGTAAACGGCAGGCTGGCCAGCGGGAATTCCGCGCCGATCTTCGAGGGCTCAGGAGAGGCCGTGGCCGTGATCAGCGCCAGGTCGACTCGTTCGCCGCGGATCAGTTGGTTGATTGTTTCCAGTGTGATCGGCTCCGAGACCTTGAACTGGGGAGCGCCCGGCAGCTCGAGCAACTCGCTCAGCGATTGCGCACTGCTCCCTTCCGCGGGAACCGGCACCTTGATGCCGGGATCGTTGAGCGACGTTCCGAGGCCGCCGAAGAGGTCGAACACGCTGCGGGCGTCGTCGATCGCCGCGTTGATCACCGCCTGAATTTTGTCGACGGAGGGCGCGATGAGGGCCTTTTCATCGAGCGGCCGCGGCACGGCCTGGCCATCCTTGAAGTCGACGCCCAGCTTGACTCCCCAGGAGATGCCGGCTGGGATCAGCGGCGTTTTGGCGCTGAAGTCGCCTTCAAGCGTGACCGCGCCGGATAGTTTCCCCGCAAAAGCGGTGCGCAGCTCGGCGGGACCGGCGAGGTCTTCGATACGGAGCCGGCTGTCGGAGTTGGTGGTATGGAGAATCAGTTCGCCCGAGAGATCGGCGGCAAGCTTCGCGTCGGCATCGACGTTGAGCAGATAGCCGATGCCGAGGTTACCGTCAACGAGCCCGCTTGCGCTCAGCCCGGAAAATCGCAGCCCGCCGCCGGTCTCGATGAAGAAGGTCGGAGCGTCGTTCGCTTCGTCCTGGTCGATCCCGAAGACGAACTCGACCGAAGCTTTCGCCAGCGACGCAGTTAGCCCGCCGCTCTTGAGTTGCCCCTGCACGTCGTTGGCCGGATCGAGGTAGGCGAATCCGGCCCCGCTTTCGAAGCTGAACGAGGGAGACGAGTTCAGGCCCCGCTGCCAGCGAACGCGGAGCAAGTCGCCGTTGGAGTCCACGACTTCGCCGGCATACTCCACAGAGAACCCGGCGGCCTTCAATTGTTGCTCCACATCCGCCATGGTGGCGTTGGCCGCTACCGAGAACTCCTTGAACGGCGCCGTCAGATCGTCGACCGCCTGGAGCGCGTCGGCCACGTTCTCGCGGATCAGCGGCAGGTCGAGCTCCGCGCCGAGCGCTTGTTGCAACGCCGCCGCCACTTCTTCCGCCTGCCGCAGCGAGGCCAGCCCGTCGTTATAGGCCGCAACGATGCTCGGCACGTCGATCGCGAGCAACAGACGCTGCTCGAGGGGCTCGAGGGATCGAGGGCGGAGAGAACGGGAGCGGAGGTGCATGGGGAGCTTCCTTGATGACGGGCTGCGGCGCAATGCGCGTGGAGCGATCTTCGCGTCGACGGGTAGGGAATGGAGTCTCGGCGGGGAACGGTGCGCAATCCTCGTGGCGCGCTAGGTCAATTCACGGCGGCGGCTTCCGGGGGAAAGAGCGCGCCGGCGCTTCTGCCCCCCTTATCGAACAAGTCGCGTTCGAGCGGACAGAATCTGGCCTCGACGGCAAAAAAAGTTGGAGCCGTGCGCCGTGCCAAGGATATCCAGCACCATCATGAGAGAGCGTCGCGCCAGGAAGCGACGGTGCTAGGTGGCGGAAGCTCTGGCCTCAACCGCAACACGCGAGAGCGAATCGGAGAAGGCTAGCGCCCAACGCCGGCGGCGATCGGCGCAGCCGCGCCGTGGAAGCTGGTGAGCTGAGGAGCGGAGCCCTCGGCTCGCGGTGTTGGCTCGAAGGCGGCGGCCAGCTTTCCTGAATTCGCCAGGCCGTAGTGCGCTTGCAGACTCGCGTCGTAGCCTGCGCGATCGGCTTCGTGGAGAAAGTCGAGGAACTTGCGCCGGTCACCGCGCTGCATGAGATGCTCGACGAGGGTCAGGGACTGACCGTAGAAGGCGGCCATGTGATCGGCCGCCATGGGCTGTTCGACGGCCAGCAATTGGCCCACCGAAAGCTGTGTCTTCCGTCGACGAGCGAGCTGGGCGTCGAGTCGATGGCGCTCGCGCTTCGTGCTGGTATCAGCCAGCATGGCCGCGCCCTCATCGGCCCAGCGCGGCAGCCGGCCGTGAGGGAACTCGTCGGCCAGCACGACATGCGTCAGCTCGTGCGGCAGCGTTTCCGACAACCAAGCGGACCGCTCGCCGTCGATGTCGATCTGCCGGCCGACGACTCGACCGCGATCGAAGTGAACCAAAGAAGAACCGTTGGTGCGCTCGGCGCCGGGGCCGGTGGCCGCAACATAGAGGGCACGCCGCGAGTGAACCACCACACGGCAGCGAGGCGACCAGGACGTGTGGCCGCCGGAGATGGTCCATTGCTCGCGCAGCTCGGCGAGCCGCTCTTCGAGCGCCTTTGTCAATGCCTGGAGTTCGGATTGCGAACCGTAGGCGTGGATCTCGAAGTTCTTGCTAGCATGGCGGCGCGAGCGCCGCGGAGCGATCTCGCAGGGCTCTTTTGATAATCCCTCGGCCCCCGCAAACGACGCCGTCCAGCACGCCCATAAACAGGCCGCGAGCAAACAAGTTCGGCGGCCAGCAGCGGGGTTCGGATGGGGCATACGCCGGCCTCGAAGAGTGAGCCGTACGACGCACAACGCGTCGGCGATTCTCTCCTAAGGCAAGGCAAGTGCCGTTCAACTCTGAGCGGCGATTGCCGCGATGCGCAACATTCTAATCTGCAATGACTTACGGAAAGTCGATCAGGCCAATGACGAGCTGGAAGTTGAGTTTAGTTGCCTAATGTCTAGGCGAACGACGCTAACACGGCCGGCAATGCTTTGGCGCCTTTCGGCGGCCGTCTCTTCTTGTTCAGCGCACGAAAAAACCCGGCGGCGTTCACGTGGACGCCGCCGGGTTACGAAGTTCAGTCGATCTCGAAGGCTACGGCCGCTGGGGCTTCGCCTGCTCCCCAGTCGGCTGACCGAGGATCAGGAACTGCAGGCCGCCGCCGCCCCCGCCGAGTTGCATCTTGGCGTCGAGGATCTTGTGAATCCGCGAGGCGGTCTCGGTGAGGTGAGCCTTGCTGTAAGCGTCGAGCTTGGTGTTCTTCTCGAGCAGCTTATTGATCCGCGTCTCCAGGCTGGCCAACTCGGCGTAGGCCACCGTTTGGCAATCTTCGGGAGCGCTGGTGTCGCCCATTGCCATGTCGCCCATCCGCTGCAGGTACGCCCGCTGCAGGTTGCGGCGCAGGCTGCTGATGGCCGGCTTGCGAGGCGTGTAGTCGGCCTCGGGCAGGTTGTCGACCTCGGCGAAGACCGCCTTGGTCAAGCGTTCCAGCAGCTCAGCCGTGGTGAAGGCGTCTTGGTCGGCCGGCACCCGCAGCTCCGAGTCGTGCAACCGCTCGAGGGTGAGCGACGACAGCAGTTGCTGCAGAATGCGGTCCTGCCAGAGCGTGATCACTTCATGCACGGCCAAGTCGGGACGCATGGGCACATACGATCCCCAGTGGCTCCAACGGGTCGAAGACAACTGGTTGTACAGCTCAGGCGGGAGCTTGAAGGGCTTGTCGGAGAAGACTTGCTCCTCGAGAAGCGCCATGGCTTCGCGCTGCTTGGCCGGATCGACGACCACGAACGGCGCCTTCGCGTCCTTGTCTCCCTTGTGACTGCGGGTGACGTAGATGCCGCCGATGTAACGCGATGCCATGTAGCAGGCTTGGCCGTGGCTGCTCAAGAGCACGCCGAAAGCGCGGCGCGCCTTTTGATAGCCTTCGCCGTCCTTGACGACGCGATCGACCAGGCCGTCCCACAGCTCCGACACCAGCTTGGTGCGGGCCTTGGCGAAGGCCAGCGGGTCGCTGCCCAGATCCCAACGATTGGTGAGCGGATCGGGGTCGATGCCGCGGGTGTCTTCGTCGGTCGCATAGACCAGGTCGGGCTCGCCGCTGCGGGCAGCGATCTTCTTGAGCTCGGCCGGGTCGTTCTTCGTGGTGTAGCCGTAATCGATGGCCCAGTAGTCGTAGGGGCCGAGCGTCTGGGAGTAGAAGTCCCCCTGCTTCGAGTCCTTGGGCATCAAGTTGGCCGGAGCATAGTCCATGACCGAGGAGGTGAGCCCCTTGTCCTTGGTCTTCTCCGTGTCGTTGGCGTCATCGAGCGAGATCGTGCTGCTGGCCTTGAAGTTGTGCCGCAGGCCGAGCGTGTGCCCAACCTCGTGCATGGTCACTTCCTTGAGGCCCTGCATGATCATCTTCTCGACTTCCTCCTCGCTGAACTTGCGCGTAGCGAGCACGGTGGCCCCCAAGGCGAAGTCGCGCGAGCGGCCCGAGTGCAGTTCGCAGCGGCACAGCAGCGAATGCTCGTGGTGGCCGGCCTGCTTCATCTGGGCTTGGTAGCTCGCCAGATCGAGCGGACCGCCGGTCATCGCGGCGATGCTCTTCGGCGTGAACGTTTCGTAGTCGTCGCGCCAGAACTCGATGAAGTCGGAGTCGAAGATGATGTCGGCGTCGAGGATCTGGCCCGTCAGCGGGTTCACGCGGCTCGGGCCCATGGCAAAGCCGGCGCCCGAGGTGATCCAGCGGAACGTGTTGTACCGCACGTCCTCGGGGTCCCACGTATCGCTCTCTTCCTGCTGCCGCACTTCCACGGCGTTATAGAAGCCGAGCTTGTCGAAGGCCTTGTTCCACTCGAGGATGCCTTCGCGAATTGGCTGGCGATACTTGATCGGGATCGTCTTCTCGAGATGGAACACGATCGGCTTCACCGGCGGCGACACCGACAGCCCCGAGTCCTTCTTTCGCAGGTCCCAGCGGTTGATGTACCGCACGAAGCGATCTTCCTCGCCGCTCTTGGAGTAGTCCTTGAGCACCGTGAGGAAGTAGCCCACGCGATCGTCGGCCACGCGCGGCTGATAGCCGGTTTGCGGCAGCTTGCTGAGCGAGTAATGGATGTGAACGGTCGCGGTGCGGCCGTCAGGCACCGAGTCGAGTTCCGAGTAGCCGCCGCCGGCAAACGTCGCCGCGACTTGGATCTCCACGTTCTCATCGAACGCCTTGACCGAAGCCCAAGACGAACGGCTGGGCACGAAGCCAAAGCCGGGCAAACCGCCGCCCACGCCCGCCAGGTCGCTCATGAAGACCGGAGTGAGGTCGACCACGGGGCCGCCGCTGGGACCCATGGTGGCGATCGGCAGATTAAACAGAATGCTGTCGGTGTAGGCCAACTTCACGGCGTCCGACTCGGGGCTGCCGGACTTGGCGGTGAAGCGAATGTTGCGGCGGACGATGTTGATCTTGTCGTCGTCGGTGCGGCGGAACTGCCACAGCCAGTCGTTGCCAAAGTTCAGGCTCATGCCGCCCAAGACATCGCCATAGCCGACGCCGCGGGCGATCGAGGCACAGACGATAAGGTCTTGGTTGAACACGCCGGGGCCGAGCTCGGCGTAGAGGTTTTGGCCCTTCTTGAACAGCTTGAAGAGCGGACGGGCGGCTGGATCGGTAGGTACGCTTTCGGCGTCCTTGAGCAGCACGTTGAACGGGGGAAACTTGGGCTGCTTTTCGCCTTCATCGGCGAGCGCCTCGAAAGCGGGCGCAAACGCCACGCCCAACGCAGCCAGAAACGTGCAACCGACGAGTCTACGGACTTTTGTCCGATACGAGCGAGAACGCATCAAACTCACCTTGAGCGCGAGAGGGCTGTTACCAGCAGGAGGGGCCCCGGCCGCCGCCATTGCGGCCAAATTCTTGGCAGCCAATCTTCAAAATATACCGCACGTTGCCTGAGTTGCAAACGCGGCGGATTTGCAACATTCGCTACGATCGTTCGAGTGGGCGCAACACGACGGCACAATACGCAGTCCCGCGGCGGATTCTGCCGGAGGTGACGTTGGAATCGGTCGATCCTAGAATTGTGGTGCGCCGCCCGCAGCTCGGGGGACTTTTGTCCCCCGCTCGCCCCAGCTACTCGTTCCTTCCTACGAGCCGCCCATGCCGTTGGGTCACGAAGCCGATCTCGTTTTGGCTCATTATCCGGAAGACTGCTGGCCCCGGCGTTGCCAATCGCTCGGGAACGCTGGCGGATTCAGCGGGGCGAAGCTTTGGCGTATCGAGGCCGATCTAGGCTCTCTCTGCTTGCGTCGTTGGCCGTCTGCTCACCCGAGCCGCGACCAGCTCGAGTTCATTCAGGCCGTGCTGTGGCACGTCGTGCAGGAGGGATTCGACCTGGTTCCCTTGCCGCTTGAGGCCGAGGGCAATCGCGGCTATGTGGAGCACCAGGGGTATCTCTGGCAACTAGAACCTTGGTTGCCAGGCACGGCCGATTTTCCTGACCATCCCACGCTTCCCCGCCTTAGCAACGCCCTTCGCGCGCTAGGCGAATTCCACCTCGCGGCGAGCACCTTTCCGCTGCCCGACCTGACGCCCACCGGCTCGCCCGGCCTGGTGCGGCGCTACAAGCGGCTGCGGGGGCTGTTGGGAGGTGGCTTTGAGCAGCTTTCGCAGGTCGTCCGCCGCGGTTGCGGCTGGAGCGAACTCGACCGCGCCGCCGGGGAAGTGCTCATGCTCTCGCAACAAGCTGCGCCCGCCGCGGCGGTGGACCTGGCAACCGCCGTGACGCGCGATGTGCAACTGCAGCCCTGCATGCGCGACATTTGGTGCGATCACGTGCTGTTCGAAGGAGACGAGGTCAGCGGGCTCATCGATTTCGGCGCCATGCGGCCGGAAACGGTGGCCGGCGACGTTGCGCGGCTCCTGGGAAGTCTGGCGGTCGACGATCCCGCGTTTTGGGCCGCCGGCATGGTGGCCTACGAATCGGCCCGGCCCCTCACGGCGATCGAGCGGGGGCTCGTGACCGCGTTCGACCACAGCAGCGTGGTGATGTCGGGGCTGACCTGGCTCGAATGGATCTACGTCCGCGAGCTGCGCTTCGAAGACCGCGACCGCGTCTTGGCACGCGTCGAAGAGAACCTGCGGCGGCTGCGCAGCCTGGCCAGCGGCAATGGGCGGAGCCAGGTCGGCTAGTCAATCGCCGGAGAACGCCGTGCGGAACTCGACCGAAATGGCAGACTTGTACGACATCTCGTACACGAGTCGATGAAGCGTACGTGGCGAGATCGCCACGTTCCTATCCACGACGAGAAGCGCGTGGACCCCGAAGAAGTGCCGAAGAGAGGACTCGAACCTCCACCCAGTTTCCTGGACTAGAACCTGAATCTAGCGCGTCTGCCAATTCCGCCACTCCGGCAAAGGTGGCGCGGGCCCTTTCAGGGCTGCCGCGGCAAGAGAAAGAGTCTACGACATAACGGCTTGCGGGGCAAGCCGCACCTGCAGGGCTTTTTGCGGCCGGCTTACGCCACGTTGGCCAAGCCGGCAAACGGTTCGGCCGGCGTATTGCTCGTACTGCCCAGGCCGCAGTTTACCGCTCGGCCGCTTCCGCAATGAAGCGGTGAATATTGCGCTGCGTTTCGTTGTCGAACTCTTCGCGGAACGTCGTCGGCGAGCAGAACACGAACCGTAGGCCCAGCCGCGTGTACGAGGGGATCGTTTCGAGATCCTCGTAGAACTCAGGCGCCATCGCCCGCAGCTTCCACAGCCGGTGCCAGGGAATGCCCATGATGTCGTGGTGCTCGACGTGCAGCCCCGCGTTGAACATCAACTTGTTGACCAGCCAGCCGTAGTTCGAGGCCGAAGGCTGGTAGTGCCTCGTGCCATGGAAGTGCGAAATACCGAGCACGATGCCCAGCATCATGGGGTGCAGGAAGCCGGTCATGAAGGCCTGTGCAGACGCAAGATAAAGCAGCGGCTTCCACCAATCGCCATACAGGCTGCCGCCCCAAGCCAAGGCGCCGCACATGGCGAAGCTCGCGAGCGGATAGAGCACTGCCCAGAGCTCGATCCCGTCGCGCTCGTAGCCGCTTACCAGGTGCTGGTCGGCCAAGACCTCGAGCGTGCGGCGGCTCGGCTTTAGCCGGCCGCGCGGCAGATCGGTCAGCACATAGAGCACGAGGCCCAGCGCGCTGCGCAAGGCCTGGCTCACGATCATCAGCGCGCAGTAGGGAAACAAGAACGGCGAGAGGATGCGCGACGTGAGGAAAAACGTGCGCCGCCGGGTAATGAAGTCCTTCTTCGCCCCCATGTCGTTGTGATGCACAAGATGCTCGGCCCACCAGGTGTGGTGCCCCGAGAGGAACATGGGCAGCGACGTGAGCGTAAACAGCAGCCGATTGTGCGCCTGCCGCTTGAAGACCAGATTGTGGTTGCAGTCGTGCGCCAGTTGGAATAGGCAGACGTTGATCATCGCTCCGACCGCCCAGGCAAGCGCGATCACGCCCCACCACGGCAGGCCGGCCGATAGCGCGGCGAGCGCTACTTGCGTGCCGGCCACGAGCAGGCAGCAGACGGCAGTGATGGGCGAGCGGCCGATCAGGCTCTTCACCTCGGGGTGTGCCCGGAGGATGGCCCTGGCCCGGTCGCGATGCCAGACGGCTTCTGGCTTTTCGTCGTCGGGCACGCGGTCGAGAATGTCGACCTCGAAGCCGGGGAACACCGGCGCCGCGCTGCCCAGCACGCGCCAGTGAAACCGAGGTTGAAACCGCGCGCTCGGCGCCCGTGCATCGACCCGTTCGACAATCGCCATCGCGCCCACCTGGCAAGAGAATCCGCTTGCGGCAACTCTCGCGGCCCAAGAAGGGTCGCAGCTTGGGGAATTGCCGAGCCACTAAGGAGTCTCGGCAACTTACCGGGCCCGATTACAGAGCGGGCGTGCAGCGCGGTCGGTAGCGGACTATTCGGAAGGCTAACGTGCAGGCCGCAGACTCGGAAATACAGGCAGTTTCGCAGGCCGGACCCGCCGCCAAACAAAAAGCCAAAGTCGGTAAGAATCCGACGGCGGTGTTTCGTACGGCTCGGCTACTTTCAAGTTAGCCGCTCTTTGAGAGCAACGGCCGGGCTTGCCATTTCGTCCGGTCGATTGCTTCTTGGGAGTGCCCACCCAACCCACGGCCAACGTGCCCCGGCCGTGGGTTACTTTTTGCGCCCATGCCTGATCTAGCCAACTCGAGCGCCCTATGGCGTGGTTGCCTTCGTACAGGCAGCGAGCTTACTCGGCCTCGGCTGGCCCGCGCGGAGCATCAGCAGGCCACGGCGCGTAGCCTTGATCCAGCCGGCGATCACTCTGCCGATAGGTCACGCTCGGCAAGGCGCTTTCTTGCAGCACGCCTTCGACTCGCGCCCGCGCGTCCGGCGGAAGATTGGTGGCAAACAGGCGCGGGCCGCCGTCTTGAACGCGCTGAATGAAGGCCGAAAAACAAAGCTGCTGGTCGCCTTTGGCACGCGCTAGGATCGCCTTGAAGAGCAAGCCCAGATCTTCGAGGGTCTTCTCGTGAAACACGTGATCGCTGAACAGAATGTCGACCTGGATGTCCCCGGTCGAGGCCGTCTCGCAGGTAGGGCAAGGGCAGAACGCCCCGAACTTGATCTCGCCACACGATAGACACAACGCTTGGGTCATTGTTTCACCCTCGAAGTTGCGATCGAGCCGAAGAGCAGCGCGCCATTTTCCGCGGCGCAATCGCCATCTTAGTGCGGTTCTTCGAGAGCAGCGACCATTTCGCTCGAAGGTGCAACATTCCCGGCCAAGAAATGCTTTCGACGCTAACCAACTATCACGCTGACTCAAACGCCGTGTCGCGCAGGTCGGTCACGAACATGCACCCGGGACTATGGGTGATCGCAAGTTCGCAGCGTGCGGCCGCTAGCGCCAGTTGCGGCGTCACGCCGCAGGCCCAGAAGACCGGCACTTCGTTGGCATGCACGGTCACTGCTTCGCCGAAATCGGGGCGGGCCAGGTCTGCGATTCCCAACTCGGCATGGTCGCCTACGTGGACTGGCGCGCCGTGCATGCCGGGATAGCGGCCCGTAATCGCCACCGCGTGTTCCACGTGCTCTTGCCGGTACGGCCGCATGCTGACGACGAGCGGCCCGGCGAACTTACCCGCTGGCCGGCAGTCGCGATTCGTGCGGTACATCGGCACGTTGCGGCCCTGCTCGATATGCCGCACCGGCAGGCCGGCGGCGGTCAGGGCGTTTTCGAAGGTGAACGAACAGCCGAGCAAAAAAGCGACGAAGTCGTCGCGCCAGAGATGCCGAATATCGGTCGGTTCCTCGGCCTCAGGCACGCCGTGGCGGAACACGCGATAGCGCGGCAGATCGGTTCGTAGATCGGCGTCGGCAGCGACGGCGGCAAGGTGCGGCTCGCCGGGGTTGCTGACGCCCACCAGGGGGCACGGGCGATCGTTGAGCCGGCAGAACTGCTCAAAGTCCGCCGCGTCGGCCGCCGGTACGATCACCAGATTGGTTTGCACATAGCCGATCGCCAAACCGGCCGTGGGGCCCACATGCTCACCCCGGCGGATCTCCGCCCGCAATTCGGCGGCCGTCGCCCGGGCGAGTCTCGCTTGGGGGCTGTTTTCAGAACTGGGGCACACGGTCTGTTCGAGCCGGGGGTGTGCAGGGAAAAACTGACACTGCTAGAATGTAGCGTCTACCCGCCTAATTCAGTCAAGCGCCCAGCGGTTGCGGCGAAACGTTGTTTTCACCGCCGCTTGCGCCTGCGACTGCCGGAACACCCCCCAGGGCCTTTCGAGGTCTGCCTGCCATGCTTCGCTTTGTGTTGCTCGGTTTCGTTCTGCTGCGCGCTTCCGTTGGGTTCGCCGGCGAATTCAACGAGGTCCTCAAGGTCGGCGATCCGGCCCCCGCCTGGAAAGATTTGCCAGGCGTAGACGACAAGCAGCATTCGCTCGCAGACCACGACAAGGACAAAGTGATCGTCGTGGTCTTCACCTGCAACAGTTGCCCTGTAGCGCGCGACTATGAGGCGCGCACGATCGAACTCGCGAAGCGGCACGCCAAGCAGGTCGATGTGGTGGCCATCAATTGCAATCGCACCGACGAAGACAGCCTCGACAAGATGCGCGAGCGGGCTAAAGACAAGAAGTACACGCACCAGTATCTGTTCGATGAGAGCCAGCGCATTGCCAAGGAGTTTGGCGCTACTCGTACGCCGGAATTCTTCGTGCTCTCGCGCGATCGCAAGATCGTGTATATGGGGGCCATGGACGATTCGGCCGAGCCGGCCAAGGTGATGGCCAATTACGTCGAAGACGCGGTGCAGGCATCGCTCGCCAAGCGCGAGCCGGCCACGAAAGAAACGTTCGCCAACGGCTGCCGCATTCGCTTTGCCCGCGAGCGGCCCGAGCGCAAGTAACGCTGCTCCTTGCGCGGCTCAGCTTGGCCTCAGCGGAGAAGGCTGCGATGAATCTTCGGTCATGGTTGCCGGTGACGCTCGGCGCGCTGGGACTCGCACTGGCGCTGCCCACGCATGCGATCGCCCAGGAACCGCCCGCCGCGATTGCCGCTCCTGCCGAGGCCGATGGCGCGCTTCCCGCGCCGCTTACGCACTACAAGGGGCGCGAGATCGCGGTCACCATGCACTATTTGGGGGCCGACTGGCTAGTCCGCGAGTCGCGCGAGCGCGAAGAGGAATGCAGCACGCTGCTCGAAGTGCTGAAGATCAAACCGGGCGACATTGTCTGCGATCTTGGCTGCGGCAACGGCTTCTACACCCTCCCGATCGCCGAACGCGTGGGAAAGACCGGCAAAGTGCTCGCGGTCGACATTCAGCAGGAGATGCTCCATCTGCTGTCCGAGCGGGCGAAGTCTGAGGATCTCGACCACATCGAAACCATCTTGGGCTCGCCCATCGATCCGCGCTTGCCTGAGGGCAAGGTCGACCTGGTGCTGCTGGTCGACGTCTATCACGAGTTCGCCTATCCCGAGCAGATGCTGCAGGCGATTCGCAAGAGTCTAAAGCCCAAGGGGCGGCTGGTGCTGGTCGAGTTTCGCGGCGAAGATCCGCAAGTGCCGATCAAACCGCTGCACAAGATGACCAAACGGCAAATCCGCCGCGAACTCTTCTCGAACGGCTTCAAGCTCGTCGAGCAGTTCGACAAGCTGCCGTGGCAGCACGTGATGTTCTTCGGGCGGAACGACGGCTCTATCGACAGCGCGGGCCATGACGTTACGCCGCCGAGTGAAGAAGCGGAGTAGTCCGCCCGCCAGTTCTCGGTCGAAATGGTGATCGATGGCGAGGGCCTGCGATCCAGCGCCCTCGCACATCCGCATCGCAAAGCGAATGCGCCGTTGTCTTTCCTGGCATTCAGGAGTGACGAAACGGCGCGATCACGCCTCAATCGCCGACGACTTGATCGCGGAATCAGTTCTGCCAGCACAAGCGAATGGGTAATACGACGGCGCGCAGCCGGCGTGAGCCGCCGCGCCTCGCTGAGTCTTCCATCAATTTCGTCAGCAGAAGTTCATCGCCGTCGCGCCGCTGGGAACTGCACCAAAACCTTGAGCGCCCCTTCTTCGCGATCGCGAAACACCTCGTACGCGCGTTGGATCTGGGCCAGTTCGAAGCGGTGGGTGATCAACCGGCTCACGTCGATGCGGCCCTCGGCGATGAAGCG
>JAESFN010000426.1_pt1 | contig 41198 bp, 49 predicted proteins | sample 9269411 | NCBI WGS metagenome assembly JAESFN01 (sample SAMN14505399, study PRJNA617100) | algae metagenome | isolation source: Iphinoe sp. HA4291-MV1 and co-occurring heterotrophs from trail next to... | place: USA: Maunawili Falls, Hawaii | collected 2009-07-25
GTATCTCTCCGCGTACTGGATCGCTCCTCGCTTCGCTCGGATCGCGCTACACTTCGTTTCGCGATACCCCTCATCCGGCGCTACGCGCCACCTTCTCCCGCAAGGGGAGAAGGCAAGAGGTGCGTGCCGCCGCCACGTGCGATAGCCCGATGTTGGGGAGAGGTGGATCGCCCGTGGAGCCGGGACGGGTGAGCACCCTCCCCACCGAACGCACCGTTCACCCAGACGTCCACTTTACAGCGGCACGGCCCGAGCGTACCTATCCGCTCATGACCGTTTGCATCCTAATTATTGGCAAAACCTGCCTCATCCCCTCCGGGGACCGGGACGCGACGGCTGTTTGACCCTCGTTTGCTCACCGGCCCCGCCATCAGGCGCGGTAACCCGGTGATCTGATGGCAGGGCCAGAACTGGACCCGCCAAAAAATGTCTTCCGAGACTGCGCCTCCCCCGTCCATCTCTCGCCTGGGCTTTAGGCAATTTGCCTGGGCCGGCATTGTGCTGGCGCTCGCCGGTGCTGCGTTCTTTGCCACCAAGGGCATCGTCATCAAGCTGGCTTTGCTCGAGGGCATCGACTCGGTGACCACCCTCACCTGGCGCATGATCGTCGCGGTGCCGATCTTTCTGACCGTCGGCATTCTGGGCTATCGCAAGAAGCTAGCTCAGCAGCCCGCCGGCGCCCCGCCGGTGCTGACCTGGCCCATCCTGGCGCAGACCCTCGGCGTCGGCGTCATCGGCTATTATGTGGCGAGCTACCTCGATTTCTCGGCGCTCGAATACATCACGGCGCAGTTCGACCGGCTGATCCTGCTCACCTATCCGTTCTTCGTCGTCCTGTTCGGCGCCATCTTCTTCAAGCGCAAGATCACCCTGCCGATGGTCGTCGCGCTGCTCGTTTCCTATCTCGGCATCGGCGTCATCTTCTGGCACGACCTGAGGATCGAGGGCGACAATGTGCTGCTCGGCGCGGCTTTGGTGTTCGGCTCGGCCATCGCCTATGCCGCCTACCAGATCATGGCCAAGCCGTTGATCGACAAGCTCGGCCCGCAGCTGTTCACCTCGATCGCCATGAGCGGCGCCGGCCCGGCGGTGATCGCGCATTTCCTCGTCACCCACCCGGTCACCGACCTCGCGGTGAGCGGCAACGGGTTCCTGCTGATGCTGGCCATCGGCACGGTCTCGACCGTGCTGCCCGCCTACTGCATCTCCGGCGCCATCGCGCTGATCGGCCCGGAACGCACGGCCATCATCGGCAACGTCTCTCCGGTGGTCACCGTCGGCCTCGCCATCTCGATTCTTGGCGAAGCTTTCACCCCCTACCATGCCATCGGCACGGCCCTGGTGCTCGGCGGGGTGTTCCTGTTCACCCGCAAGGAGAGGCCGAAGGTGAAAGTGCTGGAGGAAAGTACCGCCTGAGCCGGCGGTTCGACTTCTCCTTGAGGGCCCGCTTCGGCGGGCCTTTTGTTTGTCGAAGCCGTCCGTGCTGGCTGAACCGGTTCTGAAGGCACGGTTCGAACACGGTTCAGTGAGCCGCCTCTAGAAGCCGCGCCACACCGGTTGCCGACGCAACCTCCCACACGCTCCGTCCGGGTCGGACGGACCATCCAGGAATGAAATAAATGAAGAAGATCATCGCTCTGGCCTTGCTGACCTCGTTCATCGCCGCCGCCGCTCCGGCTTTCGCCCAGAACTCCAATGGCGGCCTGTGTGGTCCCGATGGCCCGGAAGCCTACAAGCGCCCCGGCGGTTACTGCGAGCAGGTCGGCAAGTCGCTGCTGACCAGCGACAACGACGACCAGCCGACCAACGCGGCGCCGGTGAACAAGAACTACGGCAAGCCGCTCTGATCGGCGCCCCGGCACCTACGACCAAGGGCTCGCCTCGGCGGGCCCTTTCCACATTCCGTCTCTCGCGCTCGCACAGCGCTGATAAAGCCTACATCCCATCACGTTCGCGCAGCAGCCCCAGTTGCTCTGCCATATACACCTCAGCGTCATTTTCGCCGGCGACCGTCGCGTTCAGCCAGTTGCTGCAGACCTCCTCCGGATTGGTCGCCTGCCTGAAGATATCGACGATGCCGCCGGAGCCTGCGGTCTCTGCCTCTGTGGCGAATGTCGGCGCCGCCCCTGAGGCGGCCAGCATCGCATCGAGCTCGTCGCGGACGATGAGGTTGTTGGCCAGCCAGTTCTGGTGCGCCTCCATGTAGGCGACATCGAAATTGGCGGCTTCCCAGCAGAAGTTTGCCGCCCCATCCATCATTCCCCACAACACATAGACCTGCTGCAGCGCGCCCTGCTGGGTCTCCTGCGCCACCGTTGCCTGCGGCAGCATCGCCAACAGCACGGCCAATATCCTGAGCTTCATGAGTTATCCCCCCGCAGGGACTGTCCGGCAGCAGTAGCGGCTTGTCCACCACCAAAAACAAAGGGGCCCGCCGAAGCGAGCCCCTGAATAATTCGCGCTGACGGCGATCGGATCAGAGATCCAGCACCAGCCGCTCCGGCGCCTCGAGGCTTTCCTTGACGCGTACGAGGAACGTCACGGCTTCCTTGCCGTCGACGATGCGGTGATCGTAGCTCAGCGCCAGGTACATCATCGGGCGGATGACGATCTGGCCGCCGATCACCACCGGCCGCTCCTGGATCTTGTGCATGCCCAGAATGCCCGACTGCGGCGCATTGAGGATCGGCGTCGACATCAGCGAGCCGTAGACGCCGCCGTTCGAGATGGTGAAGGTACCGCCCTGCATGTCGGCCATCGAGAGCTGCCCATCGCGCGCCAGCTTGCCCAGCCGGGCGATATCCTTCTCGATCTCGGCGATCGACATCTGGTCGGCATCGCGCACCACCGGCACCACAAGGCCCTTCTCGGTACCGACCGCCACGCCGATATGGGCGTAGTTCTTGTAGACCAGGTCATCGCCGTCGATCTCGGCATTGACCGCCGGGATTTCCTTCAGCGCGTGCGTCACTGCCTTGGTGAAAAAGCCCATGAAGCCGAGCTTCACGCCATGCTTCTTCTCGAACAGTTCCTTGTACTGGTTGCGCAGGTCCATCACCGGCTTCATGTCCACCTCGTTGAAGGTGGTGAGCATGGCGGCGGTGTTCTGCGCTTCCTTCAAACGCCGGGCGATGGTCTGGCGCAGGCGGGTCATCTTCACCCGCTCTTCGCGCCCATCGTCATTGGCGTTCACCGGACCGCGCGGCTGCGCCGGGACCGGAGCGGGCGCCGGCTCGGCAGCCTTCTGGGCCGGAGCGGGAGCCGGAGCTGCCACAACCGGGGCCGGAGCCGGCTTCGGCGCCGCAGCAACGGGAGCCGCGGCCACCGTTGCGGCCGGGGCCGCAGCGGGTTTTGCCGCCGCCGCCAACACGTCTTCCTTGAGGATCTGGCCGCGACGGCCCGAACCACTGACATCGGCATCGGTCAGCCCGGCTTCCGCCATCAGCTTCTGGGCGCTCGGCGCCGGCGGCACCGCGGCGCCGTTGCCATTGGCCGGCTTCGGCGCCGGCTCGGCGGCAACCGCTGCCGGCTGTGCGATCTCGGCAGGCTTGGCGGCAGCAGCAGGCGCCGCGGCGGCAACCGCTGTCCCGGCCGCGGCGATCGCCCCGATCAGCGCCCCGACATTGACCGTATCGCCCGGGTTGGCGGTGATCGTCTCGAGCACGCCGGCCGCCGGGGCCGGCACCTCGATGGTCACCTTGTCGGTCTCGAGCTCCACCACCGGCTCATCGGCGGCGACGCTATCGCCCACCTTCTTGAACCACTGGCCGATCGTCGCCTCGGTGACGCTCTCGCCCAGCGTGGGCACCCGGATGTCAGTCGCCATCAGTTTGGTCCTTCAGTTTCTTGCCGCCGCTTCGAGGCGATTGATACTACTTGGCGAACGCTTCTTCGAGGAAGGCCTGCAGCTGCTGCAGGTGCGTCCGCATCAGACCGGTCGCCGTCGCTGCCGAGGCGGCGCGGCCGACATAGTGCGGCCGGTCGCCCGGACGCCCCATCTGGTCCATCACCCAGTCGATATAAGGCTGCACGAACGCCCAGGCGCCCATGTTCTTGGGCTCTTCCTGGCACCAGACGATTTCGGCGTTCTTGAACCGGTTGAGCTCGTCCAGCAAAGCCTTGGCCGGGAACGGATAGAGCTGTTCCAGCCGCAGCAGGTAGACGTCGTTGATGCCGCGCTTCTCGCGATCCTCGAGCAGGTCGTAGTACACCTTGCCGGTGCACAGGATCACCTTGCGGATCTGCTCGTCCGGCGCCAGCTTGATCGTCGTCTTGGGCACGCCCGGGGCTTCGGCATCGTCCCACAACAGGCGATGGAACGTCGATTCCGGTCCGAACTCGACCAGCCCCGACACCGCCTTCTTGTGGCGCAGCAGGCTCTTGGGCGTCATCAGCACCAAAGGCTTGCGGAAGTCGCGCTTCATCTGCCGGCGCAGGATGTGGAAGTAGTTGGCCGGGGTGGTGCAGTTGGCGACCTGCATATTGTCTTCGGCGCAGCTCTGCAGATAGCGCTCGAGCCGGGCCGAAGAGTGCTCCGGCCCCTGGCCTTCATAGCCATGCGGCAACAGCATCACGAGGCCGCTCATGCGGAACCACTTGCGCTCACCCGACGAGATGAACTGGTCGACCACCACCTGCGCGCCGTTGGCGAAATCGCCGAACTGCGCTTCCCACAATGTCAGCGTCTTCGGCTCGGCCAGCGAATAGCCGTACTCGAAGCCGAGCACCGCCTCTTCCGAGAGCATCGAGTTGATGACCTCGTAGCGCGCCTGCTGGTCGGCGATGTTGTTGAGCGGCGTATAGGTCTCGCCGTCGCGTTCCTGGTCGTTCAGCACCGAGTGGCGCTGACTGAACGTGCCGCGCTCGACATCCTGGCCCGACAGGCGGACCGGATGGCCCTCTTCGAGCAGCGTCGCGAACGCCAGCGCTTCGCCGGTCGCCCAGTCGATGCCTTCGCCCGACTCGATCGCCGCGAGCCGGTTGTCCATGAACCGCTTCACTGTCTTGTGGGCGCTGAACTCGGCCGGCACCGCCGTCAGGCGCGTACCCAGCTTGACCAGGTCTGGCAGGTCGACGCCGGTGTCGCCGCGACGCGGCCCCTCGACGTCGGCGCGCTTCAGGTCCTTCCACACGCCATCGAGCCAGTCGGTCTTGTTGGGGCGGAAATCCTGGCCAGCCTCGAACTCGCGTTCGAGATGCGCCCGCCAGTCGGCCTTCATCTTGTCGACATCGTCGGCCGACAGCACGCCCTCGGCGGCGAGGCGCTTCGAGTAGATATCGAGCGTCGTCTCGTGGCTGCGGATCTTGGAATACATCAGCGGCTGGGTGAAGCTCGGCTCGTCGCCTTCGTTATGGCCGAAGCGGCGATAGCAGAAGATGTCGATCACCACCGGCCTGCCGAAGCGCTGCCGGAACTCGGTCGCGACCTTGGCCACATAGACCACCGCTTCCGGATCGTCGCCGTTCACATGGAACACCGGCGCCTCGATCATCTTGGCGACGTCGGTCGGGTATGGCGAGGAGCGGGAGTACATCGGCGCCGTGGTGAAGCCGATCTGGTTGTTGATTACCACGTGGATCGAGCCACCGGTACGGTGCCCCTTGAGGCCCGAAAGCCCCAGGCACTCGGCAATCACGCCCTGGCCGGCAAACGCTGCATCGCCATGCAGCAGCAGCGGCAGCACCACCGAACGATCGGTCTGGCGCGTATCGGCGAGGAAGCGCCCATCGACTGCCGAACGCTGGTCCTGCTTGGCGCGCGCCTTGCCCAGCACCACCGGATCGACGATCTCGAGATGCGACGGGTTGGCGGTCAGCGACAGGTGCACATTGTTGCCGTCGAACTCACGGTCGGCCGAAGCACCCAGATGGTACTTCACGTCGCCCGAGCCTTCGACTTCCTCGGGGTAGAAGGCCCCGCCCTTGAACTCGTGGAACAGCGCCCGGTGCGGCTTGGCCAGCACCTGGGTGAGGACGTTCAGCCGGCCGCGATGCGCCATGCCGAGCACGATATCCTTCACGCCAAGCGAGCCGCCGCGCTTGATGATCTGCTCGAGCGCCGGGATCAGCGCTTCCGAGCCATCGAGACCGAAGCGCTTGGTGCCGGTGAACTTGACGTCGAGGAACTTCTCGAACCCTTCGGCCTCGACCAGCTTGTTGAGGATCGCCTTCTTGCCCTCGGGCGTGAACTTGATCTCCTTGTCCGGCCCTTCCATGCGCTCCTGGATCCACTGCTTGGCTTCCGGATCGGAGATGTGCATGAACTCGACGCCGACGGTCGAGCAATAGGTCCGCTTCAGGATCTCCAGCATCTGGGGGACCGTCGCGTATTCGAGGCCCAGATAGTTGTCGATGAAGATCTTGCGGCCGTAATCGGCCTCGGTGAAGCCGTAGGCGGCGGGCTCGAGCTCCGGCGCCGGCTCGTCGGCCTTCATCTTCAACGGGTCGAGGTCCGCATGCAGATGTCCGCGCATGCGGTAGGCGCGGATCATCATGATGGCGTGGATCGAGTCGCGCGTCGCCTGCAGCACATCGATGGCGGTCGGGGCCGGGGCACCGGCGACCTTGGCCTTTTCGACCACCGCCTTCTGCACCTTGACCTGGATCTCGCCCCAGTTGCCGTCGAGCGCCGACACCAGCTCGCCATTGGCGGCCTGCGGCCAATCCTGGCGCTGCCAGCTCGGGCCTTCGGCATTCTTGTCGATGTCGGCGGGGGCATCCTCGAGCCGATCGAAATACGACGACCAGGTCGGATCGATCGAGGCCGGATCGGCCTTGTAGCGGGCATACAGCCCTTCGATGTAGTCGGCGTTACCGCCATAGAGGAAAGAAGAGAGCAAGAACTGTTCGTTCTTTTCTTGTCGGGTCATGTCCAGCGTCGCGAGGCGTGAACCCCGCCATCCTTCTCAAATGCCCGGGATTTGCTCAACCGGGCCCTGTGTCGTTGCGGGCCAAACTGCCCACAACTTCTTTGTTTGACGTTAAGGCGCGGGAAACCACCCGCGCCCCGCCACTTCAGTCACCCTCGCCTCAGCCTTTTAGTACGTCGGCTAGGGTTTGGCCAATCCTCGCAGGCGACTGCGACACCTTTATGCCCGCCCGCTCCATCGCCGAAATCTTGTCTTCGGCGCCGCCTTTGCCGCCCGAAATCACGGCACCGGCATGGCCCATGGTGCGGCCGGCCGGAGCAGTGCGCCCGGCGATGAAGCCGGCCATCGGCTTCTTGCGGCCACGCTTGGCTTCGTCGATCAGGAACTGCGCGGCGTCTTCTTCGGCGGAACCGCCGATTTCGCCGATCATGATGATGGATTTGGTGGCTTCGTCGGCGAGGAACATCTCGAGCATATCGATGAACTCGGTGCCCTTGACCGGATCGCCGCCGATGCCCACCGCAGTGGTCTGGCCGAGCCCGGCATTGGTGGTCTGGAACACCGCCTCATAGGTAAGCGTGCCGGAGCGGGAAACAATGCCCACCGAGCCCTTGGAAAAGATCGAGCCCGGCATGATGCCGATCTTGCACTCTTCCGGCGTCAGGACGCCCGGGCAGTTCGGGCCGAGCAGCCGCGACTTCGATTTGTCGAGCCGTGCCTTCACCCGGACCATGTCGAGCACCGGAATGCCCTCGGTGATGCAGACGATCAGCGGGATTTCGGCATCGATCGCCTCGATGATGGCGTCGGCAGCGCCCGGCGGCGGCACATAGACCACCGAGGCGGTAGCGCCGGTGCGTTCCTTGCCTTCGGCCACCGAGGCGAACACCGGCAGCGTCGCCGAGGCATCGAGCCCCGAAGTCCAGACTTCACCGGCCTTCTTGGGGTTCACGCCACCCACCATCTTGGTGCCGTAATAGGCCAACGCCTGCTCGGTATGGAACGTGCCGGTCTTGCCGGTCAGGCCCTGCACCAGAACGCGAGTGTCTTTGTTGACGAGGATCGACATTGCTTCTTCCTGGCTCAGCGGGTCTTTACGGCGGCGACGATCTTCTGCGCCGCGTCGTCGAGGTCGTCGGCCGAGATCACATCGAGGCCGGATGAGTTGAGGATGGCTTTGCCTTCCTTGACGTTGGTGCCTTCGAGGCGCACCACCAGCGGCACCTTGAGGCCGACTTCCTTCACCGCTGCGATCACGCCTTCGGCGATGATATCGCAGCGCATGATGCCGCCGAAGATGTTGACCAGGATGCCTTTGACGGCCGGATCGGCGGTGATGATCTTGAACGCCGCCGTCACCTTCTCTTTGGAAGCGCCGCCGCCCACGTCGAGGAAGTTGGCGGGCTCGGCGCCATAGAGCTTGATGATGTCCATCGTCGCCATGGCGAGACCGGCACCGTTGACCATGCAGCCGATATTGCCGTCCAGCGCCACATAGGCGAGGTCGAACTTCGACGCTTCGATCTCCTTGGCGTCTTCTTCGGTGAGGTCGCGCAGTGGCGCCAGTTCGGCGTGCCGGAACGAGGCGTTGTTGTCAAAGCTCACCTTGGCGTCGAGCACCCGCAGATGCCCGTTGGCCATGACGATCAGTGGGTTCACTTCGAGCAGCGACATGTCGGTCTCAACGAACGCCTTGTAGAGCGCCGGGAACACCGACTTGGCGTCCTCCGCTGCCGAGCCGTCGAGCTTCAGCGCCGCAACGATCTCGGCCACGTCCTTGGCAGTGACGCCGACCGTCGGGTCGATATCGACCGCGATGATCTTTTCCGGCGTGTCATGCGCCACCGCCTCGATGTCCATGCCGCCTTCGGTCGAGACGACAAACGACACGCGGCCGGTGGAACGGTCGACCAGCAGCGAGCAGTAAAGCTCGCGCGCGATGTCGGCGCCGTCCTCGATATAGAGCCGGTTGACCTGTTTGCCGGCCGGACCGGTCTGCTTGGTCACCAGGGTATTGCCCAGCATTTCCTTGGCGTTGGCGGCAACTTCCGCCGCCGACTTGGCCAGCCGCACGCCGCCCTTGGCATCGGCGGGCAGTTCCTTGAACTTGCCCTTGCCACGCCCGCCGGCATGGATCTGCGACTTCACCACATAGAGCGGCCCCGGCAGTTCGAGCGCCGCGGCCTCAGCCTCGTGCGGGGTGAAGATCGCCACCCCGTCGGCAACCGGCAACCCGTAGGTCTTCAGCAGCGCTTTGGCCTGGTGTTCGTGGATGTTCATGCTGCTCCTTTGCCTCGGTCCGAGGCCTACGAATTGGTTCCAGTAAAGCCGGCGACCAGTTCGCCGGCGCCGGGGGCCACCACGACGCGATCGGCGCCGCAATCGAACAGCGGCGCCATGACGCCGATGCCGCGGGCCATGCCGTTGGCTTGTTCGAGCGCCGCATCGACGACGCCGACCACGCAGCCGGGTTCGCTCTCCGAACCTACCCGCGAGATCACCAGGGCCTGCGCTTCACGCCCATCGACACTGATCAGGTAGCGGATGATCGCCGCGTCGGCATCGCCGTCCGCATTGGTCAGCCACTCGACCGTGTCCCCGATATTGTTGAAGGCCGAGAAGGTCTCGAAGCTGTCATTCTTGACGCCGAAATCGACATCGAGCCGCGCATCGCCTTCCGAGACGAAGACGTCGAGCCCGTCATGTCCGGGGCAGCGGAGATCGGCTCCGCCGTCCTCATAGGTCTTGAGCACTACGCAATCGGCATCGACGATCTTGCTGTAGACGCTCGCAGCCTGAGCGCCGCCACTGAGAGCGGCGACGGCGGCGAGGGTCAACAGGGCTGATGCGATGCGCATGGTAGCCTTCCGGTCGGACGGGGTGCCGTCAGGCCAGCTTCGGCGCGATCTTCTTGCACGCCTCGACGAGGCCGTTAACCGCGGCGACCGACTTGTCGAACGCCTTCTGTTCCGAACCCGAAAGCGAGATCTCGACGATCTTCTCGGCGCCACCGGCGCCGATCAGCACCGGCACCCCGACATAGGTGCCCTTGACGCCATATTCGCCCTTCAGAAAGGCGGCGCAGGGAAGGATGCGCTTCTTGTCCTTCAGGTAGCTCTCGGCCATCTCGATGGCAGACGCGGCCGGGGCATAGAAGGCCGAACCGGTCTTCAGCAGCCCGACGATCTCGGCGCCGCCATCGCGGGTGCGCTGAATGATCTGCTCGAGCTTTTCCTTGCTCATCCAGCCCATCTTGACGATGTCGGGGAGCGGAATGCCGGCAACGGTCGAATAGCGCGGCAGCGGCACCATGGTGTCGCCATGGCCGCCCAGGACGAACGCGTTCACGTCCTGCACCGAAACCTTGAGTTCGTCGGCGATGAAGTGACGGAAGCGCGCCGAGTCCAGCACACCCGCCATGCCGACCACGCGGTTGGCCGGCAGGCCGGAGAACTTCTGCAGCGCCCAGACCATGGCGTCGAGCGGGTTGGTGATGCAGATGACGAAGGCTTCCGGCGCGTACTTGGCAATGCCGGCGCCCACCTGCTCCATCACCTTGAGGTTGATCTCGAGCAGGTCGTCGCGGCTCATGCCGGGCTTGCGCGGCACGCCGGCAGTAACGATCACCACGTCGGCGCCGACGATGTCCTTGTATTCCGAAGTGCCCTTGAGCGTCGAATTGAAGCCTTCAACCGGACCGGACTGGCTGAGATCCAGGGCCTTGCCCTGCGGCACGCCGTCGACCACGTCGAACAGGATCACATCGCCCAGTTCTTTGGTTGCTGCGAGCAGCGCCAAAGTGCCGCCAATCTGTCCCGCACCGATCAGAGCGATCTTCTTGCGCGCCATCCACCGAACCCCGTTTTGCTTATGCTGGAAATTGCGCGCTCCTATTAACCCTAGAGGGTGACGGGGGCAAGTCAGCCGTAGGTCCTAGCGGCCCGATCTGCAGTGACTGCATGGCTTGTGCATTGTCTAGGCGGGTTGAACCGCTTCACCCCGGTGCGGCGCCGCCAGATAGTCGGCAGACTGCATCTCGATCAACCGCGATACGCAGCGCGCGAACTCGGCCCTGGTCTTGTCGTCCTGTCCAAGTTCATCAAGCGGTACGGCAAAGCTCGCGGCGAGCTTGGCGCCGCGATCGTAGAGCGTATCGACCAGCAGGATGAAGCGCTTGGCCGCGTTGGAGCGCAGCCGGTCAAACTGCGGCACGTGATCGATCATCACTGCTTCATACGCATGGCTGAGCTTCAGGTAGTCCCGCGCCCCCAGCGGCTGGTCGCACAATTCAGCGAACTCGAAACGCGCCGCGCCCATCGCCGCCCGCGGTACAGGAATGGTCCGACCTAGCGAGTGCAGTTCCGCCGGCTCGCCCGGCGCTCCGCCGGTGAGCTTCAGCCACAGCCGATCCATCGCCGCATCGACTTCGGGCCCGACCCCGAACTGGTACACCGCCTCGCCTTCGAACTTCAGCCGCCGATAGTCGGTCGGCCCATCGAGCTCGACGATCTCGGCATGCTGCTTCAGCTCGGCGATGAACGGCAGCACCAGCTGGCGGTTGAGCCCGTTCTCATAGAGATCGTCCGGCCTGGTGTTCGAGGTCGCAACGATCGTCACCCCGCCGGCAAACAGCTTGTCGAACAGCCGTCCCAGCAGCATCGCATTGGTGATGTCCTGCACCTGGAACTCGTCGAGGCAGAGCAGCTGCACCTCGTCGAGCAGCGGCTTCACCACCGCCGCGACCGGATCGGCGCTCTCGGATTTGCCCTTGCTGGATTTGCGGAATGTCGCAATCGCTTCGTGCATCTCGTCCATGAACTCATGGAAATGCACGCGCCGCTTCTTGGTCGTAGGCGCCAGCCCATAGAACAGGTCCATCAGCATGGTCTTGCCGCGCCCGACCTGCCCGACGAGATAGGCCCCGCGCACTGGGGCCGGGCCGCCGAACAACCCGCTCAGGAAGCCGCGCGACGCCTGCTGTGCCGCAAGCTCGGTCGCCACGCGATCGAGCGCTGCTGCGGCCTTGAACTGCAATGGATCGGGCGTGAGCGCGCCGGCCTTGGTCAGCGCGTTCAGTCTGTCGGTAACTGGTGTGCCTGCGGGCCCCCGCCGCCGGCTCGCCACCCTTAGCCGACCATCGTGATGCCCTGGCCGCCCGCCAGGGTGCCGATGAACTGGCTGCCGCTGAGGATCAGCGAGGCGATGATATCGCCGTTCTCGTCGAACAGCTGCACCTGGTTGCCCACCAGTTGCCAGCTCGCCACGACCTTCAGCCCATTTAGCCCGCAGCCCGGTGTCGAGGCGCGATAGCGCGAGGTGCCGGATTTGGCCGTCTGGGTCAGGTTGAGCTTGCACTGCTCGGCGCCCGACACCACGGTCCAGCCACCCAGCAGTTTTTCCACCGTCAGGCCGGTGGAAAGGTCACGCCCCGAGGCCTGCGGCACCGAACCGAGCGTCGCGAACGAGCCATCCGCATTGGCCGGCTGCCCAAGCGCGCCCGGCGCCGGTTGGCCCGGGGTCAGGGGCGCCGGCTGGGCCAGCGAAGCCTGCTGTACCGTACTGCCCGGCAGGGCATTGAGGTCCGAACTCGCCACCGAGGAGTTCTGGATCGGCGTGATGGTCTCGGTCGACGCGATACTGGTCGTGGTCACGCCGCTCGACGCGCAGCCGCTCAACACGAGCGCCAGCGCACCTGCCACAGCCATGGAAACGCCAGCGCGCTTCGAACTCATCATCGGCCCTGCTCCGCCAGATGGTTAAGAATCGGTGACCGGCGATACAGCGCGAACAGTAAACCCGTCAACCGCCAAAGCCCCACTTTCCTATGCGGCGATTAATGTGGCGGAGTTAGGGAATGGGGCTGGCCTGCCATAGGGGAGGTGAGCCGGGACTCCATTCTCGATCGTGCCCGGCGCACCGGCGGAGCACCTCCCCCCTTGTGGGGGAGGATGGGAGGGGGCCGTCTGCGTCAGTCAGCGCTTCACCATCTCCGCCACCAGCGCCTCGGCGAGGATCTTGCCATCCGCCGCCTCTTCCTCTGGCAACTCGATCGGAATCCCCTTGGGCCCGTAGACCCCGGCGAGCCCCGGCAAACCGTGCTCGCCGCCTTCCTTGGGATGAAAGCCATGCGCCTTCAGCGCCGCGATCAGCACGCGGGCAACCGACGGGTCCTCGATCTCGGCGACGGTCTCGTACAGTTACGCGAACTCCTCGGAGCGTTTTCAGGAAAAGTTGCAGACCTTTCCGGTTCGAAGGCGCGACAAAGCAAAGGCTACGCGAACTCTCGCGTCACCATCATCTGCTTGATCTCGGCGATTGCCTTGGCCGGGTTCAGCCCCTTGGGGCAGACCTTGGCGCAGTTCATGATGGTGTGGCAGCGATAGAGCTTGAACGGATCCTCGAGATTGTCGAGCCGTTCCTCGGTCGCCTCGTCGCGGCTGTCGATCAGCCAGCGATAGGCCTGCAGCAGCACCGCCGGCCCGAGATATTTCTCACCGTTCCACCAGTAGCTCGGGCACGAGGTCGAGCAGCAGGCGCAGAGGATGCATTCATAGAGGCCATCGAGCTTGGCGCGGTCGTCGCGGCTCTGCAGCCACTCCTTGTCCGGCGTCGGCGTCGTGGTCTTCAACCACGGCTCGATCGAGCGGTGCTGGTCGTAGAAGGTGGTGAGGTCCGGCACCAGGTCCTTGATCACCGGCATGTGCGGCAGCGGATAGACGCTGATGTGGCCGGCGAAATCGTCCATGCCCTTGGTGCAGGCCAGTGTGTTGGCGCCACCGATATTCATCGAGCACGAACCGCAGATGCCCTCGCGGCACGAGCGGCGCAGCGTCAGCGTCGGGTCGACCTTGTTCTTGATCCACAACAGCCCGTCGAGCACCATCGGCCCGCAATCGTCGAGATCGATGAAATAGGTGTCGAGCCGTGGGTTCTCGCCGCTGTCCGGATCATACCGGTACACCCGGTATTCCTTGAGCCGCGTCGCCCCCGCGGGTTTCGCCCAGGTCTTGCCCGGCATGATCTTGGAGTTCTTGGGGAGCGTTAGTGCAACCATGGTCTTACCCTACAACTTTGCACGTTTTGAGCGCTGCAGCGGAGGTGTTCGTCACCGCCATCACGTCATTGGCGCTCACATTGCCGATCACCGCGGGATCGAACAGCTTGCCCGGATCGGTCTGGGCATAGGTCGCGAGCTTCATCAGTTCCGGCTTCAGCTTGCTCGACAATTCCTTGGCGTAGCACTGGCAGCTTTCCGCCGTGGCGCCCGGCACCTTCGAACAAGCATCGGCCACCGCCTGCGCATCCGCCGACAGCCCGCCGCAGCCGGTGAGCCAGAGCGTTGCAAACGCGCCGGCGACCAATCCGACAGCTTTCGTTGACAGCAGCGACATAGGCGGTACCTCAGTAGTTCGGCTTGCAGATCTGGTTCGATTTGGCGACGTAGGTGTTGTAGGCCGAGTACTGGCCTTCCGGCGGCGACTTGCCCTTCATCGAGGCGATCACCATTGCCATGAATTCGCTGTCGATCAGCGTCATCGCCGCGTCGGCCTTGCACGAGCAGAGCGCGTCATCCGAAGCGATGCCCATGCAGGTTTTGTAGAAATCGGCCTTCTGCGCCTCGCTCGGCGCGGCCGCCTCTGCGCCACCAACCATCAGCCCCAGCGCTGCGAGCGCCACCATAACCGTCTTCATCATTCGCCCCGTTCACTCACCGCAATTCTTTGCGGATCATCAGTTTCAGACCCGACCAGATGTCGCTGACCGCGGCCACCTTGATATCGACCAACCCGATCGGCAGCACCACCTCGCGGATCACATCTTCGGTGATGTCTGTCGGCACCTTCGATGCCTTCTTTGGCCACGAGATCCAGATCACCCCATCGCGCGTGATCGCCTCCATCAGCGGCCGCGCATTATCCTCGAGCACCCCGCGTGACGCGGTAAACCCATGCACGAAATCCCAGCCCGAAGTGCCACGCCAGCCATCCCAGTCGGCCGTGCGCTCCTCGGCGAAATCCCGCGCCGTCTGCAGCTCCCCGAGTTCATCCGGCAACCCGAGAAACAGCACCCGCTGCCCATCCTTGAGCCCCAGCTTCTGCGGCAACGGCGTGCCGGAATAGCCAGCGGCTGCGGTCATGACGAAGTCCCACCCACCGGCAACGCTTCCAGCCGGTGAGCATACCCTGCACGGGCGAAGCGCTTCGTCAGCTCGATGTCGCGCGTTGCAATCGTCGCATCGAGCGATTCCGCCAGAGCCAGGTACACGCAGTCATAGACCGGGTGCCCGATCTCTACCGCCAGTTCAAGCGCCCGCAGGCTCAGGTCAGCAGTAACCGGGGCCACGTTCAGCACTTCGCCAATCCGTCGCAACCCAGCAAACGCTTGATCCTCCTTCACCTCGCCAAGCGCCACCTTCTTGCGCAACGCGTTCGCCACTTCGATCAGCAGCAGGTCGGGGGCGTGCAGGTCTCGCGCAGCGAGAACGGATTCGGCTTCCGATTGACCATTGGCCTCGGGAACAATCCACTGCAGTGCCACCGAAGCATCAACGACGATCACCGGTCTCGATCTTCCCTGACCAGTTGAACCGAGCTGGTTTGCTTTACCCCTGGCGGCGTCATGGCGCGTATTCGGCGGAACTCGGCGATGATTGCCTGCCGATCCCCCCAAGCTCCAGAACCGACGTTGCGCTTCAGGATTTCACGTGCCTCAACGTCTACGCCGTGACCATGCGCTTCTGCCTGGCGGCTTAACGCCTCCATCGTTTCGCGGTCCAGATCGACCGTCAGTTTGTCATCCATCTCCGCCTCCATGATCGGCTCGCCAATCATATAAGACTACGAAACCTCAATACACTCTGGCCTTCGGTGCGATCTTCTTGAGGCTGATGCCGCCCTCGCTCTCCGGCGTCAGCGGGTCGACATGTACCGGGCGATAGCCAAGGCCCACTTTGCCGGCATCGTCGATCCAGCTCAGGGTGTGCTTGCGCCAGTTGACGTCGTCGCGGTTGGGGTAATCCTCGTGCGCGTGGGCACCGCGGCTTTCATGCCGGGCTTCGGCCGAGACCACGGTGGTGGCCGCGCAGGCCATCAGGTTCTCGAGCTCCAGCGTCTCGACGAGATCCGAGTTCCAGATCATCGAGCGGTCCGAAACCTTGAGGTCGCCCATCTCGCCGTAGAGCGCGCTGATCCGCTCGACGCCGGACCTGAGCGATTCCGAGGTGCGGAACACCGCCGCATCTTCCTGCATGATGCGTTGCATCCTGTCGCGCACTTCAGCCGTCGGCGAGCCACCATTGGCGTGCCGCAGCCGGTCGAAGCGGGCGAGGATGCGCTCATCTTCCGACGCGACGATCGCCGGCACCATCGACCCCTTGTCGACCACCTTGGCGGCACGGAGCGCCGCCGCCCGGCCGAACACCACGAGGTCGGTCAGCGAGTTCGAGCCCAGCCGGTTGGCGCCGTGCACCGAAGCGCAGGCGGCTTCGCCCGCCGCCATCAGCCCCGGCACCACGCGGTCCGGATCGCCTTCGGTCGGGTTCAGCACTTCGCCATGATAGTTCGCGGGGATGCCGCCCATATTGTAGTGCACCGTCGGCAGCACCGGGATCGGCTCCCGCGTCAGGTCGACGCCGGCAAAGATTTTTGCCGATTCCGTAATGCCCGGCAGACGCTCGTGCAGCACTTTTGGGTCGAGATGGTCGAGATGCAGGAAGATGTGATCCTTCTTCGGCCCGACGCCGCGGCCCTCGCGGATCTCGATGGTCATGCAGCGCGAGACCACGTCGCGCGAGGCGAGGTCCTTGGCGTTGGGGGCATAGCGCTCCATGAACCGCTCGCCCTCGGAATTGGTGAGATAACCGCCCTCGCCGCGCGCGCCTTCGGTGATCAGCACGCCTGCGCCATAGACGCCGGTGGGGTGGAACTGCACGAACTCCATGTCCTGCAGCGGCAGCCCGGCCCGCGCCACCATGCCGTTGCCGTCGCCGGTACAGGTATGGGCCGAGGTCGCCGAGAAATACGCCCGACCATAGCCGCCGGTCGCCAGCACCACCAGCTTGGCGCGGAAGCGATGCAGCGTGCCGTCATCGAGCTTCCAGGCCATTACGCCCTGGCAGGAGCCATCGGCGCCCATGATTAGGTCGAGCGCGAAATACTCGATGAAGAACTGCGCGTTGTTCCTGAGGCTCTGCCCGTAAAGCGTGTGGAGGATGGCATGCCCGGTGCGGTCGGCCGCGGCGCAGGTGCGCTGCACTGGCGGGCCATCGCCGAACTCGGTCATGTGGCCGCCGAACGGCCGCTGGTAGATGGTGCCCTTGTCGGTGCGCGAGAACGGCACGCCATAGTGCTCGAGCTCGTAGATCGCCGCCGGAGCCTCGCGCGCGAGGTATTCCATGGCGTCGTTGTCGCCCAGCCAGTCCGACCCCTTGACGGTGTCGTACATGTGCCATTGCCAGCTGTCAGGGCCCATATTGCCCAGCGACGCGGCGATGCCGCCCTGCGCCGCCACAGTATGCGAGCGGGTCGGGAACACCTTGGTGATGCAGGCGGTGTTGAGCCCCTGCTCGGCCATGCCCAGCGTCGCGCGCAACCCGGCGCCGCCAGCACCGACGATGACCACGTCGAATTCGTGGTCGATGATCTCGTAAGCGGCCATGCGGCTTAACCCCAGAAGACGAGCTTGGCGATGGCGCCCAGCGCCACCACGAAGAAGAAACCGACGAACAGGTTGTTGGCGAGCATTGCCCAGCCATGTTCGCCCTTGTCGAAGTAGTCCTCGACCGTGTCGCGCATGCCGTTGCGCATGTGGATCGAGACGTTGACCACCAGCAGCACCAGCCCGATCGCGACGAACGGGTTGCGAGCCAGCTCGATCATCTCGGCCGGCGCGCGGCCGGCAAGGCTAACCACGAACCAGATGATGAAGATCGAGAACACGATGTTGATCGCGCCGGTGATGCGCTGGGTGATGAAGTGCCGGGTCGAGGCCTTAGCCCTGCCGTAACGTGTAGCCGGGTTCTGGATCTGCGCCCGTGTGGGTTTGCCGAGAACGCTCATTTGAACCACACGAAGATTGCCCAGACGATCAGCGTCACGAGGATCGAAGCCCCGAGCTGGATCCGCACGGCGAGCTCGCGGCCCGCTGGATCCATGGCCTTCGCCGTATCCCAGACGAAGTGCCTGATGCCGCCAAACATGTGGTGGAACAGTACCCAGGTGTAGCCGAACAGCACCAACTGCCCCAGCCACATGCCGAACAGCCAGGTGACGAAATCGAAGAACCCGCCGCCGACCGCCGCCCCCACCAGCCACAGCACCAAGAGAAGGGTGCCGCCATAGAGCGCTATGCCGGTCGCGCGGTGCACGATCGACATCGTCATGGTCAGGGTAAAGCGGTAGATCGACAGATGCGGCGAAAGCGGCCGTGAAGAAGGAGCCATGCTAGTCTCGCGCCTCGCCCGCCGGGAGAAGGCCGGGCGCTCCAGTTTGGAATGGTTCGAGACTTCTAGCGGCGCTTTTCGCCGAGGTCAAAGGCTCTGCTTATGCCGACGATTACGCTTTCGTTGTAACGGCCCGCCTGGACGAGCGCAGCGAGGACCCCGCGCGTGGCGCGCCCCATCGGAGGGCCAGTCTCGCGGCGTCAGCGGCAGGACGGTGCGGCCCGTGAGATAACTGATGACCCGCTATGCACTGGGTGCATCACGACACTGCGCACATCACCGGCGCGGGGAGGTGAGCACCTCGGGCGCGGCCCGCAGCGCTTCGAGCGTGAGCAACAGGCTCAGCACTCGCTCGCTGCTGGGTCCGGACGCCACCGGGGTGGCGGACGAAAGCGTGGTCGAAGCGATCAGCCGCTGGCTGTCTTCGGCCAGGACATCCCGCACCAGGTTGCCATTCATCGCGAGGATCGCGAGTGCAATGACCATTCCTGCTGCGAGTCTGCCCATCTCTTTCGTCCTTGTTGCGGGCGATCTCGTGTCGAGATTTCCGCTGCTTGATGAGGCTTGTAGCTGCCGGTAGTTGGCCCTGCGCTGAAGCCGCTATTCACAATCGGTTCAGCAACGCATGATCTGTGTGCCGGTTCCCGATGGAGAGATGACGTGAACGAAAAAGTGCGGGTGCTCGGCGAACAGGTGCTGTCCGACAACTGGGGCGTGGTGAAGAAGACCACCATCGAGCTCAGACGCCGCAACGGCGAATGGCAGCGCCAGGAACGCGAAACCTACGATCGCGGCGATGGCGCCGGGGTGCTGCTCTACAACCGGGAAAAGCGCAGCGTCATCCTCACCCGCCAGTTCCGCTTCCCGGTCTTCGCCCACGGCGACCCGGGTACGCATGGCGACCCGGGCTGGCTGATCGAGGTGGTGGCCGGCAAACTCGACGGTGACCACCCGGTGACCACGGCGAAGAAGGAAGCCGAAGAGGAATCCGGCTACCGCGTCCACGACGTCGAACTGGTAATGAGCGCTTACATGAGCCCCGGCTCGGTCACCGAGAAACTGTCGCTGTTCCTCGCCGAATACGACGCTGGCTCAAGAGTCTCAGCCGGTGGCGGGCTCGAGGACGAAGGCGAGGATATCGAAGTGCTGGAACTCGGCATCGATGCGGCGCTCGGGATGATCGAGACCGGCGAGATCGCCGACGCCAAGACCATCATGCTGCTGCAGCACGTGCGGCTGAAGGGGTTACTTTGATGTGCGGGGCTGGTGGCTTCCCCCCCCACCGGCCGTCATCCCGACGAAAGTCGGGACCCACTGCTCGGACGGCTAGACCGGCGCGAGCCTATCCGGTCTATCACTGCAAGATCGGAGGGATTGGCGCGAATGGAGTGATCGGCGCACTGGGTCCCGACTTTCGTCGGGATGACGGCCGGTGGCTGGAGCTCCGCAAGGGCCCTAGCACGAAGGACGGAGATATTAAGGCTCAGGCGATCAGTTCGCCACCACCGCGAACGGATCCGCATCCACGTCCAGCGTCGCGTAGCCCTCGGGCAGCTTCACGGTGAATTCGGCGCCGGTTTCGCGCGGGTCGAGCATCAGCATCGACAGCATCTGCGCCTTGGCCAGCGATGGTGCGGGTTTGGTGGCGCCGACCTGCGGCTGGCTGGCGAACACGGCGAGCGGCAGCGCGAGGGCGACAAGTCCGGCAGCGGCGACAATCAGCTTGATCTGCATTTCGGGACCTCAAAACCTGGCGCATAGCGCGCTTGTTGTCCCCTTCTAGCCCTATGCGTCCGAACCCGCCTTGAACCTGCTGTTCATGTTCGGTTTAGCCCGGCGAACCCTAGCGCTCGCCGCGCAGCACTCTTGCTTCGGGCAATTGCAGATAGGCCTTGGGCACCGGCTGTGCGAAGTAATCCATGGTGAACTCCTCGCCCAGTTCCACCGCCCGGCCGCAGCGCATGTGCCGGCCATCGGGATCGATCACCACGTTGGGATCGGAGGAGTGGTTGATCAGCCCGTAGCTGGTGCGGAGCGGCCGGACCAGCAGCAGCTCGGGCGTCATCGCGTTCCACTCCAGCGTCTCGAGCACTTGCGGGAAGCGTTCCCATTCGACCAGTTGTCCGTCGAGTTCGGCGAGCAACTCGCCAGCCCTCCGGGCCCGGCTGGTGAACAGCCCTCGTCCGGCGATCCGGCTCGGCCCCACCACCGCGTCGGCGACGGTGGGCACGAACGCCCCGTCGCCGAGAAACGCCTCGGTAAAGCTGTCGATATGTACGTTCATCGCGCCGCCTCCTCGAGCAGTCCGCTGAGTTCCTCCGGCATGTCGATCGGCACATCGTGACCGCACTTCACCTCACGAACCATCCACCCGGGCTGGTTGCGAAAGCCATCCGCAATGCCCTGGAAACCGTTCCAGCCGGTGGCGACGATATAGGTCTTCCGCGCTACCGCCTTGTAGGCACCTGTGACTTTCAGCCGCTCGGTCAGCGTTGCCGTCGGCTGCGGCGTCGCCTTGCTGTCCACCCAGGCGCGGTCGGCTTCGTCGAGATAGTCGCCCGGCGAGGACGGCGGGCACTCGGTCAACTGGCCGCTGAGCTCCCAGCCCGGCGCAAAATCGGTGAAGCCCTGCCCATCCCCGGGCACGAAGGCATCGAGATAAACGATCGAGCGCACCTTTTTGCCGAGCCGCTCCACCGCCCCGGTCGCAACGATCCCGCCATAGGAATGCGCCACCAGCACGATGTCATCGAGGTCATTCCACCTGACCTCGTTGACGATGTCGTCGATATGCGTGCTGAGGGTGATCGGCAGTTGATTGAGATGCGAACGCTCGGCCAGCCCGCTGAGCGTCGGCGCGTGCACCTTGTGCCCCCGCGCCCGCAGCCGGTCAGTGACCCGCACCCACGACCAGCTCCCCGTCCAGGCCCCATGCACGATCACGAACGTCGCCATCTCATCCCTCCAATGCTTGCATTTTGCAAGTGATTGCGTTTTACAACCAATACTTGTATTTTGCAAGCATGGAAAACCCTGCTGCGTCTCCCCACCGTTCCGGCTGCCCGATTAACCTCGGCCTCGAGGTGTTCGGCGACAAATGGAGTCTGTTGATCGTTCGTGACATGATGTTTGCGGGAAAGCGGCATTTCCGCGAGTTCCTCGCCTCGGACGAAGCCATCTCGACCAACATCCTCGCCGATCGGCTGGTGAAGCTGGTCGAAGCGGGCGTGCTGACGCGTGCCGACGACCCCCAGCACAAGCTGAAGGCGATCTATTCGCTGACTGAGATGGGGATCGAACTGTTGCCGATCGTCGCTGAGATCAGCCGCTGGAGCCGCAAATATCAACCGGTCGATCCCGTGATGGCGGCGACGGGCGAGGCGCGCGACCGCGGCGGACCGGGGGCGGTAGCCGCCCAGATGGCAGCGCTGCGGCGCATCCACCTGAACGGCGAGGGCTAGCGCGATGGACTTCCCGGGTCCGCAGCGCCGTAATCGAAAACTCTAGACGTAGTCGACGAGCTTCTTGTCCGGATCGTAGGGCTGGTCGCTGACCACCTTGGTCACGGCCTGCCCGCAGACCATCTTCTTGTTCATTGCGTCATACGCATAGCTGGCAGAACCGTGCAGCAGCCAGCCCTCGCTCAAAGCCTTCGTAACCTTATGGCAGAAGGCGGAATCGTCCTCCCCCGAGAGGAACCGATAGATCAACATGCACTACTCCTTTTGCTCGCCCTCTTTGCCCCGGGCGATTGAAATTGCGTCCACTTACCGCTAATCCGCTGCGGTATGGATCGGTTTCCAGCATTTTTGCTCGACGGCTACAAGTCGTTCATGTCCGACCGCTACGACCCCGAACAGGGCCGTTACCGGGAACTGGCGGACCGGGGACAGTCCCCGACCACCATGATCATCGCCTGTTGCGACAGCCGCGCCGCCCCCGAGACGATCTTCTCGGCCGGGCCGGGCGAGATGTTCGTCTTGCGCAACGTTGCCAACCTGGTGCCCACCTTCCAGCCCGATGGCGGCCAGCACGGCACGTCGGCGGCGATCGAGTTTGCCGTCGCCGCGCTCGAGATTTCCAACATCGTGGTGATGGGTCACGGCCGCTGCGGTGGCATCAAGGCGGCGCTCGCCCCCGATGCGGGCCCGCTGGCACAGGGCGATTTCATCGGCAAGTGGATGGCGATGCTCGCGCCGGTCGCTGACGAAGTGTCGAAATACACGCTGCTGACCAACAAGGAGCGCCAGACCATGCTGGAGCGCTTCTCGATCCGCAACTCGATCAGCAATCTCCGCACCTTCCCCTACGTGAAGCGCCTCGAGGACGAAGGCAAACTCGCCATCCACGGCGCCTGGTTCGACATCTCGACCGGCGAGCTCTGGGTGATGAACGACGACGGCGACTTCTACCGGCCGGACGTGTGATCTTCTTGATCCTCCCCCGCGTGGCGGGGGAGGGGGACCTCCCGAAGGGTGGTGGAGGGGGCAGCTAAGACCTCAGCCAGCCCGCCACCAATACCGCACATCCGGCAACCGGGCCTCATTGCCGGCGCCATCGGTCTGTTCGACCACTGCAAAACCCCGCGCCTCGTAGAACGCCCGCGCCGCCGCGTTCTGCGCAAAGCACCACAGTGTCAGCTCGGGGTTTCTGGCCTTGGCATCCGCAATCAACGCCGACCCCACGCCACTCCGCCGCATCTCGGGATCGAGATAGAGCTGGGTGATCCAGCCCGCATGCTCCGCCATAAAGCCCAGCAGCTGCCCGTCGCGCTCGGCGAGCGTTACCTGCTGCTCGCCGATCAACACATTGGCGACGAACCACAGGTCCTCGTCCGCCGTGTGCAGCTCGGGCAGGAAACTCAGCACCGCCCGCGAGCGCCGGAACAGGGCAGCGATAGCCGGCGCATCCGCGGCGACGGCGCGCCTCAGCGCAATCATGCCGGCTTCCGCCTGAGCAACCGCGGTCCGAACACGTTGATCAGCAGCCCGGCGAACACCAGCACGCTGCCGATGATTTCCACGCCGGTGATCGCCTCGCCCAGGAACAAGGCTGCGCCGGCGATCCCCGCCACCGGCACGAACAGGGCAAATGGCGCCACCTGGCTGGTCGCGTAGCGGCTCAGCAGCCACGCCCAGGCACCGAAACCGAACAGCGTCGCGATATAGGCCATGAAAGCGATCGAGCCGATCCCCTTGAGCGTCAGTTGACTGAACGCCAGCGGGATCGCGCCCGGCCCATCCAGCAGCAGCGACGCCAGCAGCAGCGGGATCGGCGGGATCAGCGCCGACCACACCACGAAACCCAGCATGTCGATGCGTCCGGCGGCCTTGCCCACCATATTGCCGAGGCCCCAGCAACCGGCCGCCGCGATCGTCAGCAATAGCGGCAGCAGCGCCGCCCCTTCGAGCCGTTCGACCGCGATCACCCCGATCCCCACCAGCGCCACCGCTGCTCCGCCGAGCTGCGCCAAGCCTGGTCGTTCGCCGAAAAAGGCGAAGGCGAGGAAGATGGTGAAGAACACCTGCAACTGGATCACCAGCGAGCTCAGCCCTGCCGGCATGCCGAGCTTGATGGCGAGGAACAACAGCCCGAACTGCCCCACCCCGATGGCGAGGCCATAGCCAATGAGCAGTGGCCACCCGACCGCCGGTCGCCTGACGAAGAACACCGCCGGCAACGCCGCGAACACGTAGCGCAACGCCGTCAGCAGCAGCGGCGCCACCTCGTCGACGCCCCAGCGGATAGCGATAAAGCTCAGCCCCCAGACCAGCGCGACCGAGAGGGCGAGAACGATGTGACGGATCGGCATGGGAAGGTTCCTGAGAGAGCCGCTCCTCGCTCACGCTCGGACCGCACATCATTAAGCGATGTGATACCCCTCATCCGCCCTTCGGGCACCTTCTCCCACAAGGGGAGAAGGCGATCACCTCAGGCATCTCAGTCGGGGGCCTTCTCCCCTTGCGGGAGAAGGTGGCGCGCAGCGCCGGATGAGGGGTATGCGATGCGCAAGCATCGCCGCTGCGAGCCAAGCGAGGAGCGACAGGCAGCCCGTTAGGCCGCCTTCTGCTCCACCAGGCGGCGCTCGATCAGCGTCTCCAGAATCTGCACGGTGTTGAGCGCCGCGCCCTTCCTGAGGTTGTCGCTCACCACCCAGAGGCTCAGGCCGTTCTCGACCGTCACGTCCTCGCGGATGCGGCTCACATAAGTGTCGTACTCGCCAGCTGCCTCAACCGGCGTGGCGTAGCCGCCGGCCTCGCGCTTGTCGATCACCGCGATCCCCGGCGCATCGCGCAGCGCTTCACGCGCCTCGTCGGCGGTGATCGGGTTGGCGAACTCGAGGTTCACCGCTTCAGAGTGGCCGACGAACACCGGCACGCGCACGCAGGTGGCGGTGAGCTTGATCTTGGGGTCGAGGATCTTCTTGGTCTCGGCCACCATCTTCCACTCTTCCTTGGTGTAGCCATCCTCCATGAACACATCGATGTGCGGGATGACGTTGAAGGCGATCTGCTTGGAGAACTTCTTGGGCTCGGGCTTGTCGTTGACGAACACGCCCTTGGTCTGGTCCCACAGCTCGTCGACGCCGTCCTTGCCGGCGCCAGAGACGGACTGGTAGGTCGCGACCACCACGCGCTTGATCGTCGCGAGATCATGCAGCGGCTTCAGCGCCACCACCAGTTGCGCCGTCGAGCAGTTCGGGTTGGCGATGATGTTCTTCCTGTCGTTCTTCGCCATATAGGCGTCGAGCACATCGGCATTGACTTCGGGCACGACGAGGGGGACGTCGGCGTGGTAGCGCCAGAAGCTCGAGTTATCGACCACGATGCAGCCGGTGGCGCCGATCTTTTCGCCATATTCCTTGGCGATCGCCGAGCCGGCGCTCATCAGTGCGAAGTCGACACCCTTGAAGTCGAAATGCTCAAGGTTCTGCACCTTGAGCCGCTTGTCGCCAAAACTGATCTCCTGGCCCTGCGAGCGGGCGGAGGCCAGCGCGATCACTTCCGAGGCGGGAAACTTCCGCTCGGCGAGGATGTTGAGCATTTCCCGGCCCACATTGCCTGTGGCCCCGACGACGGCGACGCGATAACCCATTTTCGGAAAGTCCTCTTTGCCTTCATTTCCCCCGCGCTGGACCAGCTGTCCGCGGCACATGGCATCCGGCCGCTCCCCGGCGGGAGTTGCCCGGGGATCGGCTCAGGGGGTTTTGGTGGTTTTGGTCGCCGTAACAACGACCCCACGAAGACCCATGGTCTCCGTTTTGGTCATTGCGATGTGGTGGGTCTTGCGCATCTCGCAACCCGATCCTCTTGTCCGGCGCCGCGTTTCTACGCCGAAATCGCAAATAGTCAATCACCTATAGGCAATCGCCTATCGAGGTAGGAGGTGCGGACCGAACCACACCACCTCCCTCACCCACCGGCTGTCATCCCAGCGAAAGCTGGGACCCAACTCACGGCTAGCACGGGCGGAGAGATGGGTCTCTGCTTCCGCAGGGATGACATCGAGTTTGATTGCTCCAGCCGGCTCCCCCTTGCGCCGCTCGCGGAAAACCGCCATCCCCACCCTATGCAACATTACGACGTGATCATCCTCGGCGCCGGCGCGGCTGGCCTCATGGCCGGCATCGAAGCCGGCAAGCGTGGCCGCTCGGTGCTGGTGATCGACCATGCCAAGAACGCCGGCGAGAAGATCCGTATCTCCGGCGGCGGGCGCTGCAACTTCACCAACATCAACGCCACGGTGAAGGCCGGCCGCGATCGGTTCCTCTCCAGCAACCCGCGCTACGCCTTTTCGGCCCTCTCGCGCTACACGCCGGAGCACTTCATCGCGCTGGTCGACCAGTACGCCATCCCGTTCCACGAGAAGACCCTGGGCCAGCTATTCTGCGATGGCTCCAGCCAGCAGATCGTCAACCTGCTGCTGAGCGAGCTGAAGAAGGCGCACGGCGCGCTGCTGCTCGATACCGAGATCGACAGCGTCAGCCACGCCGATGGCAGCTTCACCGTGATGACGGCGGACGAGACGCTGATCGGCAAGTCGCTCATCGTCGCCACCGGCGGCAAATCCATCCCCAAGATGGGCGCCACCGGCCTCGCCTATCAGCTCGCCACCCAGTTCGGTCTGAAGGTTACCGACACCCGTCCGGCGCTCGTGCCGCTCACCTTCGAGCCGCGCATCCTCGAGCGCCTCGCGCCGCTCTCGGGCATCGCCGTCGACCCCACCCGCATCTCGGTCGGCAAGAAAAGCTTCGACGAAGCCATGCTCTTCACCCATCGCGGCCTTTCGGGTCCGGCGATCCTGCAGATCTCGAGCTACTGGCGCGAAGGTGACGCCATCATCATCGATCTGTTCCCCACTGGCGATCTCGGCGAAATCCTGCGCGAAGCCCGCGCCGCCACTCCCAAGCTGCAGTTGCAGACCGTCTTGGCGCAGCACCTCGCCAAGCGCCTCGCCCAGATGCTGGCCGACGAGATCGGCATCACCACCATGCTGGGCGACATGAGCGACAAGAGCTTTCAAAAGATCGAGGACGCGCTGCGCCGCTGGACCATCAAGCCCACCGGCTCTGAAGGCTACCGCACCGCCGAAGTGACCCTTGGCGGCATCGACACCGACGGCCTCGACTCCACCACCATGCAGGCCCGGAACGTCCCCGGGCTCTATTTCATCGGCGAAGCCGTCGACGTCACCGGCTGGCTCGGTGGCTACAATTTCCAATGGGCCTGGGCCTCCGGCTGGGCCGCGGGGCAGGTCGCTTGAACCTTATCGCCCACGTCGAAATCCCGGTGCGCCAGCTCGAGCGCGCCATCGCCTTCTACAGCGCCGTGTTCGGCATCGGTTTCGGTGAGATCGTCGCGATCCATGGCAACCGCATGGCCTACTTCCCCTTCACCGCGGGTGAGGACGGCGCCAGTGGCGCCCTGGCAGAGGGCGAAGTCTACGTTCCCACCACCGATGGCGCGGTGATCTACCTCAGCGTCGACGACCTCGACGCCACCCTTGCCCGCGCGACCGCGCTCGGCAGCACCATTCTCTTCCCCAAGACCGAAGTCGGCGAAACCGGCTACGTCGCCGAGATCAGCGACTCCGAAGGCAACCGCATCGCCTTGCAGACGATCTGACGCCTCAGACCGCCAGCGCCCGTCGCGCCGCCGCCACCACGCTACGTGTCAGCTCCGGCAGCCGGTCCGATGCGAGGCGGCTCACCTGCCAGTAGAGCGGCACGTCCAGCGTCGCGCCCGGTACGATCTCGACCAGCCGACCGGCGCCGAGGTGATCCGCCACCAGCGACACCGGATTGAGTGCCCAGCCGATCCCATTGACGCAGGCATCGACGAAGCCCTGCGTGGACGGCAGCCAGTGCGTCGGAAACGCCGCCGCTGCACCGGTCACCTCCAGCACCCATTTCTGCTGCAGCCGGTCCTTGTGATTGAAGGTCAGCGCCGGGGCTGCACCCAGCGTCGCTGCGGTCACGCCCTCGGCAAAATGTCGCCTGGCGAACTCCGGGCTCGCCGTCGCCTGGTAGCGCAGCGCCCCCAGCGGCGTGGCCCGGCAGCCCCGCACCGGTTCGCCGAACGAAGTAACCGCCGCCAGCACGCGTCCGCGCTCCAGCCACTCGGCCGTGTGCCCTTCGTCGTCGATCTCGATGTTCAGCAGGTGCAGGTTGTCGCGTGCAAACGGCGCGATCGCCCCGATAAACCAGGTCCCGATGCTGCCGGCATTGGCGGCGATGCTGATCGTCGCGCGCGCCTCGGCCAAGCCGCCGAGCTCCGGCAGGTGCTGCAGCAACTCGTTCTCGAGCAGCCCGACATGCTCGATGTGTCGGCACAGCCAGGCGCCGGTCTCGGTCGCTGTGCACGGGTTGCCGCGCGCGATCAGCACCGCCCCGAGCCGTTCCTCGAGCTGCTTCACCCGCTGCGACACCGCCGAGGGCGTTACGTTGAGCGCGCGTGCGGCCCGCTCGAAGCTGCCGGTCTGCACCACCATGGCCACCGCCTGCGCGGCCGGATAGTCGATCATCGAGTTAGTTCCGCTAATTCCGGGCAACGGAAGTTAACTGGATTTAGCCCGCGACGCCATCTACGGCGGCACGATGAACCTGCCAGTCTTCTTCGCCGGCCTCAGCATGGGCCTGAGCCTGATCGTCGCCATCGGGGCGCAGAACGCCTTCGTGCTGCGCCAGGGCTTGCGCAACGAACACGTTTTCGCCGTCAGCCTCGTTTGCGCACTCTCCGATGCCGTACTGATCACGCTGGGCGTCACCAGCTTCGGCAGGGTCGCGACCTGGCTGCCGTGGCTGGAGCCGGTCATGCGCTACGGCGGTGCCGCTTTCCTCATCTGGTACGGAGCGCGGAGCCTCAACTCGGCGCTCCGCTCGGGCGAGGCGCTCAGCGTCGTTGCCCCGACCGACCAGGTCGGCCTCCCGACGACACTGCTGGCCTGCCTCGCCATCACCTGGCTCAACCCGCATGTCTATCTCGATACCGTCGTGCTGCTCGGCACCGTCTCGACGCAGTTCGGCGGCGCCGAAACCTGGTTCGCGGCCGGCGCCATTGTCGGCTCGTTCCTGTTCTTTTTCGGCCTCGGCTTCGGCGCCACCCGGCTGCGCCCGTTCTTTGCCGAACCCGAGGCCTGGCGCATCCTCGAAGCGGTCATCGCGCTGATCATGTGGGCGATCGCGTTGAAGCTGCTGCTCGGCTGAGCCTCAGAGGACGAAGCCGAGGAACCGCCCCGTCAGCAGCACCGCAGGCCACAGGAGGATCGACACGCAGGCCAGCGCCCGCTTGGCTGCGGGCTGCCGCAACAGATTGAACGCCACGAAGTTCAGCCCGGCAGCGCCGATCAACCCCATCTTGATCCAGAACAGCGGCATCCCCGCATACTCGGTCGCCCGCACCGCGAACATCAGGGCACCGGTCAGCACCGCCAACGCGAATGCTCCGAGCGCTACGCGCCGCAGCAGCCGGACGAACGGCTGCGCCTCGATACTCCTGATCACCCCGATCACCCTCAGGTCCATCAGCAGCACTGCCGTCACCAGTGCGCCAATGGCGAGGACGTGCAGGGCATTGACGATCGGGTAGGCGAAGAACGAGGTCTTCAGCGCCTTGATCAGCGCCAGCTGCTCGAGGCTGCCGAGCAGCGCCTCCACCTAGTTCGCCGGCACGCGCGCGGGGTAGATGTCGTAGGCCTTGCCGCCCACGGTAATCCGCACCGCCTTCATCCGGTTCTCGTTCGGATCCAGCGAGCGGTTGCCCAGCGCCACCACCTCGTCGCCCGGCTTCACCGTATCCTCGCTGAACCCCGCCGCCATGGTCGGCCCCGGCGGCGCCAGTTCCACCCGCCAGACCACGCCTTCGACTTCGAGGTCGAGCGTGGCATGCGGATTGCCGACGAACACGTCCTTGACGATCCCGGTGAGCTCGAAGAACCCGTCCTCGGTCCATGCCCAACCGTGGTGTGCCAGCGCCGGCAGCACTGGCGCCGCGATACCCAGCGCCGCAGCCAGCAGCAAAACACGAAGTCTCCTCATCGGGACCTCCTTTGCTGTACCTGGCCTCAAGCCTATGCCTGTCGGTGCGTCCCGACAACCGCCTGCTCAGGCGGTATCCGCCTCGGCAAAGGTAATACGGTTGCCTACCGGGTCGATCACGGTGCATTCGAGCCCGCCCCATTCCGGTCGCTCCAGCCCCGGCCGGTTGTTCTTGTAGCGCTTGGCGATCAGCTCAGCCTGCAATTCGGCAACCCCGGTGCAGTTGACCCGCACATGCACGCCAGGCGACCCATCGCCATGGTGCTCGGAAATGTGCAGCACGATGCCGTCGCGGCTCACCTGCATGTAAAGCGGCGTCCCCGGCTCGAACCGATGTTCCCAATCCACCGTGAAGCCCAGCCAGTCGACGTAGAATTCACGGGCCTTCGCTTCGTCGAACGAGCGCAGAATCGGCACCGTCTGCAGATAGGTCAGCGTCATCGGTCTACCCTTTTCTCGCGGAAGTCTTATGGCAGCGACGCTGTCCATCCGCTACCAATGGGGCAACTCAAGGGAGGATCATCATGGCAGACAAAAAGATTCGTTGGGGCATCCTCAGCACCGCCAATATCGGTCTGAAGAAGGTCACGCCGGCGATCATGAAGTCGCCGCTGAGCGCAGTGGTCGCCGTCGCTTCGCGCGATGTGGCCAAGGCCGAAGAGTACATCGCCGAGCTGGGCCTCACCGGCAAGGCCAAGGCGCATGGCAGCTACGAGGCTTTGTTCGCCGATCCCAACGTCGATGCCATCTACAACCCACTGCCCAACCACCTGCATGTGCCGATGACGCTGGCCGCCGCCAAGGCCGGCAAGCATGTGCTGTGTGAAAAGCCGATTGCGCTCAACGCCAAAGAAGCCGAGCAGTTGCGGCAGTTGCCCAAGGGCATCGTGTTCCATGAAGCCTTCATGGTCCGGCACCACCCGCAATGGCTGCGGGCACGCGACATCGTCCGCTCGGGCGAGTTGGGCGAATTGCGCACCGTGCGCGGCATTTTCGAGTATTTCCTCACCGATCCCACGAACGTGCGCAACCAGGCCGATATCGGCGGCGGCGGCATCTATGATGTCGGCTGCTACCCGATCACCGGCGCGCGCTTCCTGTTCGGGGCTGAACCCAAGCGCGCCGTGTCGCTGGTCGACCGCGACCCCGTGATGAAGACCGACCGCCTCGCCTCGGTGATCCTCGATTTCGGCGGCGGCAAACAGGCGAGCTTCGTCTGCTCCACCCAAAGCGTGAACCACCAGTCGCTCGAGGTGATCGGCACCAAGGGCCGGGTCGAACTGGTGATTCCGTTCAACGCTCCCGCCGATACCGCGACTGCCATCATCATCGACAATGGCTATGCCCCCGACGGCCACCTCAGCCGCCGCGAAATTATCCCGCCCTGCGACCAATACACCGAGCAGGCCAACGCCTTCTGCCGCGCCATCCTCGACAACAACCCGCTGGAATGGGGTGTCGAGGACGCCATCAAGTCGATGCAGGTCATCGACGCGGTGTTTGCCAGCGAGAAATCCGGCGCCTGGGCCAACGTCTAGGTTCGATCTCTCGTTGATCCTCCCCCGCGTGGCGGGGGAGGGGGTCGGGCCATTGTGCCCTCCAGGGCCCCCCTCTCTTGCGATTTCTAAGGCTTAGCCAAACGGCTAAACCTAAGAAATCGCTTTCTCCCCCGCCAAGGGGGAGATGAGTGGTGGCCTCCATTCGCTACGGAGCATCAGTCGGGACTCTCCCCCTTGGCGGGGGAGAAAGCGAAAACTTGGGCTTAGCGCAGCTAAGTCCTTAGTTTTCGCAAGAGAGGGGGTCCTGGGAGCCACCGGCGTTCCGGACAACGACTCGTCCCCTACCCCGCACCTCCGGCCCGACCAATCGCTCCACCAGCAACCGGATTGCCGGCGCCACCTGCTCCGCATCCCGTGCCTTGCGCTTGATCCCCCAGGCGGCGTCGAGCAGCAGTCGCGTCAGCAACTCGGGCTGTTTCGCCCCGGCCGTCGCCAGCGCCTCGGCCACCATCTTTTCGATTGCCGCCTCGCTCGCGCGCACCTCGGGCCGCACCTTCTCGTGCTCGTCATAGAGTTCGTCGGCGTGCGGCGATCCCTCGAGCAGGCTGTCGATCGCCGCGTACTTGGCAGTTAGCGCCGCCGACAGCCGCTCGACCACCGCCCCCTCGCCCTGCAGCGCCGCCACCACGCCCTGGTGCAGCGCCACCATCAGCCCGGCGACGATCGCCTCGAACACCGCATTCTTGTCCGGGAAGTACTTGTAGAGCGTGGGCTTTGCCACCCGTGCCTCGGCGGCAATCGCCTCCATCGAGGTGGCGCGCAGGCCCTGGCGCAGCATCAGCCGGCGTGCCGCTGAAAGGATCTGCTCCCGCTTGTCGCTCTCTGCCACGCTGATTTTCCTTCGTCGATATCTTGAACGAACTGAACGATATTCGTACATGTCGTTCAGTTCAATGGAGGGATACCATGTCAGACCGCGTTCTCGTCACCGGCATTTCCGGCTTCCTCGGCGGCCATGTCGCCCTGCAACTGCTTGAGCAAGGCTATACCGTGCGCGGTTCGCTGCGCAGCCTCGAGCGCGCCGAAAAGGTGAGGAAAACCCTCGCCGCCCACGGCGCCGACACCTCGCGGCTGGAGTTCGTCGCCCTTGATCTGCTGAGCGACAAGGGCTGGGCCGAGGCGATGACCGGAGTGCGCTATCTGCAGCATGTCGCCTCGCCCTTCGTGCTGGAAATGCCCAAGGACAAGAACGAGCTGATCCGCCCCGCCGTCGAAGGCACCCGCCGCGCCGTCACCGCCGCCTTCACCGCGGGTGTTGAGCGCGTCGTCGTCACCTCGTCGATCGCCGCCATTGCCTACGGCCACGATGACTACAGCCGCACCTTCACCACCGCCGACTGGACCAATACCGATAGTCCCAAGGTCAGCGCCTATGCCGAATCGAAGCTGCGCGCCGAACGCGAAGCCTGGGCTGTGGCCGATCAGTTCGGCGCCCGCGACCGCCTCGCCACCATCAATCCCGGCGCCATCCTCGGCCCGCTGCTCGACGAAGATATCGGCACCTCGGGCCTGCTCGTGCAGCGGCTCCTCAACGGTTCGATCCCCGCCGCGCCGAAGATGAGCTTCTCCATTATCGACGTTCGCGACGTCGCCGCCGCCCAGGTCGTCGCCATGACGACGCCTAGCGCCGGCGGCAAACGTCATATCCTCGCTGATCGCGAGATGAGCCTGTTCGAGCTCGCCACGGCGCTGCGTGCCGCCCTGCCCAAGGTCGCCGCCCGCGCGCCACGCTTCGAGATGCCCAACTGGGTGGTCCGCCTGATCGGCCTGTTCGACCCACAGATCGGCTCCAACACCGCCGAACTCGGTCATGTCAGGCGCGTCGACGGCAATAGCGGCCGGCTGCTCCTTGCCCGCCCGACCATCCCCGGCCCCGATGCCGCCGTGGCCACCGCCAGGAGCCTCGCCGCCCAGCGTCTCGTCGCCTGAAAAAAGGACTGGTCCTCGGCGCCGGGATTGGCTAATAAGCGCGCCATCGAAGCGGGGCTGTAGCTCAGTTGGGAGAGCGCATCGTTCGCAATGATGAGGCCAGCGGTTCGATTCCGCTCAGCTCCACCACTTCGATACACCGTTACTGATGCAATGGCCGGAAAGATGCCTCGATCGATCCCTCGATTAGCCATCTGTGCGTTTACCGGTTGATTACGCCTCGGCCAGTTGCGCCTTGAGCAAGCCCTCAAGATACTTCGCGAGCTCCGACACGTCGAAATGACCGGCTTCCCACTGAATGTCGGCCGCCTTAAGTGCGGCGTAGTAGGGTTTCCGATCTTCTCGTATGCGCTCGGGAACGATCTTTTTGCCGGGGATGAGGGCGCCGTACTTCATGCAAAGCAGGTAGTAGCAAGCGGCGCGAGCTGTCCGTCCGTTCCCCTCGACAAAGGGGTGAATCCAATTGAGGCGCCAGAGTACGTAGGCCGCGAGGATCGTTGGGCTCTTAACGATGGTCCAGTTTTCGTGGATCATGGAGATGCAGCGATCCACCTCGTCTGCCACTGTCTTGAAGTGGGGCGGGATGTGGTTTCCGACATAGATTGGATCGTGCCGGAAGCGGCCGCCATGCTGGGCGATGTTAGCCACTGCGGCGGCATTTAGCGACCAAAGCGTGTACTTGTCGAAGGATTCGATGCCCTTACTCAGGCCGATCTCTATGCAGTTTGTCAGCAGATCGTACTGACGCAGCAGGTTCTGCTCTTGGATGCGCTTAAACAGCGCAGGATTATCTGCCTCTCTAACCGACATGCCCCCTCCAGCAAAAAGGGCCCCGAGGGGCCCTTAAATCACTACACCAAGCGTATATGCATGGAGGTCTCTCGGACACTTTCTTTGGTGATGTCCTCGTTCTCCATAGCGTTGCCGTACGCAAAGCTGATGCGCTGCTCACGCAAATCTTCCTCGCTGACCGGCGTCAGCTTGGTGCTATTGATAAGTTCCATCAGCTCCGCATCGGCGGGGGCGTCTCCTAGGAACTGCTTGCGGTCGGCCATATCTGTCTCCCACGGCGTAAAGTCTTCTAGCGCTCACCTGTCCGGCGAACGTGTCTTCCGGAGCGAGGTTGCCCCGTCAACGGTATCGTGAAGCTGCGCTTCAATCGAAGCACCATGCCAACGTAGTGACATTTAGTACCGTACACCAGTACCTCACGTGAAATTTGTTCCTACGTCGTTCCCATGACTCATATTTGGCGCAGATGGTTAACGTCCCGTTATCCATCCTCACTTCGGCGTTCGTACCCCGCCCGGCGCCTGATCCGCAAGCCGCTCTTGATCAGCAGCCTCGGCGTATCCCGACGCTCTCCGGCCAATCGCATGTCCGGTTACTGCCTGATTTCTCGACTGCTTTTCCTAGCCTCGGCCAAGCGTCGTGCGGTAGCCTTGCGCACTCGGTTCGTCGAACACTGTGCAGGTTTGCAGCGTCGCACCGGTAGCTCACCTCGCTGCCGATGCCGGCGGCGCTGAACGGCTCGCCGAAGAACGAGGCTTAGAGACTTGAAACCGTGCTGCGCCCTAAACCGGCACGCACGACTCGCGGATCTGCAGCCGCGGCGGGATGCGGATCACCTCGGGCGGCGCCTCATCGCCGGCAATCCGCGCCAGCAGCCGCTCCGAGGCGCGGGCGCTGATCGTCGCGATATCCTGATGCAGCGAGGTGATGCTGGGCGCCCACCCCTCAGCCGGATGAAAGCCGTCAAAGCTGATCACCGAGACGTCGTGCGGCACCGAGAGCCCGATATTCTTCAGCCCCGCCATGGTGCCGAGCAGTTGCGCGATGTTGATGCAGGCGATCGCCGTGGGCGGCGCGGCGATGTTCATCAGCTGCTGCACCGCGGTGAAGGCGTGATCGAATTTGTAGCACGAGCGCCGCACTAGGTCGTCGCGCACTGAAACGCCGGCTGCCGCCATGGTCTGGCAAAAGCCCTCGAACCGTTCGTCCGACGGCGAGATGCCCGGGCGCCCGACCAGAAAGGCGATGTCGCGGTGTCCCAGCGTCAACAGGTGCCGGGTGACCAGTTGCGCGCCCAGGTGGTTGTCGTCGGCCACGGCATCGAAGCGGCTGCCCGGGATGACCCGGTCCACCAGCACCGCAGGGGTGCGGATCGCCGCGGCCAGCCGGGTGGCATAGTCCGGACCGTGGCTGGTCGGGGCAATGATGAGGCCGGCGACCCGATGCGCCGAGAACAGCTCGATCTCGCGAAACTCGCGCTGCGGATCATCCTCGTTGCTGGCAAACAGCATGTTGTAGCCGCGCTCCGACAGGGCCGACTGCATCGCCTTGGCAAGATGCGCGGCCCAGGGTGTGGCGATATCGGGCACGATCAGCCCCACGGTATCGGACACCCCTCTCCGGAGGTTTCGCGCCACCGGATCGGGGTGATAGCCCGCCTCTTCCACCGCCGCCCACACCCGCGCCTTGAGCTCCTCGCTCACCGGTGCAGTGCCATTGAGCGTGGCCGACACCGTGGTGATGGAGACATTGGCGATGCGCGCGACGTCGCGAATTGTGGGCATACGGCACTCCGAACCTTGCCCCTTCAACCCCACACAAAACGTTACGTCAACGTCGGACGGTCGCTCTGGCCCCAGGAATCGCCGAATTCCCGACCTGGACAGGAACCGCATACGACCTAAGGGGACTTGCATAGCGGTCAGGCCGACGATAGACACAAAACGTTACGCGTTCAGGGAATTGATATTCTGCTGAACAAGGCGCCGAACACAACGCGCCAGCCACGTAACGTTTTGTGCCGCCGAAGGGGGCGGTTGGGAGGAAGTTCATGAGACTGAAATCACTGGCCATCGCCGGCCTTGCCGCCACGCTGATGGCAAGCACCTTGAGCGCAAGCGCCGAAGAGGTGCTGCGACTGCGCATGAATGGCGACATCAACTCGGTCGATCCGATCGCCACCACCAATTTCACCATTCGCAACAGCGCCTACCTGATCTACGACACGCTGTTCGCGCTGGACGCCAATTTCCAGGTGCAGCCGCAGATGGCGGAAGGCGTCGCCATCTCGGACGACCAGCTGACCTACACCATCACGCTGCGCGACGGGCTGAAGTTCCACGATGGCGCTCCCGTCACTGCAGCCGACGCCGTGGCATCGCTGCAGCGCTGGGGCAAGGTCGACGGCCTGGGCAAGATCCTGTTCTCCAAGCACGAGTCGCTCACCGCCACCGACGACAAGACCATCGTGCTCAAGATGAAGGAGCCGTGGGCGCAGGTGCTGCCGGCGCTGGGCAAGATTTCGTCCAACGTGCCGTTCATCATGCCGGCCCGGCTCGCCGCCAGCGATCCGACCACGCCGGTCACCGAGGCCATCGGCTCGGGGCCCTTCCGCATGGTAGCTGATGAGTGGGTGCCGGGCAGCGTCGCCGTCTATGAGAAGTTCGCCGACTACGTGCCGCGCGCCGAGCCTGCCAGCATGGCGGCCGGCGGCAAGGTCGCCAATTTCGACCGCATCGAAATCCGCTACATCCCGGACTCGTCGCAGGCTGTGGACGCCTTGCTCAACGGTGAAATCGACTGGATCGAAGACGTCGCCGCCGACCTGATCCCGCTGTTCGAGGGCAGCGAGTCCGCCCATATCTTCGCCAACCCGCAGGCCGGCAACAGCCTGCAGCTGGTGGTCAACCACCTCAACCCGCCCTTCGACAACCCTAAGGTGCGTGAGGCGCTGCAATGGGCGCTGGAGCCGACGCCGTTCATGCAGGCGATCTTCGGCGAGCAGACCCAGCTGTACCGGATCTGCGTCGCCATCTTCTTCTGCGGCTCGCCCTATGAGAGCACGGTCAATACCGACCGCATCATGGCCCGCGACCCGGCCAAGGCGAAGGCGCTCCTGGCCGAAGCCGGCTATGACGGCACGCCCGTGTTCCTGCCGCACGTCACCGATATCCCGTTCCACGATCATGCCTATTCGGTACTCAAGCCGATGCTCGAGGAAGCCGGCTTCGTGGTGGACGAGCAGATGACCGACTGGGCTTCGGTGTCGACCCGCCGTGCCAGCAAGGAACCCGTCGCCAATGGCGGCTGGAACGTGTTCTTCACCGGCTGGGGCTATGTCGACCAGTCCAACCCGATGACCAACGTCTATGTTGCCGGCGCCGGCCTCGACGGCTGGTTCGGGTGGGCCGACTCTGCCGAACTGCGTGACCTGCGCACCCGGTTCGCCGCGACCTCGGACCCGGCCGAGCAGAAGGTCCTGGCTGAGCAGATGCAGACCATTGCCTATGACCTCGTGCCGTTCGTGCCGCTCGGGCAGGCCTCGCTCGCCCAGGGCGTCGCGTCCAACCTCGAAGGCTTCATCGACAGCCCGGTGCCGTTCTTCTGGAACGTGAGCCGCAAGCAATAAGCTGAAGTGCTTCATCAGATCGCTTCACCGCTTCGCTGCGGCGGTGAGATGATCTGGCCCAGCGTCGCCCGGGCCGTTCCGGGCGACGCGACGAGGGAGGTCTGTTCGTGTTCGCCTATCTTGCTGGCCGGGTGCTCTCGGCCATCCCCATTCTGCTGCTTGTCGCCATCTTCATCTTTTCGCTGGTGAACCTGACGCCGGGCGACCCCGCCTTGCTGATCGCCGGCGACAACGCCACCCCGGCGCAGGTCGAGCAGATCCGCGAGCGACTGCACCTCAACGAGCCACTGCCGACGCGCTTCGCCATCTGGGCGGGCAATGCGCTGCAGCTCGACCTCGGCACCTCGATCTATTCCGGCCAGCCGGTGACCAAACTGATTGCCCAGCGCATCGAGCCGACCTTCGTCCTCGCGGCGGTGACCATCATCATTACCGTGCTGCTGGCCGTGCCGCTCGGCATCCTGGCCGCGTGGAAAGCCAATAGCTGGATCGACCGCGCCATCATGGGCTTTGCGGTGCTCGGCTTTTCCGTGCCGGTCTTCGTCATCGGCTACCTGCTTGCCTACGTGTTCTCTGTGAACCTCAAGTGGTTTCCGGTGCAGGGCTACAGCCCGCTGGCTGACGGGCCGCTCGACACCTTGCGCAGCGTCACGCTGCCGGCAGTGGCGCTGGCCATGGTCTTTGCCGCGCTGATCGCCCGCGTCACCCGCGCTGCCATGCTCGAAGTGCTCACCGAGAACCACATCCGCACGGCGCGGGCCAAGGGGTTGCCGACGCTGCGCATCCTGATCGTCCATGCCCTGAAGAACGCCGGCGTACCGGTGGTGACGGTTATCGGCATCGGCATCGCCACCCTGGTCGGCGGCGTCGTGGTGACGGAATCGGTGTTCAACATCCCTGGTATCGGCCGCCTCACCGTCGATGCCATCACCCGGCGCGACTATCCGATCGTGCAGGGGGTGATCCTGTTCTTCGCCGCCGTGCTGATCGTCATCAACATCCTCGTCGACATGAGCTACGCCCTGCTCGACCCCCGTGTGCGGGGCTAGGGCGATGAGCGTTAACGACATCGCCCGCCCGGCCCCCGCTGCAGCTTCGCGCGTGCTGGGCTATGTCCGACGCAACCCGGCGACAGCCATCTGCTGTGCGCTGCTGCTCGGCTTTGTGTTGATTGCCATCCTGGCGCCGCTGCTGGCCGGCGATCCCTTGACGATCGATCCCGCGCAGCGCCTGAAGCCACCAAGCGACGCCGCAATCTGGGGCCGCGACCATCTGGGTCGCGACGTCTATGCCCGCGCCATCTATGGCACGCGGGTGTCGATGCTGGTTGGCTTCTCGGTCGCTATCCTCGTGACCATCCTCGGCGTCTCCATCGGTATCTATGCCGGGCTGAGCCGTATCGGCGGCGCCGTGGTGATGCGGTTGACCGACGCAATGATGGCGATCCCGGCAGTCCTCCTTGCCATCGCTTTCGCCTCGCTCATGAATGCGGGCTTGCTGACGGTGATCATCGCCATCACCATTCCCGAAGTGCCCCGCATGGTACGGCTGGTGCGCTCGGTGGTACTCGGCGTGCGGCAGCAATTGCACGTGACCGCCGCCATCTCGATCGGCACCTCAGGCCTCGCGCTGGTCTGGCGCCATATCCTGCCCAACACGCTGGGGCCGGTGCTGGTGCAGGCAACCTATGCCTGCGCCTCCGCCATCATTGCCTCGGCCGTGCTCAGCTTCCTCGGCGTCGGCCTGTCGCCCGAAGTGCCGAGCTGGGGCGGCATGATGGCCGACGCGCGCCAGCAGTTCCGCATCCACCCGGTGCTGATGCTCTATCCCGGCCTGCTGCTGTCGGTGCTGGTGCTGGCGGTCAACATCCTCGGCGACCGCCTGAGCGACGCCCTCGATCCGCGCAAATCGCGGAGGTCGGGCCTGTGAGCAACGTGATCGACGTCGAGAACCTGAGCCTCGAGTTTCTGAGCGGCGACCAGCGCATCCATGCCCTCGACAAGGTGTCGTTCTCGGTGGCGCGTGGCGAAACGCTGAGCCTCGTCGGGGAAAGCGGCTGCGGCAAGAGCGTGACCGCGATGGCCATGATGGGGCTGCTGCCCAGGGCCAATGCCCGTATCACCTCGGGCCGCATCCTGATGGCGGGGACCGACCTTGTCGGCCTGCCGGAACGCCAGCTACGGGACATCCGTGGCAACCGCATCGGCATGGTGTTCCAGGATCCGATGACCTCGCTCAACCCCGTCCACACCATCGGCATGCAGATTGCCGAGGCGGTGCGGCGGCACAAGCAGGTGAGCCGCGCCGAGGCGCTGCAGCGCGCCCGACAGATGCTGGAGCTGGTGCGCATCCCGGATGCCGGCAACCGGCTGACCTCCTACCCGCATGAGCTGTCAGGCGGGCAGCGGCAACGCGTGATGATCGCCATGGCGCTGGTCTGCGACCCGGAGCTGCTGATCGCCGACGAGCCGACCACGGCGCTCGACGTGACGGTACAGGCGCAGATTCTCGAGCTGATCGACGATCTCAAGACCGAACTGGGGATGAGCGTGCTGCTCATCACCCACGATCTCGGCGTGGTGGCATCGAGCGCGGATCGAATGATGGTGATGTATGCCGGTCGCATCGTCGAAGAGGGGGCGGTGGAGCGCATCTTTGCCCGACCGTCGCACGGCTACACCGCCGCCCTGCTCCGCTCGCTGCCCGGCCACGGCACCAGCCGCCGCGGCAGCTTGACCGAGATCGCCGGCACGGTGCCGAGGCTCGACCGGCCGGTCGCAGGTTGCGTCTACGCGCCGCGCTGCAGTTTTGCCGAGGCCGGCTGCAGCGCGCCGCTGCCACCGGCGCAACAGGTGGAGCTCGGCCATCGTTCAGCCTGCATACGGCAGGCGGCGGTGTTCGAGGCCATGCGCGAGAACGACATCGTGAGGAGCTGGAGATGAGCGCGTTCCTGAGCCTCCGCCATGTCGGCAAGGACTATCCGCTGGGCCGGCGCGGCCCGTTCGCGCCCCGCCGCACACTGCGCGCCGTCGACGACGTCTCGCTCGATGTAGCGAAAGGCGAGACGCTGGGCCTCGTTGGGGAGAGCGGTTGCGGCAAGTCCTCGCTTGCCCGCCTCATCATGCAACTCGAAGCGCCGAGCCGCGGCAGCGTCTCGCTCGATGGCGCCGACCTCGCCAAGCTGGGCAAGTCGGCGCTGAAGCGGGCGCGCCGCGACTTCCAGATGGTGTTTCAGGATCCCTACGCGTCGCTGAACCCGCGCATGAAGGCCCGCGCCATCATCGCCGAGGCGCTGCGCAACTATCGCACGGGGACGCCCGCCGAGATCGCCGCACGGGTGGAAGAGCTGGCGCGGCAGGTCGGGCTCGGCGCACACCTGCTCGACCGCTTCCCGCATGAATTGTCCGGCGGCCAGTGCCAGCGCATCGGCATTGCCCGCGCCATT
>JAESFN010000427.1_pt1 | contig 41179 bp, 32 predicted proteins | sample 9269411 | NCBI WGS metagenome assembly JAESFN01 (sample SAMN14505399, study PRJNA617100) | algae metagenome | isolation source: Iphinoe sp. HA4291-MV1 and co-occurring heterotrophs from trail next to... | place: USA: Maunawili Falls, Hawaii | collected 2009-07-25
CCTCCACCGCCGTCCAGCCGTCCGGACCGGACGGCCGGAGCGCGAGCGCGCCGACGGCCTCGCCGGCGGCCAGCTTCGGCAGCCACTCCTTCTGCTGCGCGGCGGTGCCGGCCAGCCGCAGGGCCTCGGCGGCCAGCACGGTGCCGCGCCACGGACCCGGGGCCACCCCGGCGCCGAGCTCGCGGGCGATGGCCTGGGCGTCGACCAGCCCGAGGCCGAGGCCGTCGTGCTCCTCGGGCACCAGCACAGCCAGCCAGCCCTGCTCGCCCATGGCCCGCCACAGCGGCGCCGGGTTGCCGTCCCCTTCGGCGTCCTCCACGACGGCGCGGACGGCCTCGGCGTCGAACCGCTCGGCCAGGAACTGCCGGACGGCGCCGGCGAAGTCGCGCTGGTCCTCGGTCAGGGCGAAGTACATTTGCGGCTCCCTACTACCGGGGCAGGCCGAGCACGCGCTCGGCGACGATGGTGCGCTGGACCTGGGACGACCCGCCCCAGATGGTCACCGAGCGGGACCACATGGCCTGGGCGTGCAGGGCGGTGAGGTCCAGCCCGGGCACCGGCTCGGTGAGCGTGGCGTCCGGGCCGAGCACGTCGTCGAACACCTCCCACAGGTCCTGGAAGGTCTCCGACCAGATCAGCTTGGTCATCGAGGCCTCGAAGCCGAGGTCACGGCCCTGCTCGACCTGGGTCAGCACGTGCATCGAGTGGTAGCGCAGGCATTCCAGGTCGGTGAGCGCCCGGGCCAGCTTGTCCCGCAGCACCGGGTCGTCGGCCCGGCCCAGCGCCCGGGCCACGGACACGATCTCGTCGTACTGCCGGCGGAACTCGGTGTACTGGGAGATCCCGGAGGCGCCGCGCTCGAAGGACAGCAGCAGCATCGCGGTCCGCCAGCCGTCGCCGATCTCGCCGAGACACTCCACGGCGGGCACCCGGGCGTCGGTGAAGAAGACCTCACCGAACTCCGACGCCCCGCTCATCTGCTTGAGCGGCCGCGCCTCGACACCGGGCTGGTGCATGTCGATCAGCAGCATGGAGATGCCCCGGTGCTTCTCCGAACCGGCTTCGGTGCGGACCAGGGTGAAGATCTTGTCGCCGTGCATGGCGTTGGTGGTCCACACCTTCTGCCCGTTGACCACGAAGTCGTCCCCGTCCCGGACGCCCTTGGTGGACAGCGCGGCGAGGTCCGACCCGGCGCCGGGCTCGGAGAAGCCCTGGCACCAGATCACCTCGTTGCGCAGCATCGGGCCGATGATCTCCTTGCGCTGCGCGTCGGTGCCGATGGCCATCACGGTGGGCGCGAGGAAGGTCAGGCCGAGCGCGTTCACCGTCTGCGGGGCCCGGGCCAGCACCATCTCCTGGTCGTAGATGGCCTTCATGCCCGGGGTGCCGCCGCGGCCGCCGTACTCGGTGGGCCACTGGATGCCGGCGAAACCGGCCTCGGCCTTCCTCCGCTCCCAGTCCCGGCGCAGCTCGAAGCTGCGGTCCTCGGGCTGGGCCGCCCAGAACCCGGGGGCGGTCCACTCCTCGGGGATGTGCGCGCCCAGCCACTCCCGCAGCTCGGCGCGGAACGCCTCCTCCTCGGCGGTGAAGCTCAGGTCCACGGGGCCTCCTCGGTCGACGAGGCCGACTGTACTCGCCGGTAACTTGTCTCGCCGGGTCAGTCACCCGGTCAGGCGGGTGCGCAGCCGGGTGAACCCGTCGCCGGTGAACCCGCGCCCGCTCAGCCGCCGGTCCGGGGCACCAGGGAGACCAGGACCGCGCCGATCAGCGCCGGGACCGCGAAGCCGTAGAAGTTCCACTGGAAGCCCAGCCCGGACGCGATCACGAAGCCGCCGAGCAGCGGCCCGACGATGGCCCCGATCCGACCCACGCCGAGCGACCAGCCGAGCGCGGCGCCCCGGGTCCGGGTCGGGTAGTAGACCGCGATGTAGCCGTTCAGCAGGATCTGGGTGCCGATCCCGGCCCCGGCCACGGCGACCGCCACCAGCAGGACCGCGGTGGGCAGCTTGACGCTGAGCACCAGCAGGCTCGCGGTGGCCGCCAGGTACATGCCGACGCACACCGGCTTGGAGCCGACCCGGTCGGCCAGCCGCGAGGCGACCAGCGCGCCGACGATCGCGCCGAGGTTCAGCACCAGCAGGAAGGTCAGCGCCGAGCCCAGCTCGTAGCCGGCCTGGATCATGATCTTCGGCAGCCAGGTGATCATCCCGTAGACGACGAGCAGGCCGCAGAAGCAGGTCGCGCCGAACAGCAGGGTGGCCGCCCGGTACCCCGGCTCGAACAGCCCGCGCGGCCCGGTGTGCGCGCCGGCGACGGCCTGCTCGGCACGTACGGCGTCCAGATCCAGCCCGTACCGGTCGGCCAGCCGTTGCGCCTCCGCCGTCCGACCGCGCCCGAGCAGGAAGCCGGCCGACTCGGGCAGGAACGCGTAGGCCAGCGGCAACACGGTGACCAGCGGAAGCGCGCCGATCCAGAACATCACCCGCCACCCCTGATCGGCGACCAGCGCGATCGCGCAGACCGCCGCGAGGACGCCGCCGACCGAGTAGCCGAGGAACATGGCCGCGTTGTAGAACTGCTTGCGGCCGGCCGGGGCGTACTCCACGGTCAACGCGACCGCGCTGGGGATCACCCCGCCCAGGCCGAGCCCCGCCAGGAACCGGAACAGCCCGAGCAGCTCGGGCGAGGGCGCCAGCGCGCAGGCCGCCATGGCCAGCGAGAACCACGCGATGCTGATCAGGACGATCTTGCGGCGGCCGACCCGGGTCGGTGATCGCGCCCGAGGCCAGGGCGCCGATCAGCATCCCGACCAGCGCGTAGCTGCCGATCGCGCCGGCCCGGGCCGGCCCGAGCCCCCAGCCGGGTTCGGCGAGCAGGCTGGGCACCACCGAGCCGTAGACGATCAGGTCGTACCCGTCGAAGACGATGGTGACGAAGCAGATCGCCACCACGGCGAGCGGGCCGCCCCGGCGGCGGGTCGGGGACGGAAGCGGCTCGGCCAGCTGTTCGGACACGGTCGTCACGCTCCTCTGCGGCGGCGGGACGCCAATTTACAACAAATCGACAGCGGACGTCTACGAATTGACACAAGTCGAGGTCGCGGGCTCGCCCGGACTCCGGGCCGCGTCGAGCAGCGCGTCCACGTGGGCCTCGGCCGGCGCCCGCAGCAGCTCATGGGCCTCCAGGAACACCGCGTGCGCCTCCCGCCCGGTCCAACCGGCCGGCAGCAGCTCGGACGGCAGGTCCGGGTCCCGGAACGGGAAGCGCCGGTAGTCGTGCATCAGCCGGGTCCGCTCGACCAGCGCCGCCGCCCCGACCGGCGGACGCTCCCGGTAACCACCCAACCTGGGCCGGTAGCGGGCCAGCAGCTCGGCGTAGTCCCGGTCCAGCTCGGCCAGGTCCCAGGAGCGGTCCGCCATGTCCCGATCCCGCTCGGACCCCTCGGAGCGGGCGCGCAGGACATCCAGCCGCACCGAGGGCCGGCCGGCGAAGGTGGTCCGGATCTGCTCGGCCCGGTCGTGCGGGCTGATCCACACGGCCGGCGAGAGCTGCCCGAACCCCAGCCAGGCCAGCTTCTTGCGCAGCTGCTCGCGCAGCGCCCGCTCGGTCTCCGGCACCGAGTAGATGACCATGTGCCACTGCCCGTCCCACGACCCGCCGACCCGCTCGAAGATCCGGCTCCGCCCCTCGTCGAGCAGCGTCCACGCGGCGTCGGTGAGCAGGTACGTGGTCTCCCGCCCGTCGCGGCGGCTGGCCAGCCACCCCTCCTTGCGCATCCGGGTCACCACCACCCGGACCGTCGTCTCGGGCACCTCGAAGCAGGCCATCAGCGCGACCAGCCCGCGCAGCGGCACCTCGCCGCCCCGGTAGCGCAGGTAGTCCCCGAACAGGTCGAAGACCAGCGATCGCGCTTTCACCGGGGTGAGGATATCGGCGGCGGTGACCCCCGGTCGTTACCGGCCGGAGGGCCGGGGGTCGCCCTGGTTGGGCGGGAACCTCGGGGGCACCAGGCCGGGCACCTGCGGGACGTCCTCACCGAGCTCGGGCTCGAGGGGTCCACCCTTGGGCAGCTTCAGCCCGGAGAGCGGATCGGCCGGGTTGTAGGGGTTCGCGCCGGCCGCCCCGCTGCCGGTGAAGCGCTCGGTGCGGTCGCAGCCCAGCAGCCGCACGGCCAGGTCGAGGTTGGTGCGGGCGTTGATGTCGGCGTCGCAGTCCAGGCCGGCCCGCTTCGGGTCGACGGTGACCTCGGTGATGTCGGTGGCCGTGACGTCCAGCGCGTTGCGCTCGGCGGCCGGGACCGGGTCGGGCCGGTGCCGGTACTCGCGCAGGTAGGGGTTCACGCTGGTGACCGCCCCGTCCGCCAGTCCACCCTCGATCCGCTTGGCCGGCGCCGCCGCCTCCGCCCGGCCCAGGCCGTGGGTGACCGCGTCGACGGTGCCGACCCGCCCGGACGGCGCCTCGATCCCGGACAGCCAGTACGCGTGGTCACCGACCAGACCGGAGCGCGGGTCGTCCATCAGGGTGTTCCGCACGTAGGTGACCCTCGGCGGGTCGACCGCCCGCTTCCCGTCGCCGAGCCAGTCGGCGGCCACCTTCCACATCCCGTTCTTGCACATCGCCAGGTGCTCGGAGCCGTAGCCGGCCCAGGTGAGGAACTCGTAGTCGTAGTCACCCTTGGCGTAGGCCTCCGCGCGTTGCCGGGTGATCGGGTACGGGATGAAGTCGTCGTTCGCGCCGGCCCACTCCATCACCGGCTGGTTGCGCCGGCTGGGCAGCATCGAGCTGATCCGGGAGCCCGGCTCGTGGCGGGTCAGGGTGTCGAACGGCAGCAGGTCGGCCACCCCGTTGATCCCGGGGAACGACGGGGCCACGTTCAGCCCGTCGCAGATGAACGCCTTGCCGAACACGTCGGGGAAGCTCAGCGAGAGCTTGTTGGCCATGTAGGCGCCGCTGGAGAACCCGCTCATCGCGGTGCGCTCCTCGTCCAGGTCGTAGTGCCGGCGGGCGTCGGCGAGGGCCTCGAACACCGCCGCGCCGGACTCGCCGTAGCCCCACTCGTCGTTGCCCCGGGCGTCCACGTCGATCACCATCGTCGGGTGGTCCGGACGCTCGGCCAGCACCCGGAACAGGTCCTTCGGCCCGGCCACGTCGTCCCCGGGCCGCAACGCGTACCCGTTGGTCCACACCATGGACGGGTAGCCGTCCTTCGGCGCCGGCGCGTCCGGCACGTAAATCATGTAGCGCTGCATCCGGCCGGGCAGATCCGGCACGCAGTCGTCCCGGCAGGGCCAGCCGAACTGCAGGCTGAACCGGCCCTTCTGACCCGACGCCCCGCCGAGCTGGATACCGCCCTGCTGGGTGCCGGCGCCCGGCGGCGGGCCACCCGGGTCGGTCGGCAGCCGCCGGCCCTGGGCCTTCTCGAACTCGCTGGCGAACAGCCGGGTGATGTAGCCCTTGGTCGGCAGCTTGCTGTCGTCGTCGGCGCCCCGGGCCAGCTTGGCGAAGTCCACGTCGGCGAAGAACCGGCTCAGGTCGCCCCGGCCGATCGCGTTCTTGGAGTCCTTGTTGCGGTTGGGCGCCTCGAACGGCTCGTCGGTGCGGAACGCCACGTCGAAGAACGCCGACGGGGAGGGGTCGCCGACCACCGCGCCGCCCGGGTGGGTGGCGTCGTTCTGAACCCGCGGCACCAGGTAGCCGTCGCCGCCGCGGTCCCACAGTCCGGCGGCGGCGGCGATCCGCTCCGTGCCCTTCGGGTCGAAGACCGAGTGCGGGACCCGGATCTCCACCTGCCGCCGCTCGAGGTCGACCGACACGTCCGGGCGCACGTCGAGGGTGCGGCCGGAGCCGGCGTCGACGATGTCGCCGCGCTCGCCGTGCACCGTGACGAACGTCGTCGCCGGCATCACCGTGTTCGCCCCGTGCGGGACCTTGCGCGGCGCGTCCGAACCGCCGAGCGCGAGGGTGAGCCCGTACAGCTCGGGGTCGGTCATCGTGTTCATCGTGACCCGGAAGGCGGTGGCGTCGGCCAGCGGCCGGACCCGGACCTCGAGGATGTCGGCGGCGTTGCGCCGGTAGGCCGGGTTCTCCGGGTAGGTGTAGTTGCGCAGCACGTTGTCGAAGAACCAGCGGTACTGGTTGCCGCCGCCCTCGTCGTCGTAGATGCAGCCCTGGTGGACGAACTCGCCGTCGCGGTAGGCGCTGGAGTGGCAGATGCCGATCGGCTTCGCCTTCCACACCCCCGCGTTCCGTAGCTGCGGCGCGTCCACCGCTCCGGCGTGCAACACGGCGGGGCCCGGTTTCGGGGCGCCGCCCTGGCCCTCCGCGAGCGCGGGCGCGGTTCCCACCGCCACCACCGCCACGCCGCCGACCAGCACCAGCGTCCCGAGCCTGCCCAACAGCGCCATCGCCTGCCCACCTCCGTGCGGGGTCGGCCAGGTCCGCCGGACAGCGGAACCGGACCGGTTGGACCGACCAACGGGCCACCGTCCGGGAAGTTACGAAATTCCAGCGAGCACCAGGGTTTCTGTTACATATGCTGGTTACCGGGCGTAGCCTCGGCCGGCCTCGGCCCGCCGGGCCCGCGGGTGGCCGCGATCCGGTAACCCGCTCAGGTGATCCGGGGCCGATCGGCACCGTGTCGATCGGTAGCCGCCCCGCACCCCCGGTCACCCGACCAGCTGGATTCGGCGTCGGTGCGCGCTCAGCCCGCCCGCGGCACCCGCAGGGTCACCGAGGACCCTCGATCGTCGACCCGCACCCGGACCAGGTCGGCGGACCCGCCGGCCGGGTGGCCGGCGTCGAGCAGCCGGGCCCGCAGGTCGGCGGCCAGCTCGGTGAGCCCGGCGGCCCCGACGTCCTCGGGCCCGACGTCCTCGGACACGGTGATCACGCAGTCCGCGCCGTCCCGCCGCGCCGCGATGTGCAGGGTGCCGCCGCTCGGCGTGCCCTCGATGCCGTGCCGCACCGCGTGCTCCACCAGCGGCTGCACGGTCAGGAACGGCAGCACGGTGTCCAGCAACCCGTCCTCCACCTCCCGGGTCACCCGCAGCCGGTCGTCGAACCGGGCCTGCTCCAGGGCCAGGTAGCGCTCGACGTTCGCCAGCTCGGCGCCCAGGGTGGTCGCGGCCGGGCCGGTCCGGAAGGAGTACCGGGTGTACTCGGCGAAGTCGGCCAGCAGGTCCCGGGCCCGGGTCGGGTCGGTGCGCACGTAGCTCCGGACGGTGTTCAGCGCGTTGTAGAGGAAGTGCTGGGAGATCTGCGCGCGCAGCGCCCGCGCCTCGGCCTGGGCCAGCCGGACCGCCTCGTCCAGCGCCACCGGGTCGGCGACCGGGGCGTCCCGGGCGACCGGGGCGGGTGCGGCCGGATGCTCGGCGCCGTCCGGGGACCGGGGCACCCGGATCCGGATCCAGGACCGGGCGCTGCGCCGGCCGGGCAGGTAGGGCGCCTGCAACCGCTTGGCCAGCACGCCCGGCAGCCCGTACTCGGCGGCGATCCGCAGCAGCTGCTCGCCGTCGACGTCGACGTGGTACGGCGTCAGGAAGGCGGGCAGCCCCTCCAGGTCCAGCCCGGCCAGCAGCTCACGCCGGCGCAGGTAGGGCAGCTCCAGCGTCGAGCCGCCGTCGATGTGCAGGACGTCGGAGACGCAGAACCTCTCCTGGTGGCCGGCCCGTCGCCCCCGGCTACCCGGATCCGCCGTGGTGATCGTGCCGTCCAGCACCATCTCGCCGCGCCGCTCGGCCAGCGCGGACAGCGCGGCCAGCCCGGGATGCTCCCGGGAGATCGGCCGCTCGCTGTTGCCGCTGAGCAGCCGCAACCGCTCCGGGTGCAGGTAGGCGACCGCGCGCCGGCCGGTCCAGTCGAACTCGAAGGCCCAGGCGGAACCGACCGGGACGGCACCGTCGGCGGCCTGCATGGGACGGATCGGGCGCTGGTACGGATCCGGCGTCACCACCGGGTCGCAAGCGGCCACGGTGCCGAACTCTAGTGTCCGGCGCCGTCAGCAGGCGGAACGGCCGCCGAGCAGCGTCACCCCGAGACCGAGGATGGACTGCAGCAGCGACGCCGAGCACGCCGCCGGCACGACCTCGGGCGCCCCCGCGCCGCCGCCCGAGCGGGCCGGGGCCGCGCCGCCGCTCCCGCTGGACACCGTGGCGCCCGGGCTCAGCCGGGTCTGTTGCGGCGGGGTGCCCACGTCCGGCCGCTGCTCGGGACCGGTCAGCGCGGCCGGGTCCAGATCGCCGACGATCTTCGCCCGGATCCCCTGCGCGCCACCACCGGGGCCACCCCGCCCGGCCTCGCCCCCGTCGAGCGGGCCGAGCTGGTTGAACAGGTAGATCCCGCCGCCGAAGACGAGGAGCACGATGGCCGCGACGACCAATGCGGTGCCCCGGTTCCGCGACTCGTCCACGAACGTCCCCCCGATCCCCTTTGCCCGGTCAACGACCGTCGGGGCACGGGAGATACCAACCGTCACACGGTCGGTTGGCCGTTGTGGGGCGGGACACTCCTCACTCTTCGAGCGCGCTGCCGGTCTGCCACTGCGCCCAGGGGATCGTCCAGTCGCCGTAGGTGTCCCACAGCGGCAACGTGGGCCCGCCGGAGTTGGTGATCTCCACCACGTCGCCGATGCCGATGTTGTCGAAGAACCAGCGGGCGTTGGCCGGGGAGAGGTTGATGCAGCCGTGCGAGACGTTGCTGCGCCCCTGCTGGGCCACCGACCAGGGCGCGGAGTGCACGAACTCGCCCGAGCTGGAGATCCGCACGGCCAGGTCGGCCTTGATCCGGTAGTGCCCCGCCTGGCCCTCGCACACGCCGTAGGTACAGGAGTCCATCACCCGGGTCAGCTCCCGGGTGGTGACCACGTGCGGGCCGTTGTGCGACGGGTTCTTCGGCGAGCCGAGGCTGACCGGCATCGTCTTGATCAGCGAGCCGTTGCGGTAGAACTGCATCTGGTGGCTGGAGCCGTCGGCCTTGGCCACGATGGAGTCCCGGATCTTGACGCTCATCGACCGGCTGGCCTGCCCGAACGTCCCCTTGCCCAGATCGACGCCGAACATGTTCGCGGACAGGCTGATCGAGGTGCCGGCGGTCCAGTACTTGGCCGACCGGTAGTGCGCCTCGGTGGCGGAGAACCAGTACCAGCCACCCGGCTGCTCGGGGCTGGTGGTGACCTTCAACGCCCGCTCGGCGGCCGCCTTGTCGGTGACCGGCTTGCTGAACTTCACCACCAGGGGCTGGCCGACCCCGACCACGCCGGCGGTGGGCGCCGGGATGAAGCTGACGGCGGCCAGCTTGGCCGGGCTGAGCGTGGCGACGGTGGCGCTGCCGCGCACCTCCAGGTTGTCGTCGCCGACCGCGACCGTGCTCAGCTGGTAGCGGCCGCCGTAGGCCAGCGGGGCGGTGGACCGCCAGCTGCCGCCGTCCGCCTGCAGCTCACCGGCCACCGGCTGCTTCGACTTGCCGTCGATCAGCCGCACCTCGCGTAGCCGGCCCTCGGCCACCGAGACGGTCACCGGGACGGTCGGGTTGATCGGGCCCAGACTCGGGACGGCGGGGCCGGCGGGGTTCGCGGGGGCGGCGGGGTTCGCGGGCTCGGCCGGGGCGGTGGCGGCCGGGACGGGCAGCTCCACCTTGGCCGGGCCGGCGGCCACGGTCACCCGGGCGGACGGCTTGGCCGGTTCGGCCAGGAATCCACCGCCGGCCGAGCCGGAGCCGTGGGTCGCGGTCCGCACGCCGGCGATCGCGATCAGTACGGCGCACAGGCCGAGGGCGAGCGACGCCCAGCGGTGCAGGCGGTCGCCGATCACCCGCCCGCGCGGAGAGACGTTCACCGATCCCCCTCCCCCGATGCGGTACCCCGTCCGGTTCATCGCCCGGCCGGGCGGCTCCGTTAGCCGCCGCGCTCGCCGGCGCGGACGGAACGGGGGCCGGGTGGACGCGCCCGGTACGGCCCTCCAGAGTGCCAGCCCGACACCCGTACGCGCCACTCGCCCCGCCGCCCGCACCACGTGCCCGACTCGCCGACACAGGTGCGCGACTCGCCGACGTGACGTGCGGAACTCGCCGGCGTGGAGGGCGGGACCCGCCGGCGTGGTGGATGTGCTGGTCATCACCCCACATTCCGCGGCCGAGTAGGCAGATCGACCGATCCTCACCCGCGCCCGCCGCGGTGAGCTGACGATGTGGTCGATCACCTCATCTGGTTGGCGGTCGCCGCCGTGCTGGCCGGGGCCGGGAACGCCATCGCCGGGGGCGGCGCCCTGGTGTCCTTCCTGGCGATGGTCGCGGCCGGACTGCCGCCGTCGGCGGCGAACGCGACCAACCTGGTGATGCTGCCGGCCGGCTTCCTCGGCGCGGTGGCCGGCCGGGGTACCCGCCGCACCGATCCGCGCCCGGTACCCGCCGGGCCGGTCCGCCCGGACCCCGACCGGCCACCCTCGGCGCCGGGCGGAGAGTGGACGCCGCTGACCGCCCTCGCCGGGTGCGTCGGCACCGTGCTGGGCGCCTGCGCGGTGGCCTTCGGCCCGCCGACCGGCTTCCGGGCCGCCGCTCCGTGGCTGGTGCTGGCGGCGGCCGCGCTGATCGCCGGCGGCCCGGTGCTCAACGGCGCCGTGAGCCGGCTCCGGTCCGCGCGCGCCGACGATCGGCGCAGGTCGGGAAGGTCGCTGGTGCCAGTGGTGACGCCGGCGGTGATGCTGGGAGTGGGCGGATACTGCGGCTACTTCGGCGCGGCGGCCGGGATCATCATCCTGGCCGCGCTGGGCCTGTTCACCCGGATGCCGCTGCACTCCGCGAACGCGCTGAAGAACCGGCTGGCGCTGGTGTTCTCGACGCTCGGGGCGGTGGTCCTGATCGGTGCGGCGGCCCCGATCGACTGGGTGCTGCTGGCCGTGCTCGCCCCCGGCGCGGCCCTCGGCGGTGCGGTCGGCGTTCGGCTGGCCCGGTTCGTTCCACCGGATCCGCTGCGCTGGGCGATCGTCGCCCTGGCTACCGTCGGGGCGGCGGCGATGCTGCTCGGCGCCGGGACGTGACCCGGCGCAGGGCCTCGAGCAGGCGGTCGTTGTCGGCCGCCGGGCCGACGGTGATCCGGATGCCGTGGCCGGGGTAGTCCTTGACCAGGACGTCGTACTCGGCCAGGGCCGAGGTGACCGCCGTGGCGCGCGACCCCAGGGGTAGCCAGACGAAGTTGCCCTGCCCCTCGCGGACCGCGACCCCCAGTGCGCGCAGGGCCCCGGCCAGGCGACCGCGTTCGGCCCTGGCCCCCGCGACGGTCCGCGCCAGGTGCTCGGTGTCGCGGAACGCCGCGATCGCCGCCGCCTCCGCCGCCGAGCCGATCGGGAACGCCACCCCGGCGCGGGCCACCCGGTCGATCAATCCGGGCTGCGCGATGCCGTAGCCGACGCGCAGCCCGGCCAACCCGTAGGCCTTGGAGAAGGTCCTGGTGCTGATCACGTTCGGGTGGGCGTGCACCAGCTCGAGCCCCCGGGCGGCCTCGGGGTGATCGACGAACTCGCCGTAGGCCTCGTCGAACACGACCACCACATGGGCCGGCAGGTCCCGGATCAGCCCGACGACGTCGACGTGGGTGGCGATCGTGCCGGTCGGGCTGTGCGGTGAACAGACCACCACCGCGCAGGTCCGGTCGGTCACCGCGGCGGCGAGATCGACGAGGTCACCGCCGCCGTCGGGGGCCAGCCGGGCCAGGGTCGCGGTGAGCCCGAGGCCGGCCAGCAGGGGCAGGAACGCGTCGAAGCTCGGCCAGCACAGCGCGACCTCTCCCGGCCCCGCGGCCAGCAGCGACTGCTGGATGACACCGATGCTGCCGTGCCCGACCACGATGTTGTCGGGGGTGACTGCACAGCCCTGGGCGATCGCCTCACGCAACGGTCGGCCGTCCCAGCTGGGGTAGCGATGCGGGTGCGCCGCGGTGGCCCGGGCGGCGAGCCGTGCGTCATCCGACGCCCGGGATCGGTCGATCTGCCTATTCCGGGCGGGAACGCGGGTGACGGCGCGCACACCCGCCGTCCGGCCGCCAGATCAGCAGGCCGAGGTGGCCGGCCAGGCGGGCGGCGGCGGCGCGGTTCGGGACGCCGGTCTTGGCCAGCACGTGCTCGACGTGGGTGGCGACCGTGCCCGGGGCGATGCCCAGCACGGCGCCCACGGCGGCGTTGGTCCGGCCGTGGGAGACCGCGTCGAGCACCTCCAGCTCGCGCGGGGTCAACCCGAACGGCGGTGCGGTCGGCCGGTGCAGGACGAGCGCCGCTCCGCCCGCGAGCCGCTCGATCCGCACGTCCAGCGGGTCGGAGCCGGCGAGCAGCAACAGCGGACGGGCCACCAGCCGCCCCGCCCGGATCGCCGCGATCAGCGCGCGCAGCGGCGAACCCTCGGCGACCAGTTCCGGCCGCGCACCGCTGGTCAGCGGGCGGACCGGTCCACCGTCCAGGACCAGGCCCTCGACCGTCCCGGTCGCCAGGTCGAGGGTCGCCGGCGCCGGTGGGGGCACCGGGTCGAGGATCGTCGCCAGGTCGGTGGCCAGCAGCTCGACCAGCGCGACGGCCTCGCCCGGCGGGTCACCGGCCGACGCGACACTGAGGTTCAGCACCCCCAGGTAGCGGCCGTCGCGAGCGAACACACACCGGGTCAGGCCGCCGGTGAAGCCGTTGGGCCGGATCACCGTGTCGTACAGCTCACCCCGCCCCGCGCCGCGGGGGATGTCCCCGAGCAGGACCGCGCGAGGATCGGCCCGCGCGTTCGGGAAGTTCACGTCGATATGCATCCGCCGGTCGATCATCCGCAGGCTCGCGGCGGGATAACCGACCGAGGCCAGCGTGTCGTGCCGACCCGACCGCTGGTCCCAGCGGTGCAGCGCCGCGCAGTCGTATCCGACGACGCCGCGCAGCATGGCCAGGGCGATGCCGGCCCGCCCGGACGCGGTCTCCGCCGGCGAGTCGGTCCATCGGAGGCCCCCGATGAACTCCCGGACCTGGCGCGCCGCTATCAGCCGTGTCGTCATCCCGCCCCCGCGTGCTCGTCCGTCGAACGCATCAGGTCGCGATGAACTGCACGGTGGGATCAGTTGACCATCCGACGACGAGTACCGGCAAATCTGGGACGTATTGTTCGGAGTCCAGGAAGGTGATGCGGATGGATTCCGAGGCGCTCACGGCCGAGATCCTGCGTCGGGTGAACGCGGCCGGGCTCAGCGGGATGATCCTGCTCGACGACCCCAGCATCGCGTCGATCATCCGCCTGGAGACGGGGCTGGTGGTCGCGGCCGTGCTGCGGGCCCTCGACGCCCCGGCCGCCGAGGACGTGCACCCGCCGGCCGAGTGTCGGCATTCGGCCCGGCTCGCCGCCAAGCACGGGGTGCCGCTGGAGGCGGTGACCAAGGCCTACCGGATCGGGCACCGCGTGATGCAGGACGCCGTGATCGAGCGCGGGGGCTCGGACCCGACCGGGACGTCCCTCGCCCGGCTGCAGCGGCTGTTCGTGGTGCTGGACGTGCTGATCGACGTGATCTGCGCCGAGTACGAGCTCGAGCTGCGGGTGCTCGCCGAGAAGTCCAGCGACAGCGCCCGGCTGCGTAGCGTGCAGCGGGTCCTGCGGGACGCCACGCCCACGGCGTCGCTCCCGTTCTACTCGCTGCCCCGTCGGCACACGGCGGTGGTGGCCACCGGGCCGATCCGCGAGCCCCTCGGCAAGCTGGTCAACGCCCGCCCGGGGGCCAGGATGGCGGTGGACGCCGACGACGACCTGTGCTGGTCCTGGTTCGCGGATCTGGGCCCGGAGGAGGTCACCGAGGCGCTGCGCCGGTCCGGTTCGTTCGGGGCGGCCGGCGTGGGTGGCCCGGCCTCCGGCGCCGAGGGGTTCCGGCTGGCCCACCAGCAGGCGGCACTGGCCCGCCAGGTGGCGGCGGTGTCCCAGCACACCGTCGCCGGGTACTGGGAGGCGGGCGTGACGGCGATCGGCCTGGCCAGCCGGGCCGAGTCACGGGTGCTGGTGCTGGAGCAGCTCGGTGACCTCCACCTCGACACCCCCCGTAACCGGGAGCTGCGCCGAACCCTCGAGGCGTACGCCGAGTCGGGTCATCGGGTCCGGTCGACCGCCACCGCGCTGGGGGTGTCCGAACGGACCGTCAGCAACCGGCTCGCCACCGCGAACCGGGTGCTCCCGGCGACGACCAAACCGTTGTCCCTCGAGCTGGCGCTGGCGCTGCGGCTGCGCGCCACCCTCGGCGACACGCTGTGGGAGCGCTAGCCACGACGGTCGCCGAGGATGGTGCCCACCAGGAACGTCGCGTACCCGACGAGGAACAGCATGGAGATGTGCGCCGTGCCCTCGAGGTCGGTCCGTGGGTAACGCTGGTCGGTGGCCAGGATCAGCACGGCGTCGAGCAACTGGCCGCTGATCACGACCGCGATGCCGAACGGGAGGCCTCGTCCCTCGGGCAGCATCCGGGCCACGCCGTAGCCCATCGCGAACAGGATCACCGCCACCGCCACCGACATGACCGGCTCGGACACCGCCGCCAGCGTGGGCGCGAACGTCACCACTATGGCCGTGGCGACCGCCCACGCGACCAACGCACCCAGCACTTCGGGCCAGACGCTCGTCGACCGTGTCTTCTCTGTCGAGATCTTGCTGGACACTGCTCCTCCTTCAGGTGGTCGTGGTGCTGGACGACTTGGTCGGCAGCTCGGCCTCGGGTACGCCGATCTCCCGCAGGGCGGCGTACAGGTCGGCGGGCGCCACCCACTCCTCCGGGGTCCGGACCCCGACCCGGGAGCCGGGCGGCGCGGCCAGGGCGAGGGTGATGAAGGCCGCGATCGCGGTCCCGGTGGCGGTGCCCATCGACTGCCAGGTGAACGTGTCCGGGCCGGCCAGCTCGGTGCGGCTGCGAACGGTCACCCGTTGCCCGCCGCGCAGGCCGGTGGCCTGGGCATACAGTCCACCCCGGTAGGGATCGTGGTGGCCGCGCAGTGCGTGCCACACGAAGCGGCGCAGCTCCGCGCCGCCGATCTCGCCCCGGCGCAGCTGCCCGCGCAGCCCGGCCGCGGCGTGCCGCCACCCGCGCGGCGAGCCGACCCGGTCGCTCGAGATGTCCTGGAAGAACCGCACGGCGGCCTCGGTGGGAAGCCGCTGATCCCGTACGGCCAGGGCCACCCCCCGGGCGATCCCGTTCACCGGGATCGGGTCGAGGCCGCCGAACAGCCGGACCTGGCGGACCCGGGGGAACCGTCGCGGGAGCGTGACCGCCTCGGGGTGCGCGCACTCGTACAGGCTGACCGGTCCCAGCCCGCCGCCCATGTCGAACTTCTCGCTCGTCGCGTAGCTCTCGACCACGGTGGGGGCGCCGTCCCGCCAGGTCCGGCAGTCGCCGGCGGCGATGTGCAGCAGGTGCTCGATGACCGCCTTGCCGTAGGGCCTCGGGCCCTCGTCCCCGGTGCACCAGGCCAGGTCGATGGTCTCGACCTCGTCGAGGTCGCCGGCGACGTCGACCGCCATCAGGTTGGTCAGGCCCGGGGACGCCCCGCAACAGATCAGCGCCGCAACCCCGGCGCGGGTGGCGTCATCGTCGCGGGCGAGCGCCGCCGTCGTGGGTTCGTTGTCGTCGGCGAAGTCCAGGTAGTCCACCCCGGCCGCGAGGCAGGCATCGATCACCGGGGCCGAGGTGCGCACGTACGGGCCGGCGCCGAGCACCACCAGCCGGGCGCCGGCGATCGCCTCGCCCAACGCGACCCGGTCGAACAGGTCGAGCTCCCCCGCCCTGGCCCGGGGCAGGCCGGCGGCCAGCGCACGGGCCCGGGTGACGTCCACGTCGAGCAGCTCGAGCATGAGCTCCGGCCTGGCCGCCGCGAGCCGGCTCGCGGCGATGCTCAGCATCTCGCCGGCGGCGCCGATCAGCACGACCCGCCCTGCCTGCGCCGCCATCAGTTCTCGCTCCAGCCGGGGTAGCTGGACGCCCACGGCCGGATCCGTTCGAGCGCCGCCGCGGCGGTGAGCACCCGGCCGTCCGCGAAGCGCCGGCCGACGATCTGCAGGCCGACCGGGGCTCCGTCGGCGGTGATGCCGGCCGGCACCGAGATGGCCGGGTTCCCGGTGAAGTTGAACGGGTGGGTCAGGCACCAGCCGAGGGTCGGGTCCACCGTCTCGCCGCTGAGCTCGGTGGGGCCGACCGTCCAGCCGTCATCGGCGTTCGGCACCCTCGACACCGCCAGGGTGGGCGACACGATGAGGTCGAACTCGTCGAACACGTCGGCGATGGCGTCGTAGACGGCGGTGCGCAGGAACTGGTCGGTCCGCGTCCGCACCGCATCGGTCGCGTATCCGCGCTGCACCGCCGCCCGCAGCTGGGGCGGGAGGTTGTCCCAGGCGACGGTGCGCAGGTCCACGCCCCGGCCCGCGAAGCTCTCGAAGACCGACACCAGCGCCCGCGCGGTGAACCGCACCCACAGGTCGGTCACCTCCTGGTGCGGGGCCGGGAGGACGAACCGGGGTGACTCGACGATCGCCCCGAGCGCGGCCAGATCGGCCACCGCCCGATCCACGACCTCGGCCACGTCGGGCTGGACCGGGAACCCGCCCAGCGTCGGCAGGTAGGCGATCTTCACGCCGCGGACGGAGCCGAAGATCGACCGCGGGTACTCCTCGTCGGGCACCGGCACGCTGCCCGGGTCGCGGGGCACGAAGCCGGTCATCGCACCCAGGAGCAGCGCCACGTCCTCGACGGTGCGCGCCAACGGCCCGTTGCCCATGAAGGGGTCGAACGCCAGCCAGGCGTCCGGTCGGACCGCCGCCCCGACCCGGCCGAACGTCGGTTTGAAGCCGACCACACCGCACAGCGCCGCGGGAACCCGCACCGAACCGCCACCGTCGCTGCCCTGGGCCAGGGCGCAGAGGCCGGTGGCGACCGCGGCCGCGCCACCGCCCGAGGACCCGCCGGCGTTGTGACCGGGGAGGAACGGCGTGGAGGTCGGCCCGAAGAGCCGGTTGTCGGTGGTGGCCTTGTGCCCGAACTCCGGGGTGTTGGTCTTCCCGAGCACGATCGCCCCGAGACGCTCCAGGTTGGCGACGTGCTCGGAGGTGGTGTCCGGGACGTACTCGGCGAGCTCCGCCACTCCGAAGGTGTTGGGCACCCCGGCCTTGAAGTCGAAGAGATCCTTGATCGCGACCGGTACGCCGTGCAGCGGCCCGAGCAGGCGGCCCTCGCCCAGCGCCTTCTCGCTGTCCCGGGCGGCCGCCAGCGCCTGCTCGGCGAGCACCAGCACGTAGGCGTTGACCGACTCGTTCACGGACTCGATCCGGTCCAGGTACGCCTCGACGACCTCGACCGGGGACAGCTCCCGGCCGCGGATCCGCTGAGCGAGCTGGGTGGCCGAGCTGAACGTGAGTGGCCGCCCCGGGCTGAAGGTCATACAGCGACGCTATCGACGGCCGCGATCACCCATAAGGCAGACAATACGCAAGCTCGGTCCAGATAATTCCGATAGTAGGAAGGGACGTCACGCGGGTGGGACGAGGCGCTCCAGGAAGCGGTGCAGGGTCCGGCGGGCGCGCTCGACGGGGACGCCACCCAGGGCCACGTCCTGGCCCAGTCCCCGGGCGAGGGTCCACAGCCCGTAGCCGTCCAGCTCGGGATCGACGTCGGCCCCGGCCGCGCGCGCCTGGGCGACCACGGTCACCGCGAGGCCGAGGATCTCCTCGTCACCGTCGGTGAGGACGGCGGCGGTCCTCGGGTCGGCCGCGCGGGGGGCGAACGCGGCGTGGATCCGGATCGCCTGGCGGGTGTCGGGGTGCTCGCCGAGCAGCTCGTCGAGGATCGCGACCAGGACGGCCCGGTCGTCGCCGTCGGTGCCCGCCAGGCGGCTCCGGATCCGGGCCTCCATCCGCCGATGGGCCTGTTCGAGGCTGTGCAGCAGCAGATCGTCCTTGGTGGCGAAGTAGTACTGCACCCGCCCCATCGAGACGCCCGCCTCGGCCGCGACCGAACGCAGCGACACCGCCTCCACCCCGCCGCGCAGCACCAGCGACCACACCGCGTCGGTCAGTTCGGCGCGGCGTCCGGCCTGGTCGACCTCGCGGGGCATCCACCGAGTGTAACGATGCAATCGCATTGACACCTAGGACGGGCCGATGTTTGAATGCGATCGCATTGTCAATGCGACCGCATTGAATCCACCGTCGACCAGGAGGCACCGATGTCCACCAAGACCATGTCCAGCACGACGGCGAACACCGGCCAGGGCGTGCTCGCGTTCGTCGGGATCACCCTGGGGGCGATCCCGCTGGCCCAGCTGGCGCTGCGCGGACGGACCGGATCGGTGTGGAGCTGGCTGCTCGGCGACGGGCCCGGTTCGCTGTCCTGGATCGGGCCGGTCGCCGTGCTCGGGCTGACCGTGGCGCTGATCGCGGTCCTCGAGCTGCGCAAGCGCCGGATCGCCGGGCCGGACCGGGATCAGACCGGCCGGTAGCCCGTGACGATCAGGCGGAGGCGCCGACCAGGACCAGCCGGGGGAACAGGGCCAGCGCGTTGGACCGCTCGACGCCGGCCTCCGCAACGCCCGGGTAGGCGTCCAGCACCCCGGTGAAGTACCGGGCCAGCTCCGGGGGCACGAACGGCCAGTCACTGCCGTACAGCACATGCCCGGGCCGGGCGAAGGCCAGCAGTGACGGCAGCGAGGCCGGACTGGACGACAGCGCGGTGTCGAAGTAGAAGCCGGCGAGGTCGTCCAGGACCTCGCCCAGCTCGCGCCCGGTGTCACCGACGATGCCCGCCGCCATCCGGTACGCGGCGTACGGCACGAACCCGCCGCCGTGGCTCAGGATGAACCGGATGTTCGGGTAGCGCCGCCGGACCCCGTTGCGGACCAGCAGGTAGGCCGCCCGCGAGGTGTCGAGCAGGAAGTCCGCCGCGAACGGTGGGATCCCGGGCACCTCCGGTCCGGGCAGGGCCGCCGGGTGCACGAAGGCCACCGCCGAACGCTCGTCGAGCACGGCGAACAGCTCGTCCTGCCCCTCGGCGCCCAGGTAGGTGCCGAGGGCGTTGGCCAGCAGCACCACCCCGTCCGCGCCCAGCTCGTCCAGCGCCCGGGCCGCCTCGGCCGCCGACGCCGCGACGTCCGGCATCGGCAGGACGGCGAAGGACCCGAAGCGGTCCGGGTGCGCGGCGACCAGCTCGGCCGACCCGTCGTTCAGCACCCGGGCGGTCGCGGCGGCCGCCGGAGCCGGCAGGAAGGTGGTGCCGGGGGCGGACACCGAGGTGATCGCGGTGCCGATGCCCATGGCGTCCATGAAGGCCAGCGTGGCCTCCACCGACCAGGCCGGGATCTCCCGGCCGCCGGCGGCGGCGATGCCGTGCTCGCCCAGCAGCGCGGCGTAGGCCGGCGGGACGACGTGGTGGTGGACATCGATGCGACTGGTCATGACGGTTCCCTTCCGCCGGAGCGACGCACCGAGCTTACCGTAGTGACCACTCTAATTGGAAGAGTCACTACAGTTACCGCTCAGACCAGCAGGTAGATGCCGACCAGGGTCACGCAGATCGCGCCGGCCAGCCCGAAGAACAGCGCCCGCAGCACCGGGGCGGCGTGCTCGAGCTCCATGAACGTGCGGCCGATCAGCGCGACCTTGACGAACGACACGACCAGCACCAGCGTGGTCGCCACCCCGACCGCCGCCACCCCGTGGTCGGCGCCCAGCCACCAGGACAGCGCGGTCAGCGCGACCAGGGCGGCCCAGACCAGCACGATCTCGTTGCGCAGATACGTGATCATCTCTCACCTCACCAGGTAGAACAGGGCGAACAGGACCATCCAGATCAGGTCGACCAGGTGCCAGAAGCTGGCCCCGTTCTCGAAGTAGCGGGCCTGCTTGCGGGTCGGCGCCACCCCCACGGCGAGGGCCTTGCGCCACAGCAGGGCGACCACCACCACGGCCGCGACCACGTGCAGCAGGTGGATGCCGGTGAGCAGGTAGTACAGCTGGAAGAACTCGTCGTGGTGGGCCCCGCGCCCGTCGGCCAGCTGGCCGAGCCACTCGACGGGCTTGTTGACGATGAACGCCAGCCCGCACAGCCCGGACCCGAGCAGCAGCTTCCGGGTGCGGTCGATCTCGCCGCGGCGGATGTGCTGGACGGCCAGGGCGACGAACAGCGACGCGGTGAGCATGAAGAAGGTGTTGACCGCGCCGTGGGTGGCGGACAGCGACCGGGTGCCGGCCAGCCACACCTCCGGTTGCTGGGCGCGCAGCACCATGAACACGCCGAAGTAGCCGCCGAACACCGAGAAGTCGACCAGGATGAACGCCCAGATCCCGGCCTCACCGGGGATCCAGCGGCGCTTCGCCCGGGCCGTCTCCGGGCGGGCCCGGCCGGGCGGCGTGGTGTCGCGGACCGTCGTGGTGGTCATCGGGTGCCCCCGCTCCGCGCGCCGGCCCGCTCCAGCTCGGCGGACAGGTCGGCCAGCTCGTCATCGTCATCGGCGGCCACCCAGACCCCGTACTCCGGGCCCAGCTCCTCGCCCTCGCGCCGGGAGATCTCCTCCTGCTTGTTGATCGCCCGCCAGCCGACGACGGTCATGGTCAGCGTCCAGATGAAGTAGTCGACCAGGGCGATCCAGCTGGGCAGCGGGCCGTTGTAGGCCGCCGGGCCGGACTCGAAGAAGATGTAGATCAGCCCGGGCGACCAGCTGAGCACCGCGACGATGGTGAACCAGCCCGACCAGCGCGGGAAGAGCTGGTGCTCGGGCGGGTTCCACAGGATGCCCACGCCGAGCGCGAGCGCCCACAGGTAGAACGCCGGCCCGGCCCACAGGAAGGTGAACCAGCCCAGGTCGAAGATGGCCTGGGTGATCTCCGGGTCGATCTGCCCGGCCCGGAACGCGGCCAGCCCCCAGAAGATCGAGATCAGGATGAAGATCGCCACCGAGGCGGCCAGGCAGACGATCTGGGTGATGTAGATCACCGGGAACCGGGACTCGGTCTTGCGGGTCCACACCGCGTGCGAGGCGCCCCACGGGGCCATCAGCCCGGCCCCGATCAGCATCAACAGGCAGCCCAGCTCGTAGGAGTACTTGTGGTCGACGATCCAGGCCACCAGCCGCTCCGCCGGCCAGGCCGGGTTCGGGATCGGCCAGAACCGGCACAGGAACACGAAGCCCACGATGTAGAGCAGGCAGAACGCCGGGCCGGCCATCAGGCAGACCCGGTGCGCCATCGGCGTATACCGCTTATCCATGCCCTGAGCATGGGCGACGGGGTGTGAACGAACCCGAAACGTCCATAAGGTGCCTTCATGGATCAGCGGCTGTTGGTGCAGCGCAAGCTGCAGATGCCGCTGCCGCCGGAGCACCTGGTGTCCCGGCCCCGGCTGGACGAACTGCTGCGCGGGCTGATCGAGCGGCACCCGGTGGTCCGGGTCTGCGCGACGGCCGGGGCGGGCAAGAGCACGACTGTGGCGCAGGCGGTGCGCGGGCTGGACCGCCCGGTGGCCTGGCTGAGCGTGGACGCCACCGACGTCTCCCCCGGCCGGCTGCTCACCTACCTGGAGGCGGCGTTGCGCCGGGCGCTGCCCGACCTGCCGGCGGCGGCCAGCCACGCCCTGGCCGCCGGGATCGCGCACGTGGAGGCGGCGGCGCTGCTGGCCGAAGCGGCCACCGGGCGCCCGGTGCTGGTGGTGCTGGACGACCTGGAGCGGCTGCTTGACGAGCGTCCGCCCTGGGCGGTGATCGAGTCGCTGGCCCGGTACGCGCCGCCGGGCATGCACCTGGTGCTGCTCAGCCGCCAGGAGATCCCGCCGGAGGTGTGCGCGCTGCCGGCCGGTCCGATCGGTGCGGTGCACGAGGGGCAGCTGGCGTTCACCGTCGAGGAGGCGGCGGAGGCGCTGGCGCATCTGGGCGCGGCCGGTACGGACGCCCACGCGGCGGTGCGGGCCACGGCGGGCTGGGTCACCGGGGTGCTGTTCGAGGCGTGGCGCTCGGCCGAGCACGTCACCGGGGCCGGCGGCGCGGCCGACCCGCTGCACGGCTACCTGGCCTCGCACATCCTGAGCTCGCTGGGGCCGGCCGACCGGGAGTTCCTGGTGGCGACCTCGCTGCTGGACGAGGTCACCGCACTGGGCGCGGAGTCCCTCGGTCTGTCGGACACGGCCGCGCACCTGCGGCGGCTGCGCGCGGCGCACCTGCCGGTCACCTGGGGCGACCGGGGCCGCTCGATGCGCGCGCACCCCCGGTTCCGGGAGTACCTGCTCGACCTGCTGGAACGCCAGGACCCCGAGGACCTGCGCCGGTTGCGGCTGGCGCACGGGCGGCTGCTGGCCGGGGACGGCCACCACGAGGAGGCCTGCGAGCAGTTCCTCCGGGCCGGGGCGCTGGAGCACGCGCGGCGCAGCGCCGAGCTGTCGGTCATCCCGGTGATCGAGCGGCTGGACCTGGACGTCGCCGAGCGCTGGCTGGCCGCGCTGGCCCCGGTCCGGGTCGACGGGGCGGGATCCCCGCTGGCCACCGCCGAGCTGATGCTGGCCGTGGTGGCCGACGACTGCCCCCGGGCCGCCCGGGTGGCCGACGCCCTGGCCACCGGCGAGCGGGACGCCCTGGCCGCCGGCTCCGACCTGGCCGCCTGCCTGATGGGCTGGGCGTACCTGCACCAGGCCCGGTTGGACGACGTGGCCGCGGTGCTGGCCGCCGCCCGGCCGGGGCCCGGGGTGGAGGCGGTCCGGTACGCGGCGTGGCTGCTGGCCGACCTGCCCGGCGGGGGCCGCCCGGTGCCGCCGGAGCCCACCGGCACCGCGCTGGACGCGCTGCCGTACTTCGTCAGCTACTTCTTCGGCCGGTTGAGCGCCGACGCCGAGCTGCCGCCGACCCCCTGGGCGGAGACCCTGGGCCGGCCGATCCACATCGCCCGGCTGCGCGCGCTCGGGCACACCGAGCAGGCCCTGGAGCGCTACCGGGACGCGCTGGCCGCCGGCGACACCACGGTGGTGCTGCACGCCTCGGTGGGCCCGGAGGTGCTGATGGACGCCGGCCTGGTGGACGAGGCGCGGGCGGCCATCGAGCGCGGCCGCGGGCTCGCCCTGGCCAGCGGCTCGATCGGCTACCAGGCGCTGAACGCGGTGGCGGCGGCGAAGTTCGCGCTGCGGGTGGAGCGCGACCCCGAAGCGGCACGCGCCGTGCTCGACCGCCTGGACCGGGATCCGCAGGCCCGCCGGTTCACCGCGATCGCCGCCTACCTGGATGTCTGGTACGGCCTGGCCCAGCTCCGCCGGGGCGACGACGCGGCCGCCCTGGACCGGCTGCGTGAAGCGGTCCGGGTGATGGTGGCCGGCGACCGGATCCTGGAGCTGCCGATCGCGGCGGTGTACCTGGCCGAGGCGCGGTGGCGGGCCGGGGACGAGGACGCCGCCGACGACGCCGCCGAGCTGGCCCTGCGCACCGCCGCCCGCCAGGGGTCCAACCACCTGCTGCTGCAGGCGCTGGCCGACTTCCCGGCGGTGGTGTCCCGGCGGATCGACGCCTCACCGAGCACCGGTTCGGCGTGGCACGACCTGGGGCGGGCACTCGGGCTCGGGGCGCCGCTGGTGGCCGCCCGGGCCGGGCACACGGTGCGGCTGCGCGAGTTCGGCGAGACCACCCTGCTGGTGGACGACGTGCCGGTGAAGCCGAGGATCGCCAAGACCTACCAGCTGCTGGCCTACCTGTGCGCGCTCACCGTGTCCGGAGCCGCCCGGGACGAGCTGCTCGACGTGCTGTTCGACGGCCGCTCCGACGACAGCACCCGCGCCTACCTGCGCCAGGCCGTCCGCCAGCTGCGGCTGGTGCTGCCCGAGGAGGTGGCGGTGCACACCCGGGACGACCGGATCGCGGTGAGCGGGGACGTCCGGCTGGTCAGCGAGTCGGCCGAGCTGGAGGCCGCGCTGGTCGCCGCCGCCCGGCTGCGCGGGGCCGAGCGGCTGGCCGGCACGCTGGACGCGCTGGCCACCTACGACCGGGGTCCGTACCTGCCCAAGGCCCGGTCGGTGTGGGTGGACGGCCGGCGCGACCACCTGGCCAAGCTGGCCGGCGACGCCCGGCACGAGGCGGCCAAGCTGGCCTTCGACCTGGGCCGGTTCCCGCAGGCCCGGACCCTGAACACGGCCACCCTGACGGCCAACCCGTACGACGAGGCGGCCTGGCAGCTGCGGATGCGGATCGCCGGCGCGCACGGCGACGTGCGGGGCGTGCTGGACGCCTACCGCAGCTGTGAGCGGGCGCTGGCCGAGCTCGACACCACCCCGTCGCGGGGTACCCGGACGCTGCTGGAGGACCTGCGGGCCTGAGCCGACCGGGACCACCGGTTGAGGCGCGGCCGGGGCCACCGGTTGAGGCGCGACCAGCGACCCACCCCGTGCCCGACCCGGTGCCCGAGGTGCAGCAGCACGGCCAGCAGCAGGAACAGCCCGCCGGCCACGCCCAGCCAGGACGGCAGCACCCGCACCCGGTTGTTCTCCGCCCGTTCCGGGGCGCCGACCAGCGGCTTGCGGGCGGCGATGTCGGTGAGCGCGACCTGCACCCGGTCCGAACCGTCGACGCCCTGCACCTCGACGCCCTTCCCACTGGTCAGGATGGTGGTGGAGGTGATCGACGCCCGGCCGTCCGGGCCGACCAGGACGCCCCGCCGCGCGTCGGAGATCGTCACGTTCCGCATCTTCAGGATCCCGCCGACCACGACGGCGTTCTGCGCGGCCGAGACGGTCGACGCCCCCTCGGCGGTGCCCGCCAGGTCGAGGTGGCCGCCGGGCTGGACGTCCACCGCGATCTCCTCGCCGGTGAGCCGGGAGGCCTCGACGGTCACCCGGGCGCCCGGTCCGGCGACGACGCCGCGGCCGACGTCGGTGGTGGTCAGCGAGCGGACCGTGGCGTCGCCCTCGGCCACCACGGCCTTGAGCGCGCCGATCACCGTGTCCGACTCGCTCACCCCGGGGTCGACGAAGTTGATCGCCTGGTCGGCGGTCCGGGTGATCCGGTTCCCCCTGGTCACCGTGTCCCGGGTGCCGCCGTACACCTGGATGCCGTGCCGGTTGCCGGTGATCTCGTTACCGACCACCCGGCTGCCGTCGGTCGGCCCGAGCCGGTTGGCGTTGACCCGGATCGCCACCGAGTTCCCGGTGACGGTGTTCCCGACCACCTGGTTGTCCGAGGAGCCCTGCAGCACGATGCCGTCGCCCCGGTTGTTCCGGACCTCGTTGTTCCGGATGACGTTGCCGGTGCTCCGGTCGTCCATCATGATCCCGTTGGCGCCGTTGTCGTGCGACCGGTTGCCCTCGACGAGGCTGCGGGTGACGTTCGTGGAGAAGATGATCCCCTGGGTGTTGTTCGCGTAGGCCTCGTTCCCGACCACGACCAGCCCGGTGCTGTCGGTGTGCGGGTCCAGGCCGTAGCGGGCGTTCTGCCGGAAGACGTTGTCCCGGAAGACCACCCCGACCGCGCCGCCGGTGTAGGCGCCGAACAGGTTGTGGTGGAAGTCGGAGCCGATCGCCGATCCGGTCGTGCCGAGGCCCCAGCTCACCCCGTAGGCCCGGCTGGCGTCGGTACCCAGGTAGGCCAGCTCGCTGCGCACGATGTCCAGCCGGCCACCCCGGTGGTAGGACACGAACGGCCGGCGGTCGGCCGGGTTGCGGGCGGGCTGCCCGGTGGCCGGGTCCCACGAGGTCACCTTCACGTCCTGGAACAGCGCCGACGCGCCCGCCCCGGCCACGTACACGTAGGGCCTCGACGCCAGCCGCAGCTCCCGCACCCTCGGCGCGGTGACCTCCAGCCGGGTACCGGGCGACTGGACCATCCCGACCGTGAGCAGGTAGACCCCGGGCTCGGTCTCCTTGATCCAGTCCGGATTCGGGCTGCCGGCGACCAGCGCCGCGATGGCCGGGAGGGTGATCCGGCCGTCCCAGCCGGGCAGCGACCGGTACGTGGCGCTCCAGGAGATCGCGCCGCCGACCCACTGCTCGACGCCGGTGCCGCGCACCACCAGGTTCGGGGTCCGGGTCCGGAGCATCCGGCGCGGCGCGGTCACCACGTCGAACTGGTTGGGCACCATCACCGTCCGGTTGCGCGGCGGCGGGTTCGGGTTGTCCGCAAGCTGGGTGTAGCGGGACGGGGAGACCCACCCGTCCGACGGCAGGAACGGCAGATCCAGCGGGACCTTGCCGACGAACGCCAGCGCCACCAGCGCGCACCCGGCGGTGGCCAGCGCGAGCACGATGCGGAACGGCGTCCTGCGATCGGCCATCGGCACCCGTCCCCCATGCGGAGCTGACCGCCGCTGGCCGCCCTGATTGTCGCCCGTTCGAGTGACCAGGGTAGCCGCCGGGATTTCCTCGCTTCGCGGGCGTCCCCGGTATGTGCCGTTAGGGTGCGGCGGGGCGGATGGTGCGTCGACCGGCCCGATCCGGGAGGTGGCGGTGGACCTGAACCTGCGGTTGCTGCGCTACCTCGTCGCGGTGGTCGACGAGGGCCATTTCGGGCAGGCCGCCGACCGGCTGTACATCTCCGCCCCGGCACTGACCAAGCAGATCCGCCGGCTGGAACGCGACCTCGGGCTCACCCTGCTCAACCGCGACCGGCACCCGATCACCCCCACGCCGGAGGGCGCGGCGTTCCTGGTCGAGGCCCGGCAGGTGCTGGCCGCCGCCGGGCGGGCGGTCGCGGTGGCCCAGTCGCAGGGCCGGCGCGGGCGCAACCACCTGGCCCTGGGGTTCGTGGTGACCCCGCTGGGGCGGCGCACCCGGGAGCTGCTGGACGCCTTCGCCGAGCGCACCGGCCCGGACGTGCTGCGGCTGGTGGAGCTGGGGCTGGGCGAGCAGACGGGCGCCGTGCTGGACGGCCGGGTGGACGCGAGCCTGGCCTGGGGGCCGGTGACCGACGAGCGACTGTGCCTGGAGGTCGCGCTGACCGCGCCGCGGGTGCTGGCCGTCCCGGCCGGCGACCCGCTGGCCGGCCGGGCCGAGGTGCCGCTGGCCGAGCTCCCCGACCTGCCGCACGTGCGGCTGGCCCCGGACCTGGTGCCCGAGCACTGGGTGCGCTGGTGGGCCGCCGATCCCCGGCCGGACGGCCGGGCGGTGCGCTACGGCCCGCCGGTGCGGACCATCGCGGAGTTCCTGGAGCGGGCGACCACCGGCCGGGAGGTGGCGATCACCTCGGCGCTGCTGGCCGAGGCGTACCTGCCCCGGGACCTGGTGTTCGTGCCGATCCCGGACGCGGCGCCGTCCCAGGTGGTGCTGTGCACCCGGCCCGCCGACGACGCACCGCTGCCCGGATTGCTCCGCGACCTGGTGCGTGGCCTGGGACGTTAACCATTCCGACAACGCCGGGGCCGAGCTGGGTCATGTACTCCCGGGGCCGCTGACCGGTAGGAAACCGGTGTCGGGATCAGCGGACACGGGAGTCGGCGATGGACGTGGTGGTCGGGCTCGACCAGGAGGTCTGCGCCGATCCGGCGGTGGCCGGCGGAAAGGGCGCGAACCTGGCGCTGACGACCGCGGCCGGGTTCCCGGTCCCGCCCGGGTTCGTGGTCACTGCGGCCGGCTACCGGGCGTTCGCCGGCCAGGGCCTCGACGGCCAGTCTCTCGACCGGAGCATCGCCGCCGAACTGGCCGGGCTGGACGTCGCCGACCCGGCCGATCTCACCGCCCGGGCCGGCCGGATCCGCGACCTGGTCGTCGGGACCCCGCTGCCGCCCGACCTGGCCCGGGAGATCGTGAAGGCGTACCAGGGTCTCGGGGACGGTGTCGCGGTGGCGGTGCGCTCCTCGGGCACGGCGGAGGACCTGGCCGGGGCGTCGTTCGCCGGCCAGCACGACACCTACCTGGGCCTCTCCGGGCCCGACGCGGTGCTCGACGCCGTCGTGCGCTGCTTCGCCTCGCTGTGGACCGACCGGGCGGTGGCCTACCGCTCGCAGCGGGGCTTCGACCACGCGGGCCCGGACAGCACAGTGGCGCTGCCGGTGGTGGTGCAGGTGATGGTGCCGGCCGAGTGCTCCGGAGTGCTGTTCACCGCCGACCCGATGACCGGGGCGGTGGACCGCTACGTGGTCAACTCCGCCTGGGGTCTGGGCGAGGGCATCGTGTCCGGGGTGCTGGAACCCGACCAGTTCGTGCTGGACCGGGCCGGGTACGCGGTCGTGGAGCGGACGGTCGGCGCCAAGGCGGTGCGGGTGGTGCGCTCGGCGGGAGGGGGCACCCGGACCGAGGACACCCCGTCCGAGCTGCGCGGCCGGTCGAGCCTGACCGACGCCCAACTGACCGCGCTCGGCCGGTTGGGCCGGCGGGTCACCGAGCACTACGGCGGCTGGCCGCAGGACATCGAGTGGGCCTTCGCCGAGGATCGCCTCTACCTGCTGCAGGCCCGCGAGGTCACCGGCGTCGAGCTGTCCTGGGACGAGGACCTGGACGACTGGAAGCGGACCGACCCCGCACCTCCCGACACGCTCTGGTCGAACGTCTGGGCCCGGGAGATCTGGTGCGGCCGGATCACCCCCCTGATGTACTCGATCCGGGGCGAGGCGCTGACCGCCGCGCACACCTACTCGGCGAACATGTGGGACTTCCCCGAGGTCGGGCGGCTGCCGCTGTTCAAGTACCGCCGGGGCACCGTCTACTTCAACTCCCGCACCGACCTGCTCAACCACCTGAACACCGTCCCGCCCGCCCTGCGCACCGGCGCCGTGCTCCCGTTCGTGCCGCCCACCTGGCACGACGGGCTGGGCGACGAACCGTTCGACTGGGCGAAGTTCGTCACGTTCTTCGTCCGCCTGCGCATGATCGACAAGGTGACCGCACCGTACGCCTGGATGCGCAACGCCTTCTGGAAGGAGGAGCACCAGAAGGAGTACTTCGCCGGGCTGCCGGTCGAGGAGATCCGCGAGCTGTCCGACCGGGAGCTGCGGGCGTACGCCCAGGAGACCGTGACCAAACAGGCCCGGGAGTACACCGACGCCTACACCGGGCTGTTCGTGCACGTGCCGCTGGCCTCGGCGGCGATGATCTGGTTCCTCGGGAGGTACTACCGGGGCACCAACGCGATGATCTTCACCGACCTGGTGACCGGGCTACCGAAGCGCACGCTGACCCAGTCGGCCAACCTGGCCCAGCTCGCCCTGGCCGACGCGATCAAGGCCTCACCGGAGCTGCGGTCGGCGTTCGAGCGGCACCCGGGGGCGGAATTCTTCGAGGTGGTCGCGGCCGAACCGGAGTTCGCCGGGTTCCACGCGCAGTACCAGGAGTTCCTGGCCGACTACGGTCACCGCGGCCACGCCGACCGGGACATCTGGTACGACCGCCGCTGCGAGAACCCGGCCCTGGACCACGCCGCGCTGGGCAGCCTGATGCTGGCCGAGGACGTCGACCACGAGGCCACCGAGCGCCGGCTGATCGCCCAGCGACTCGCCGCGACCGACGAGGTGATCGCCGGGCTGCGGAGCCAGCCCCTGGCCGCGCTGAAGATCGAGGCGTTCAAGCTCCTGGCCGACTACCTGCTGCGCTTCTTCACCTGGCGGGACAACGAGCGCAACCACGCCGACCGGGGCACCCTGGCCAAGAAGCGGGCCTTCGCCGAGATCGGCCGCCGGCTGGTGGGCCGGGGGGTGCTGACCGACGGCCCCGCCGACCGGAAGGACCCGGACTTCTACTACCTGTCCAAGGACGAGCTGTTCCGGCTGCTGGACGGGGTGCCCGCCGACCCGCGGGTGCTCGCGGCCAAGGTCACCGGCCGGCGACGGAACTGCGACGTGGTGAACGTCGAGTGGCACCCGCCGATGTACCTCTCCGGAGAGACCCCGATCTCGCTGGAGCCGGACGCGGCCGGGAGCGCCGCCGAGGACGGCGTGCTGCGCGGGCTCGGGACCAGCCGGGGCACCGCGACCGGCACCGCCCGGGTGATCGGCAGCCAGGCCGAGCTGGCCACCCTGGGCAAGGGCGACATCCTGGTCACCAACGCCACCGACCCGGGCTGGACCCCGGCGTTCCTGCTGATCTCCGGGCTGGTGCTGGAGACCGGCGGGATGCTCGCGCACGGCTCCTGCATCTCCCGCGAGTACGGGATCCCGGCCGTCGTCATCCCCGGCGCCATGCGGCTGATCGAGGACGGGGCCACGATCGCGGTGTCCGGCGACACCGGCGAGGTGGAAGTCGCGTGAACCGACCGATTCGAGAACGAGAGGACACCGGATGACTGTGCAGATGACGAAGCTCGGCGTCAGCATGCCGATCCTGAACCAGCCGTACGCCACCTTCCCGAAGATGGCCAAGGCCGCCGAGGACGCCGGTTTCGACTCGGTGTGGGACTACGAGTTCTATCGCAACCCGTTCGTCATCCACGGGCTGACCTCGCAGGTCACCAGCCGGATCGCGCTGGCCACCGGGCTGGCCACGGCGGTCAACCGCACCCCGTTCGAGATGGCCAACGCGGCGGCCGACGTCGACGAGCTGTCCGGCGGCCGGACCATCCTGGGCATCGGGATGGGCGCCGCCGGGTTCGCCGACATCTTCACCGGCGGCGAGACCGACCATCCGGCGACCCGGCTACGCGAGTACATCACCGCGATGCGCTGCGCGTGGAAGCACCTGCACGACGGGGAGCCGAGGTCGTTCGCCGGGAAGTACTACCGGTTCGAGAATCCGCCGTTCAACCCGTTCGGCGGCCGCCGCGACGTGGTCCGTCCGGAGATCCCGGTGTACCTGGCCGCGCTGCGCCCGACCATGCTGAAGCTGGCCGGCGAGGTCGCCGACGGGGTGATCGGCTACATGATGACCCCGAAGTTCGTCACCGAGCAGGTACTGCCCAACCTCAAGATCGGCGCCGACCGGGCCGGCCGCGACCCGGGCGCGATCGACATCGCCAGCGAGACCATCTGCAGCATCTCCGACGACCGGGACGAGGCCTACCGCCGCGCCCGGATCCAGGTCGGCATCTACATGTCCTACCCGGTCAGCGCCCCGCTGGTGGACGTCATGGGCCTGCGGGCCGAGCGGGAGGCCGTCCTACAGGCGTTGATGACCAGGGGACCGGGCTGCCTGGTGGACGTGGTCGACGACAAGCTGGTGGACGCGTTCAGCATCACCGGCACCCCGGACGAGGCGCGGCAGAAGTTCGCCGAGTACGAGGGCACGCTGCCGCACGTCATCCTGCACACCCCGTACGTGGCCCCGCTGGAGGAGGACGCCAGCGCCGACGCCTTCGCCAACATCGTCAGCACGTTCGCCCGGTAGGAGGCGTCCCATGGTCGACACCGCCGCGGAGTTCCGGCACGACCCCGGGCGAGAGCCGAACTGGCAGGAGAACTACATGTTCCTCGGCTGGGACGAGGAACGCCGGATCGCCACCTACCTGCACCTGTGCCACCAGCCCGGCCGGGGGCTGCTCGACGTCAAGGCGCTGGTCGGGATGGACGGCCAGGTGGTGAGCTGCGACCTGGAGCACTCCGGTGACGACTGCCTGGCGGCCCAGGGCCTCACCGTCGACGTCACCGTCCCGCTGGAGCGCTGGAGGCTGCGCTACGACGGGCGTGGCACCCGGGGCCCGGCGGGGACCTGGACGGCCGGTGTCGGGGACGTGCCGTTCGGCTTCGACCTCGACCTGCACGGGCGCTCCCCCGCCGTCGACTGGACGCCGCTGGTCGGGCTGGTCGACTTCCCGGAGCGGGTGGCCAAGACCCACTACGAGCAGGGCATGAAGCTGACCGGGCGGGTCTGGGTCGGCGACTCCGGGTCACCCGTCGACGGCCTGCTGATCCGCGACCACACCTGGGGCTTCCGCGAGTTCGACTTCGACCTCGGGTTCTGGACGCCGATGGTGTTCGGGGAGTCGGAGCACTTCGTCTGCGGCTCGTCGATCCTGCTGCACGGCAGGTGGGTGGGGTTGCTCATGCACACCGACGCCGCCGGCGACGTCCGGGTGGCCGCCGAGCACATCGCCCGGGCCAACGGCCCACTCGAGCCCGGCCGCTACGACCGGGCGAGCGTGTACAGCTTCGCCGACGGCCGCGAGCCCGAGCGGTTCGACTTCGCCGGACGGCTGACCATCCCGGTTCCGTACCAGAGCCTGGCCACCGGCGGGAAGCTGATGACCGACCTCTACTCCCGCGTCACGTTTCGGAACGAGGTCGGCTTCGGCACCTTCCAGTGGGCGTGACTGAACGGGCCCGATCAGATCTGATCTACACCAGGGCCGGTTGTCGTCTCGGTTGCTTGTGCAGGAATTCCGGTGGTCGGAATTCGGGGCGGCCGTCGCGTATTCGCACCGTCCATTCGGTGCCGTGCACTATCCGGTGGTGTGCCCGGCACAACATCACGCAATTATCGAGCGACGTCGGCCCGCCATCCACCCATTCATGGCAATGGTGGATGTCGCAGTGCGCCGGCGGCCGGTCACAACCCGGATACGCGCAGCCCCGGTCGCGGATGGTCACCGCGCGGCGGATCCCGGCCGGGATGACGCGGGAAGCACGACCGATATCGAGGGGCTCCCCCGCACCACCGAGGACCGCCGGGATGACGCCGCAGTCACACGCCAGCAACCGCAGCTGCGACGGCGAGTACCAGGCACCGGTGTCCAGATGTGCCCCGGCGACGGCCGCACGCAGCCGTTCGAAGTCCACGGTGACCCGGATCTGCGGGCGCTCCCCACCCGCCTCGGGCAAGTCGCCGCTATGCCGCAAGGAATGCTCGCAGATCTCACCCAACGCATCCGCCTGCCGCTCGGCCTGGCCGCGATCCACATCCGGCAACGGCTTCGACAACGCACCGATCGCGGTCGACACCGCCTCGAACGTCGGACCGTCCAGCTCACCCCGGATCCGGCCGCCGGTACCGGACAGGTTCCGGGTCAGGTGCAGCTCATTGCGCTGCTCAGGCTCCACCACCGGCTCGACACCGTCCTGGTCCAGACCCTCGACCAGTTGCTTCGCCCACCCCGCCACGTCGTTCGGGGTGGCGCCGGTGGAGACGGCATAGCCGGCTATGTGCTCCTCCGCGCCCGCCCACACGTCCGGTGCCAGACGCCGCGCCGCCGGGCCGGTCAACACCGCGGCGATCACCTCGGCGTGCCGGATACCGATCTGCCCGGCCGCCAAGGCCATCCCCGTGGCCGGCAACACGGGCTCCAACTCCTGGCCGTTCAACCCGACCCGCGGACACACCTGCTCGGCCAACCGCACCCGCCGGCGAGCCGTACCCCGGTCCCATCCGAGTAGATCGGCGACCGCGTACTCGGGGCGGGTGTAGCCGTGCGCGGTGAACACACCCCGCCGGATCATCCCGGCGATCAGGCCTACCGCGGCGGCGTCGAGACGGTCCTTCACCGACCCGTACTCGCGCAGTACGTCGATCATGTCCGACTCCGATGCCGACGGAACGCAGGCGGCATCAACGGCGGACAACAACTCGTCCGCCAACCCGCGCACCCGCTCGGCCATCATGAGTCAATTCTATCGAGAGCACCGACAAAACCGACCCGATCCAGCCGTCCCCAAGAAATCTTCGAGATATTTCCGGTCGCCCCGCCAGCCCTACCGGGCTTACCTCCGCAGTCGGAGAAAAGGTGACGGTCGCGCAGAACTCATCCGGCTGTGGTCCCGTCCTAGGCGCCGTTCACCAGACTGAGAACACCCCGGGCGGTCCTCAGTCTCTCAGCTCCCGCACAGGGCGGTTTGGGTAGCTTCGCCGGGAGCGCGGGCCCGACCCGCTACCCAGCCGTGCCCCGCCACAGAACGAAGGGTCGATGAGGAACCAGCACCAGCGTTTCCGGCTCGTGCTCGGCCTGGCCTCGGTGCTCTGCGCGGTACTGGCCACGCTGAGCGCGCTGGGCAAGGCGCCGTGGAGCCCGCACGCCGCGCCGGTGGTCGCCTGGAGCTCCCCGACGCAGTACGCCGAGCGGCCGGACAACCCGCTGCCGCCGCGTAACCGGATCCGGATGGCCCCCGACCAGTTCAACCCGATCACCGTGCCGAAGCGGCTGGCCGGCACCCCGATCGGCAACATCGTGCTGCGCCGCGACCGGGTCGACGTGATGACCGGCAACACCGTGCAGTGGTCGGCCCCGGTCCGAGGGGGTGACACGACGTTGCCGGCGCTGGCCGCGCTCACCGCCCGCAGCCCGCACCCGGACTGGCTCAAGCAGACCGCGCCCGGGGTGTACCAGCTCGCGGCCGGCCTGGTGCAGAGCCCGGGCACCCACCTCGAGGTGGTCGCGCCCGAGGTGACCGAGCTGCGGATGGTCTCGCAGCCCTACGTGTACATGGCCGGGGTCGGCGCCTCCGCGCTGTTCCGGAACGTGAAGGTCACCTCGTGGCTGCCGGCCCGGAACGGCCCGGACCCGAACGCCTACAACCACCGCCCGTTCCTGGCCTACGACGCCGGCGGGCGGCTGGACATCGACCGCGCCGACCTCGGCTACCTGGGCACCGACGCCAGCAAGGCCTACGGGGTGAGCTGGGGTCAGGGCACCACCGGCACCGCCGAGCGCTCGGTGTTCCACAACAACCTGTTCGGCGCGTACACCGGCGGCGCGGTCGGCGTGACCTTCACCGGGAACCTGTTCCGGGACAACGCCCGCTACGGACTGGACCCGCACACCGACAGCTCAGGCCTGACGATCACCGACAACGAGGCCTACGGCAACAACACCCACGGGATCATCTTCTCCAAGAACGTCAACCACAGCGTGGTCCAACGCAACCGCTCCCACGACAACGGGTCCAACGGGATCATCATGGACGAGCGCTGCGACTTCGACCTGGTCACCGACAACGAGAGCTGGAACAACCGGGGCGACGGGATCGTCATCCAGGGGTCCTCGCACGACGTGGTGTCGAACAACCGGGTGCACGGCAACAAGGTGGGCGTTCGGGTCGACGCCAACGAGCTCGGGCCGGCCGACGGCACCCGGGTGGCCGGCAACCAGCTGGACGGCAACGAGCACGGCATCCAGGTCTACGGCGGGGCCAAGGACACCGTCAGCGAGAGCAACCAGATCACCGACACCGCCGACCAGGCGATCAACTTCGCCGACCCGGCGACCAGCCAGTCCGACACGGTGACCGGGGCGCACAAGGCGCTGGTGGTGCAGCAGGCCGCCACGGTGAACGGTCTGACCACGGAGAAGGTCGGTCGGGGCGTGGTGGTCGGGGCGAACGCCCGGGCGGTGGTGACCTCGTCGCACATCACCGGGCAGGACATCGCGGTGGAGGTCAAGCCGGGCGGCCACGTCACCCTGGCCGGCACCAACGAGACCGACCCGACGGTGATCTCCGGCGCGCGCAAGGGCATCGTGGACAGCGGCACCGCCGACCTGGTGGACGTCGCCGTGCAGGACGTCAGCCGCGGCCTGCTGGTCGACGAGCAGGGCCACGCCACCATCACCACCAGCAGCATCGTCACCAGCAACAAGGGGGTGGAGGCCCAGGGCTTCAACGGTCGGGGCCGGTTGGAGCTGGTGTCGTCGGAGATCCGGGCGCCGGTGCCGCTGGTCGGCAGCACGCTGTGGGAGCAGCACGGCACCACGCTCAGCTCGATCCCGTCCTGGCTGGCGGTGGCGGGCGCGGTGTTCGTACTGCTGGCCTCGCTGCTGCACATCGGGCACCGGCTGTTCGCCCCGGAGTCGCAGGTCCGGCACCGGCACACCCCGGCCCGGGGTCCGGTGGTCGAGTCAGCCCCGCAGGCGCAGTAACTCGCGGCGCAGCACCTTGCCGGCGGCGTTGCGGGGCAGCGCCTCGACCAGGTGCCACTCGACGGGCACCTTGAACCCGGCCAGCCGCTCCCGGGCGAACGCCCGCAGCCGCTCCCAGGACGGCGGCTCGGCGGCGTCCGTGGGCACCACGAACGCGGCCACGGTCTCCCCCAGCCGCCGGTCCGGGACCCCGACCACACCGATCTCCGCCACCTGCGCGTGGGTGGCCAGCACGTTCTCCACCTCGATCGGGAAGACGTTCTCCCCACCCCGGACGATCTTGTCGGCCAGCCGCCCGGCCAGGTAGAGGAACCCTTCGGCGTCCAGCCGGCCCAGGTCACCGGTGCGCAGCCAGCCGTCCGGACCCGGCCGCATCAGGTGCGGGCCCCGGGCGGTGATCTCACCGACCCCGTCCGGGTCCGGATCCGCGATGCGCAGCTCCAGCCCCGGCACCGCCCGGCCCACCGACCGGAGCAGCTCCGGCTCCCGCTGGTGCTCCTCGGGGGACAGCCAGGTGATCGGGCTGCCCTCGGTCTGGCCGAACAGCTGCACCAGCCGCACCCCGGGCAGCACGTCCAGCACCCGGCGCACGGTGTCCGGGTGGATCGGCGCGGCACCGTAGTGCAGCTGCCGCAGCGCGCCGGGTTCGAGCAGGTCCTCGGCCAGCAGCACCTCCAGCATCGAGGGCACCAGCAGCACGTGGGTCAGCGGCAGCGCCCGCAGCCGCCGCCACTCGTCGACGCCGAACCGGGTCACCTCCGTGACGGCGGCCCCGGCGGCCATCGCCACCAGCACGTTCCCCGAGCCGGCGATGTGGTGCCAGGGCGAGCCGGTGAGGTAGACGCTGTCCCGGTCGAACTCCAGCAGCCCCCGGTTGAGCCGGGCCCGGGCGGCCAGCCGGGCCTGCGTCATCGGCACCGGCTTCGGCCGGCCGGTGGTGCCCGAGGTGTGCAGCCAGCCGGCCACCGCGTCCGGCGGCGGCACCGGGAGCGGGCCGGCGCCGAGCGGCAGCGGGTCGGGGACGGCGACGGCCCGCCGCCCGGTGGCCTCGGCGACGGCGTCGGCCAGCGGGAGGGATCCGGCGTCGGCCACGATCACCGGGGAGTCCAGGGCGGCCACGGCCGGCACCAGCTCGGGGACGGTGAGCCGGGGCGCCAGCGGGGCCAGCGGGCGGCGGACGGCCGACCCGCCCAGGGTGGCGGCCATGGCCTCGCCGGTGGTCGCGCCGAAGAATGCGGGTACGGCGCCGTCCGGCGGCAGGTCCAGCGACTCGAGCCAGGCCGCCGCGCCGGCCGCCCGGGCCAGCAGCTCGGGCCCGGACCAGACCCGGTCGCGTCCGACCACGGCGCGGGGTGAGTCCCGGTGGGCCGCGACCACCAACCCGGTCCAGGTGTCGGGCCCGGCCGCCGACTCGGACAGCGGATGCTCCGACGATGCGGCGGCACCGCCCGGGCTGGTCACGGCCGCAGCGTATCCCCGGCCCGTCCGTCGGAGATTATGTCGGACAGGGTGTCGGCCGGAGCCTTCAGCGGGGGTGCGGATGCGGTTCGCGGTGACGATCGTGCGCCCACCGGGCTACCGGCACTGGGAGGCGTTCAGCGAGGTCGCCGAGACGGTGCACGGCGGGTTGCTCGAGCTCGGCCACGACAGCGTCCTGACCCACGAGCTGAACCTCCCGGGCCGGCGGCACATCGTGCTGGGCAGCCACCTGCTGGCCCGGCTCGGGGCGCCGGCCGCGCCGGGGTCGGTGCTGTACAACCTGGAGCAGGTCACCCCGGATTCGCCGTTGATCGACCGCACCCTGCTCGATCTGTTCGGCCGGCACCAGGTCTGGGACTACAGCGCGCGCAACGTCGAGCAGCTCGCCCGGCTCGGGGTCGGCGGCGTCGCGCACGTCCCGATCGGGCACGTCCCGTCGCTGGAGCGGATCACCCCGGCCGACGACGAGGACATCGACGTGCTGTTCGTCGGGCTGGAGAGCGAACGCCGGCTGGCTCCGCTGCGCGAGCTGGCCGACCTCGGGTACGCGGCCGAGTCCCGCTTCGGGGTCTACGGCGCGGAGCGGGACGCGCTGTTCGCCCGGGCCAAGATCGTGCTCAACGTGCACTACTACGAGTCGAAGATCTTCGAGACGGTGCGGGTGTCCTACCTGTTGAGCAACGGGCGGTTCGTGGTCTCCGAGGACGGTTGCGGGGGCGGGGACGAGGCGTTCTTCGCCCCCGGCCTGGCCCTGGCCGAACACTCCCGGCTGGTCGAGGTCTGCCGGCACTACCTCGACCACGGCGACCAACGTCGACACCTGGCCGAGACCGGCCGGCGGCTCGCCCGGTCCCGTCCGGCGGCGGACTGCCTGAGGGCGGCGGTCGAGGCGCTGCCGGCTCACTGAGCGGCGCGCAGCACCTCCACGGTGCCGGCGTCCCCGTCGACCCGGACCCAGTCCCCGGTGCGCAGCACCCGGGTGCCGTCCCGGGTACCCACCACGCACGGGATGCCGAACTCCCGGGCCACCACCGCCGCGTGGCTCAGCACCCCGCCGATGTCCACGACCAGTGCGGACGAGATGAACATGATCGACGACCAGCCCGGGTCGGTGGTCGGGGCGACCAGGATCTCGTCCGGCTCGACCTCGGTGAACGCCGGATCGGTGACCACCCGGACCGGGCCCTCCACCACCCCCGGTGACACCCCCAGGCCGGAGAGCACCTTCGCCGGCGCGGGCCCGGCGGGGTCGGCTGCGTCGGCGGCGTCGGCGGCGTCGGCGGCGACCAGCTCGGGCAGGCCGAACCACTCGGTGCCGGCCAGCCGCACGGCCTGGTGCGCGGCGCGGTAGCCGCGGCGCTCGGCCACCAGCGCCCGGGCGTCCGGTGGCGGGGGGCCGACCACCTCCGGGCCGGTCAGGTAGAAGACGTCCTCGGCGTCGTCCAGCCCGCCGTCGGCGACCAGGTGCCCGCCGATCCGCCGGGCGGCCGCCCGGCCCGCGTCGATGGACTGCAGGAACGACCGCTTCGCCACCCCGCGCAGCGGGATCCGCTCGGCGGCCAGCCGGAGCACCGCCCGGGCGGCCGGACGGGCCGGCAGCGGCAGCGCGGCCACCACAGCGGCCTGCATGTCGGCCAGCTCGCGCCGCTTCTCCGCCTCGCGCCGGCGGGGGTCGGCGTCGTCGTCGCGGGCGGCGTAGCGCTCGACGAGGGCGCGCAGCGGGGCGTCGTCCTCACGCCACACCCGCGCGGAGATCTCCCCCTCCAGGGGCCCGTGGAAGCCGTGCGCCCGGACCACGTCCTCGACCGCGATCTCCGACCGGGAGGCCCGCCAGATGTCGTTCACCACGTCCGACTCGGCCCCGCCGACCCCGCTGAGCAGGGCCACGTCCCCGACTCCGGCCCGGGCGACCAGCGCCCCGAGCGCGTCGTAGAGCGGCTGCACGCTGCACATGGTGGACACCAGCTGCGTCGAGCTGGTCCGGGCGAACCTGGCCTGGGCCTCGGCGAACAGCCGGCGCGCGGCCGTCCGGTCCAGTCCGTCCACGCTCGCCGCGGTCGCCCGCCACCAGCGGTCCTGCTCGGCGGCCATGGTCCGCATCCGCCCCGGCAGCCGGGCGAACGCCGCCGGGAACCGGACGGCCACGGCGGCGTAGCGGGAGCGGGTCGGGGCGAAGGTCATGGTGGGCGGCGCCTCGCCGAACATCCCCCGGATGGCGTCGCGGCCGGTGACCATCGGCATCCGGTCCCCGACCATGGCCATGAACTCCAGCCGCATGGCCAGCCGGCCGTGGAACGGACGCAGGATCCAGTCGACGTGGTCGGCCGGCGGCTCGAGCTCCGCGCGGCTCATCACCCCGAGCTCGTGCATCGCCCGGCGGGACGCCCGCTCGGCCGTCTCCCCCCAGAGCGCCAGGCAGAGCGGGGTCAGCACCCCCGGCGCCGCCTCGCCGAGGTTCGCGGTCGTCCAGTGGTGCGCGGCCCGCTCGGACGGCATGAGCGGGTCGCGGGTAAGCCCGGCCGGTGCCAGATCGCGGGTCATGAACAGGGACGATCTCACGGCGACGTTCGTCCACATCCATGGGACCGGCGACCGGATCCGGCCTGGCCGCCCCGGCCCCGCACGGGCACACTCCCCCGCAACACCCCACACCTCAGGAGCACCCATGGCAGTCCCGCCCGGCCTCGATCACGACTGGGCCGTCCGGACCGGCGGGCAGCTGACCGGCGCGCAGGGCCGCGCGATGGTCGGGCTGCTGCTGCGTACCGTGGCCGCCTACCCCGGCCTGCGGCTACGCCTGGCCACCGGCCGCCGCGGCCAGGGCGGCGTCGACCTGGACACCTTGCGGATCCCGGACTCCCGGCTGGCCAAGGACGCCGAGGCCGAGGCCCGGGAGGTGCTGAGCCCGCACGTCCGGGAGCACTCCTACCGGACCTTCCTGTTCGGGATGGCGCTGGCCGCGCTGGACGGCGCCGAGGTGGACGTGGAGGTCGCCTACGTCGCCTCGCTGCTGCACGACCTCAACCTGGAGCACCCCACGCCGGACCGGTGCTTCGCGGTGGTCGGCGCCGAGCGGGCCGAGCGGTTCGCGCTGGACCGGGACGTCGATCCGGCCCGGGCCCGGCGGATCGCGGCCGAGATCTCCGGGCACATCACCCTCGGCGCGGCGGACGACCTGGCCTCCCCGGGCGGGTTCGTGTCGGCCGGGGCGCTGCTCGACGTGGCCGGCCCCCGGATGGACGACCTGCGCCCGGACTATGTCGAGGCCGTGCTGCGGCGGCACCCCCGGCTGGGGTTCAAGCGGCACCTGGTGGCCTGTTGGACGGCCGAGGGCCGGGCGGTGCCCCGGGGCCGGGCCCGGTGGATGACCCGGTACGCGTCGTTCCCGATGCTGGTGCGGCTGGCGCCCTTCGCGGAGTGACGCGTGGCTAACTGCTCCTCGCTGATCGAGTGTTCCTAATGGCGAACCGCGACCGCCACTGCGTTCACCGGCCTACCACCCGCAGGCCCTGCTGGAGGCGAGCCTCTCGGCTTCTTGGCCGATCACCCACATCGCGCACGGCCATACCGGCGCCACCCCCGACTGGCCGCCGCAGCTAGCGCAATGACCGTTGGAATCCGCCACGTGCTCTTCCAGCAGACGGACCCAACCCCGGTCGCTGCGGGTCACCAGCAGCACCGCGGCCGAGTGGATCACCCCTGACGGGCTGGTCCGGGGTGTTGCGGTGACGGGCTGGCCAAGTTGCGCGGGGCTACGGCGTGTCGATGTCGGGTCGGGTAGCGGCTGGTTCGGCTGCGCTAGCATCGCGGTTCCCAGTTTCACGGTGGTTGCACACCAATTTGATGTGCGTCCACTTTAAAACTGGACGTCCACATCTGCAACGGACAGGCGCCCGTTCGCCCGTTCGGTCTAACGGCGTGTTCAGGGGGCGGCAATGACGGGGGAAGGCGACGGGCCGGGCGGGTCGGCCCTGCGGCGCTGGCAGCTCGGAGAGTCCCTGCGTCAGCTCCGT